>OHCD01001100.1_pt1 | contig 11914 bp, 8 predicted proteins | sample 1577561 | NCBI WGS metagenome assembly OHCD01 (sample SAMEA3879510, study PRJEB24766) | human gut metagenome | biome: human-associated habitat; feature: feces | place: USA | collected 1985/1987 | reverse complement strand
GGCGGGCGAGGTGGTGCTTGCCGAAATCCGGGAAACCCTCCGGGCTTACGATCATATCCGCGAAGCGGTCGCGGAACTCAAAGGCGAAACTTCCGGTCGGTTGCGGCTCGGCGTCATTCCGACCATCGCACCTTACCTGTTGCATAAGTTTATTCCCGATTTCGTGCGGGACTATCCCAAAGTCGAACTGGAGATTGCGGAGATGGTGACCGCCGACATCGTCGATGCGCTGCGCCGCGACCGGATCGATGCGGCATTGGTCGCCGGCGGAACCTGCGGCGAGGGGATTCAGGAACACGAGTTATTCGACGACCGGTTCCATCTTTACGTGTCCCGGGAGAATCCGCTTTTCGAACGCACGAACGTCCGTATCGAGGATATCGACCTCAAGGAGCTGGTGCTGTTAAGTCCGGGGCATTGTATGCGTGACCAGATCATCGAGCTGTGCCAGGCCAAACGGGAGGTCCCCTCGCACTATACGTTCGAATCCGGTTCGCTCGATACGTTGATGCGGATCGTCGATTACACGCACTGTGTGACGATTATCCCCGAAATGGCCGTGGAATACATTCCTGCGGAGCATCGTTGTCAGGTCAAAACGCTGGCCAAGGGGGCTACTTCGCGCAAGATCGCCGTGGCCGTGCGCCGGACCTATGTCAAAAGTTCGATCATCAAAGCCTTGATCGATACTATTTTGTCGAAAGTTTCCCGCCAATAGGGATTCGGGACGGATATTTGCAGAGTAAATTTTCGGATATTCTCTTGTATCTTTGCGGGAAGCGGGATGCGTTCGGCATAAAAAAACAAACGGGTTTGTTTTGTTCTGCCCTCATTTTCGCTACCTTTGCAAAGTTGTATTGACCGGTAAATTCAAACTATGGAAAAATTGACAGGCACGATAATTCGTGCAATCCAGGATAAAAAGGGTAAAAATATCGTATCGTTGGATCTTTCGAAAATCGACGGGGCGATCTGCTCCTGCTTCATCGTTTGCAACGCCGACTCCACCACGCAGGTCGCTGCGATCGCGGCGGGTATCGAGGAGCAGGTATTGGAAACCCTCGGCGAGAAGGTCTGGCGCGTGGAAGGACAGCAAAATGCGCTGTGGATCGCTATGGACTACGTGGATGTGGTGGTGCATATTTTTCAGACAGAATTGCGTGAATTTTACAAATTGGAGGAGCTGTGGGCCGATGCCCCGGCGACCCGTTATGAGTATGACGAATAATATTTTATGGCACAACAGAAAATAAACAACAAAATGAATATGCCGCGTCCTTCGTGGATGTGGATATACGGCGTCATCATTATTTTTATTGTCGGCTACTGGATGTTCGGACCCGGCAACGGAGTCCCGGTCAAGAGCGACTGGAATACCGTGGCGCAGATGATCGAGCAGGGCGACGTCGAAAAAATCCAGGTCGTCAATCGTGACCTGGCGGAAATCTACCTTAAGAAGGATGCTGCGGACCGGTACCGTAAGGATGCTGTTGACCCGCGTTTCCGTAATATGCCCGAAACGGGGGCTCAGCTTACTTTCAATATCGGGTCGGTGGATACGTTCCGTCAGGATTTGGATAAGGTGACGGCCGAGTCGGGTAACAAGGTGGTGCTGGTGTACGAGAACCGGGAGAATTCCTGGACATCGATTCTGCTTCAGATGCTTCCCTGGATCATTATTATCGGCGGCTGGTTCTTCCTGATGAGCCGCATGTCGCGGGGGGCCGGAGGCGGTGCTGGCGGTATTATGAACGTGGGGAAGGCCCGGGCGCAGGTGTTCGACAAGGAGAACTCGAAAAAGGTGACTTTCAAGGACGTTGCCGGACTGGAGGAGGCAAAGGTCGAGATCATGGAGATCGTCGATTTCCTCAAGAAACCCGACAAATACAAATCCATCGGTGCGAAAATTCCCAAGGGCGCGTTGCTGGTAGGCCCTCCGGGAACGGGTAAAACCCTGTTGGCGAAGGCGGTGGCGGGAGAGGCCAATGTGCCGTTCCTGTCGATTTCCGGTTCGGATTTCGTGGAGATGTTCGTGGGCGTGGGCGCTTCGCGCGTGCGTGACCTTTTCGAGCAGGCCAAGCAGAAAGCTCCCTGTATTCTTTTCATCGACGAAATCGACGCCATCGGCCGGGCCCGTGGCAAGAACGCCGGGTTCTCGGGCAATGACGAGCGGGAGAATACGCTCAACCAGTTGCTGACCGAGATGGACGGTTTCCAGACCAATACGGGCGTGATCGTCCTGGCGGCGACCAACCGGGTCGATATTCTGGACAAGGCGCTGATGCGTGCCGGACGTTTCGACCGGCAGATCGAGGTGGGATTGCCCGACGTGAAGGAGCGCGAGGAGATTTTCGACGTGCACCTGCGTCCGTTGAAGCTCGATCCGGAGCTGGACCGTACTTTCCTGGCCAAGCAGACGCCCGGCTTTTCGGGTGCCGACATCGCCAATGTCTGCAACGAGGCGGCGTTGATCGCGGCCCGTCACAATAAGAAATATGTGTCGCGCGAGGATTTCCTGGCGGCGATCGACCGCATTATCGGCGGTCTGGAGCGTAAGAACAAGATCATTTCCGACGAAGAGAAGCGGGTGATTGCCTATCACGAGGCCGGACACGCTACGGTAAGCTGGATTTTGGAGAATGCCAGTCCGCTGATCAAGGTGACTATCATTCCGCGCGGCAAGTCGTTGGGCGCGGCCTGGTACCTGCCCGAAGAACGGCAGATCACCACGCGCGAGCAGATGATGGACGAGCTGGCTGCGATGCTCGGCGGCCGGGTGTCCGAGCAGATCAATTTCGGCGAGGTTTCGACCGGAGCGCTCAACGATCTGGAGCGGGCGACCAAGATGGCGTATGCCATGGTGGCTTATTACGGTATGAGCGAGAAGGTCGGGACAATCAGCTATTACGACTCTACGGGCCAGAGCGACATGGCGCTGACCAAGCCCTATTCCGAACTGACGGCCCAGCAGATCGATGCCGAGGCTAAAAATACCATTGCCGAAGCCTATGCGATGGCGGCGGAGGTGCTCCGCAGCCATGCCGACGGTTTGAAGGAGTTGGCCGAACTGCTGTTGGAGCGCGAAGTGGTTTTTACGGAGGATGTGGAGCGTATCTTCGGTAAACGGAAAAAGGATATTCTGCGGGAACGGAAAGAGGCCGAGCAGAAGGCTTTGGCGGAGCGGAAAGCTGCATCCGGCGATGCGGAAGAGGCAGCCGGGAAAAAAGAGGTTGCGTCGGCCGAGCCCCGAAAGGACGAAGAAAAGATTTCCGGAACCGCCGCTTCCGCTGTGTCGGACGGAAAATCGTCGGCGGAAACGCCTGAAGTTTAACGAGGTTTACCCGAAAAAGGTTGAATTATGTCTGATAAAATAAGGAATCTTCTGGTGCGAACCTTGAGCGGTGCCGTCCTGACTGTCGTGGTAGTCGGAGCGGTGCTTTGGTCGCAGTGGAGTTTCGGAGTGCTGTTGCTGGCGATTCTCATCGGCGGTATGTGGGAGTTTTACCGGATGGCCCGCCGGGAGGATATTTACCCTCTCAAATGGCTCGGACTGGTTACGGGTACGGCTCTTTTCGTGGCGAGTTTCCTGCTGGCGGTTTCTGCGGAGCAGGTGGCGTTGTTGCCGAGAGCGCTTTCCGTCCTCTTGTGGTTGTTGCCGGTTTTTATTTTGCTCATACCACTGATGTTCGTCTGCGAACTGTTCCTCAAGCGTGCCCGCCCCGCCGCCGATGTGGGGGCGACGCTCGGAGGTGTCTTTTATGTGGCCGTGCCTTTGTCGATGATGGCCTATCTGCCTCTGCTGACGGGGAAGGGTGGCTGGAATCCCTGGGTGATTTTGGCCTACATCTTCATTATTTGGGCCAACGACGTATTCGCCTACCTGGTGGGGGTCAGCGTCGGCCGACATCATCTTTACGAGCGGATTTCGCCCAACAAGTCGTGGGAGGGGTTCTTCGGCGGCATCGTCGGTGCGATCGCCATGGGTTGCCTTGCCGCATGGTGGCTCGACGGTAGCTATTGGCTGTGGTGCTGTTTAGCTGCGATCGCTGCCGTGAGCGGTGTGTTGGGAGATTTGATCGAGTCGATGTTCAAGCGTGCGGCCGGCGTGAAGGATTCGGGCAATATTCTGCCGGGGCACGGCGGTTGGCTCGACCGTTTCGATGCGCTCATTTTCTCGTTGCCGTTCGTGGTCGCTTATCTGGTATTGCTGTATATTTCATAAGAAAACTTACTATCCGAATATGAAAATAAACAAGGAAGGCTACAAGATTATCGGGCTGACAGGAGTCGTTTGTTTCCTGCTTTGGGCGCTGATGTACTATCTGATGTCGCGCCATGCCGAAGCGGGACTGCTCTGGTTCGGATCCATTCTGCTTGTGCTGTTTTGGTTCTTTATCGTGGCATTTTTCCGGGAGCCGCGGCGTGTGAAGATCCATGATGCGGAGTTGGTCTTCGCTCCGTGCGACGGCCGGGTCGTAGTGACCGAAATGGTGCACGAGAGCGAATACCTCGATCGGGAGATGCTGCAGATTTCGATCTTCATGTCGATTACCAACGTTCACATGAATTGGGTGCCGGTCGGAGGTACCGTGGAGTATTTCAAGTATCATCCGGGGCGTTTCCTGGTGGCGTGGCATCCCAAGTCCTCGACCGAGAACGAGCGGACGACGACCGTCGTGCGAACCCCCGACGGCAAGGAGGTGCTCTTCCGTCAGATTGCGGGTCTGATCGCCCGTCGTATCGTTTCCTATATGAAAGTCGGCTCGAAGGTGGAGCAAAATTCGGTTTGCGGGTTCATCAAGTTCGGCTCCCGCATCGACATCCTTCTGCCGAAGGATACCGAACTGCTCGTGGAGATCGGGGATCCTGTCGTGGGATCGCAAACTCCCATCGCCCGGTTGAAGTAACTTATTGGCGGCGGTTTTCGCGTTGCGGTACGTATGAGTATTACACCTCAAACATTGCTTCGTTTTACGGTGGGGGCGGCCATTACGGCCGTCGTCCTCTTTTTGATGTGGTACTTCAGCTCCATCGTGATCTACATTCTGGTTTCGGCGGTGCTGGCCATTATGGGACGCCCGCTGGTAGCCCGGATATCCCGAGGTCGGATCGGGCGATGGCGTGTGCCGCGCTGGTGCGGAGCGCTCGTTACGCTGCTGGTGATCTGGATCGTTTTCGCGGTGATGTGCGGGCTTTTCGTGCCGCTGGTGACCAACAAGCTCTACCAGTTGGCGCACCTCGATTTTTCGACGGTGCTGACTTCTGTCGAGGAGCCGCTGCAGCGTATTCAGGATTATCTCACTCACTTCTTCTCGTTGCCCGAAACCCAGGTGTCGTTCAAGGACACGCTGATCTTGTTCCTGCAGTCGCTGATTAATTTCGACACGATCAATACGGCGTTTTCATCGGTGGTGAGTTTGGCCGTTTCGAGCGTGATCGCCTTTTTTTCGATTTCGTTCATCACGTTCTTTTTCCTGCGGGACGACGGACTTTTCTATGCGATGGTAACGGCACTTTTCCCGGATCGATACCAACAGAACGTGACGCATGCCCTCAATTCGGTTACAGTGCTTCTGTTCCGCTACTTTCGGGGGATTTTGGCCGAGAGCTTCCTGTTGATGTTGGCCGTATCGCTGGTGATGATGGCTTTCGGCATGAGGGCGCAGGATGCCTTTTTCATCGGTCTTATCATGGGGGTTATGAACGTCGTGCCATACGCCGGTCCGACCATCGGCGGTGCTGTTTCGGTCTGCATGGGTATCATCACCCCGATCGAAGGGATGTCGATCGGCCATACGATGCTGGTCATTGCAGGATCGCTGTTGATTTTGAAGGGGCTGGATGATTTCGTGCTGCAACCGACGCTCTACTCCGGGCGGGTCAAGGCGCAGCCGCTCGAGATATTTCTCGTGATCCTGATTGCAGGGTCGTTGGCCGGGGTGATAGGCATGCTGCTGGCCATACCGCTTTATACCGTGCTGCGGGTTTTCGCCAAGGAGTTTTTCTCCCAGATTTCCCTGGTGCGCAAGCTGACCGAAAAGATTTGAGGCTATGTCTGTCTGGATCGAAGGAGAGGTGATGCACGGACGGCAACTGGGCCGTGAGTTGGGATTTCCGACCGCCAATATGGAGGTTGCGGATGCGGATACGATCGAAAGCGGAGTGTATGAGTCCTATGTGGAGATCGACGGTGTGGAGTATAAGGCCATGTCGAATCTGGGGAGCAACCCCTCGGTGGGCGGAGGTCCCCGACATCTCGAAACCCATATTTTCGACTTTTCGGGCGATCTCTACGGTCGGAGACTCCGGGTCGAGCTGCGGCGTAAGATCCGCGACGAGCGCAAGTTCGATTCGCTGGAGGAGTTGCAGCGCCAGATCGAACGGGATCGCAGCTGTATTTTGAGTTCGGAGAATCGGCGGCGATGACCGTGCGGCGGTTTATGCCGTTTTTCGGCCGGAGGCCGTGTTTACCGCTTTGTGGCTTCGATTCCCTTCGGCGGGAGTCGGTGTCGCAATGCGGCCGACGAGAGCCGACGATTCGGCAAGAGATTATGTATAATTGATTAAATGATAAAAAGTATGTTTTTGGATTTGTCCCTGCCTTACAAAGTGGCCGATATGTCATTGGCCGAATGGGGCCGGAAAGAGATTGAGATTTCGGAGCACGAGATGCCCGGACTGATGGCCATACGCCGCAAGTACGGCCCGCAGAAACCGTTGAAGGGCGTGCGTATCATGGGGTCGCTGCATATGACGATTCAGACCGCCGTGTTGATCGAAACGCTGGTCGAGCTGGGCGCCGTTCCCGTATTTGCGTGGAAGGGCGAAACGCTGCCCGAGTACTGGTGGTGTACGGCGATGGCCATGTCGTTCCCCGGCGGGAAGGGCCCTCAGTTGATCGTCGATGACGGCGGCGATGCCACGTTGCTGATCCACAAAGGATACAAGGCCGAAAACGACGCTTCGACGCTGGATTACGAACCGTCGTCTTACGAGGAGGAGGTCATTCTCGATACGCTGAAGAAGATTCTGGCCGAAGATAACGGCAAATGGCACCGAACGGTAGCCGAGTGGCGGGGTGTGAGCGAAGAAACGACGACCGGCGTGCATCGCCTTTATCAGATGCAGGAGGCGGGCGAACTGCTCGTTCCTGCGATCAATGTCAACGACTCTTGCACCAAGTCGAAGTTCGACAACCTCTACGGCTGCCGCGAGTCGCTGGCCGACGGCATCAAGCGTGCGACCGACGTGATGATCGCCGGCAAGGTGGTCGTCGTGTGCGGCTACGGCGACGTGGGCAAGGGCTGCGCCCGTTCGATGCGTTCGTACGGAGCCCGGGTCATCGTTACGGAGATCGACCCGATCTGCGCTTTGCAGGCCGCGATGGAGGGTTTCGAGGTGAAGACCGTCGAGAGTGCTCTGGCCGAGGGTAATATTTATGTGACCTGCACGGGAAACTGCGACATCATCACGCTCGAGCACATGCAGCGGATGCGCGATCAGGCCATCGTCTGCAACATCGGCCATTTCGATAACGAAATCCAGATGGCCCGTCTTGAGGCTTCGGATGCCGTGCGTACCAACATCAAACCGCAGGTGGATAAGTTCACCTTCCTCGACGGCCATTCGATCTTTATCCTGGCCGAAGGTCGCCTGGTGAATCTGGGGTGCGCTACGGGACATCCTTCGTTCGTGATGAGCAATTCGTTCACTAACCAGTGTCTGGCGCAGATCGAGTTGTGGCAGAAGAAACTGGAGGTGGGAGTGTATCGTCTTCCTAAACATCTGGACGAGGAGGTTGCCCGGCTGCATCTGGATAACCTCGGTGTGGAGCTTACGCAGCTTACGAAAAAACAGGCCGACTATATCGGCGTACCGGTCGAGGGTCCTTACAAGGCCGAGCATTATCGGTATTAAAAATAGATCGGGTTCCGTTCGGTGCCCGAAAATAAACCCGGCGTCAGTTTATCTGACGCCGGGTTTATTGTTTCGGGCTGCGGGCGATTGGTCGAGTAAGGTGCATCCGAAACAGGACGTACCGCTTGCTTTGCCTCCGGGGAAAGGAGGATAAAAAACGTCTTCGGAAAAATCCGAAGACGTTTTGAATGATCGGGTCGGTGGAATTAATAGCCGAACATCTCCTTTTGGCTCACGATCTGTACCGTGCCCAGCTTGCGCAGGTAATCCTGGTCGAGGTCTTTCAGGTCGCCGAGGATGCAATAGGTGTATTTGCGGTCCTTGATCCACTGTTCCTGGGCGGCTTTGAGGTCGGCGAAGGTCATGTCCTGGACCTTTTCGAAGATGGCTTTGTTGCGGTCTTCCGTTACGCCCAGATCTTTGTTGGCGATGTATTTCCAGAGCACTTCGTCCTTGATCGTACGCGAGGTCCGCAGATTGGTCAGTACGGCTTCTTTGGCCAGTTTGAAGGCTGCTTCCGATTCGGGCATGTTGTTGATGATCTCATCGAATGCGTCGATGGCCTGGGCCATTTTGTCGTTTTGCGTGGCGATGATCGCTGCGAAAAGATAATTGTCGTCCAGGTAGCTCGGATTGATCCACTCCGTGAAGGCCATGTAAGCCAGGCTGCGGGATTCGCGCATCTCCTGGAAGACGATGGCTCCCATGCTGCCGCTGTTGTATTCGTTGTACAGTTTCAGAGCGGGATCGACCGCTACGTCGAATTTTTTGCCCAGGTTCGAGTACTGGAGGAAGTAGAGCTGCGGCGCGTTGTAGTTGGCCAGGCAGACCTTGTTCTGTTCCGTAGGCTGGAACGCGATATTTCCCCGAGTCAGCGGTTCGAGCACTTCCGGCGTTTGGTGGTGTGCTTTCAGGTCGGCGAGCAGCCCGGCTTTGTCCTTAGGACCGTAATAGAGGATGGTGTGCTGCTTTTTCAGCAGGTCGCGGACCTTGCCGATCAGTACGTCCGACGTGAGCGCTTCGAGCTGCTCGTTGTTGAGGGTCGTGCGCTGGATAGCTTCTCCGCCGAAGAAGGCGAAACGCTGCAAGGCTGCGAAATTCGCTTCCTGGTTCAGTTTGTTGTCTGCACGTTTTTTCAGCAGGTCGGCCTTGTAGTTGGCGAGAATCTCTTCGTCGCCCTGTGCATTGGCTACCAGGTCTTCGAAGATATCCATGACCTGTCCCATGTTTTCGCTCAATCCCTTGAAGGTTATCGCACAGCGGTTCTGACTGGCCGACAGGTCGTAGTAGCAGGCGATGTCGTAGAGTTCGGATGCGATCTCCGCAGCTGTCTTGGCCTGGGTGCCGAGGTAGTCGATATAAGCGAAGGCATTGTTGAGCGCCGGATCGTTCAGCACGCCGGTATCGAAGAGGTAGGTCAGCGAGAAAAGGTCGTTGATGTCATTTTTCTTATAGAGGACTTCGAGGCTGGAATCGGTTTTGAAAATCTCCATATCGCGGTTGAAATCCACGAATACGGGTTCGATCGGAGTTACCGTCGAATTTTGAATTTCGGTCAGGAATGCACTCTGGGTGTCGCGGTTCATCTGGATCGGGGTGAGGGCCGGTTTGGCGATCTTCTGCACGCTGGGGTCCTCTCCCTGGCGTTTGTAGATAATGCCGTAATTCTCGGTGCCGAGTTTTTCATTGGCCCAGGCCACCAGTTGTTCCTTGGTGATGGAGCCGATGCGGTCGAGCTTGGTCACTTCGTCGCTCCAGGGAATGTCGTTGTAGAAGGACGAAAGGTACATTTCGACACGTCCCACGTTCGTCTCTTCCTCGCGCATGGTCGATACTTTCAGGTTGTTTACGACCGCCTTGATCAGCTCTTCGCTGAATTCGCCGTTGCGGAGTTTCGCTACCTCTGCGAGCAACAGATCCCGGACCTCGTCGAGGGTCTGACCCGCTTTCGGAAGACCTTGCAGCACGAGGGCTCCGTAGTCGGCCCGCTGATCCGGGTACGAGAAGGCGTCGAGTACTTTCTGTTGCTGCATCAGGTCGAGGTCGATCATGCCGGCCTGTCCGTTGTAGAGGATCCGGCTGGCCAACAGCAGGTATTCCGCATCGTCCGATGCGGCGTTGTCCGTGCGCCATGCCAGCGTTACGTTCGCGGCGTCGGGACCGTAAACCTCCTTGACGATGGGTTTGGTGATCGGGGCTTCGGGTTCGAAGGCGAGCTGCGGGATATTCTCGTTCGGCTGCATATCGCCGAAATATTTGTCGATCGTGGCGATCATCTGGTCGGGATCGAAGTCGCCCGAAAGCAGGATGGCCATGTTATTGGGCACGTAATATTGCGTGTGATAGTTCTTTACGTTGGTAATCGACGGGTTTTTCAGGTGTTCCTGCGTGCCGAGTACGGATTGTTTGCCGTAGGGGTGGTTCGGATAGAGCACTTCGCCGATCGTGGTGTAAACCTTACGGTTGTCGTCCGTCAGGGACATGTTTTTCTCCTCGTAGATCGTTTCGAGCTCGGTGTGGAATCCGCGGATCACGACGTTCTTGAAGCGGTCGGCCTGGATCCTGGCCCAGTTCTCGATCTGGTTCGAAGGAATGTTTTCGATATAGACCGTCCGGTCCATCGAGGTGTTGGCGTTGGTTTCCAGAGCACCGATCGCCGACATCAGTTTGTCGTACTCGTTGGGGATGGCGTATTTCGAAGCTTCGTAGCTGATGCTGTCGATCTGACGGTAGATTGCCGCACGCTCCGCATCGTCGGTCGTCTTGCGGTAAACCTCGAAGAGCTGTTCGATCTGGTCGAGCAGGGGCTTCTCGGCTTCGTAGTTGCTCGTGCCGAACTGTTGGGTGCCCTTGAACATCAGATGTTCGAAATAGTGGGCCAGACCGGTCGTTTCGCTCGGGTCGTTCTTGCCGCCGACTTTCACGGCGATGTAGGTTTCGATGCGCGGTTCTGCCTTATTGACGCTCATATAGACTTTCAGTCCGTTATCCAGCGTGTAGATACGGGTCTTGAGCGGGTCGTTCTTGACCGTTTCGTACGTGTACCCGGATGAATCGGTACAGGCCGTGGTAAGCAGCGCGAAGGCCGTTGCCGCGATTAATAACAGAAATTTTTTCATACGGTTTATATTTTAGAATGTTGTTACGATCCAGTTTTTTACGACAGGGTAGGTGTCCGACCAGACGAGGCAGATCATCCAGATGGCGGCTACGAGCTTCAATCCCGTACCTGCGATGAAGGCGAGGAAAGAGCCGAAGCCCGAACGGAACGCCTTGGCCGAGTCGCTGCGGTCGTGGATTAGCTCGCCGATGACCGCGCCGAAGAAAGGGCCGAGGATGACGCCGACCAATCCGCCCGCGAAAAATCCGGCGATCATGCCGACGGTCGCCCCGATCGACCCTGCCCGCGTACCGCCCACCAGACGTGCGAAATAGCCGGGCAGGAAGTAGTCGATGACCGAAACGGCCACTGTCACGGCCAGCCAGATCCAAAGTGTCGCGGACGATATTTCGGAATAGCTGCAAAAGGAGGCGCAGAGTAATCCCACGTAGCTCAACGCTACGCCCGGGATGATCGGAACGATACATCCGACGATGCCTGTGATCGAAAACAGGAATGCTGCGATCGAAAGCGCTATGTCCATAAAAATGCGGCCGGCAAAATAGGTTGCATCGTTTTTTTCGGTTCTCCGTCAGGCTGTGCCGAACTTGTTTGGCGTATGTCCTCGCTTTTCGGGAACTTTTATGCAAATATATGGGTTATCGACTGCGTCACCAAATATTTAGGGGCATTTTTGACGGTTCGTACCGCGTATGAAAAAATCCTGCCGTTGCGGGGCAGGATTTTCGATCGTTTGCCGGAGTTTTCTACCGGATCAGCTTGTTGGTTTTCGTATCCGGGAATATCACCCAGGGCTTGAAGGCTTTGGCTTCTTCGAAATCCAGCAGGGCGTAGGAGGCGATGTTGAACGGCACACCGAGGAAGGTGTCGGCAGAC
>OHCD01001090.1_pt1 | contig 12079 bp, 8 predicted proteins | sample 1577561 | NCBI WGS metagenome assembly OHCD01 (sample SAMEA3879510, study PRJEB24766) | human gut metagenome | biome: human-associated habitat; feature: feces | place: USA | collected 1985/1987 | reverse complement strand
TGCGCTGGTCGAAACCCGCGAAGTGGAGCGGATCGTGGATTTCATCGGCCGCCAACAGGGATATTCCGAAGCCTACCGGCTGCCCGATTACGTGCCGGAATCGAGTGGCGGAGAATCCTCGTCGCTGGGCAGCGAGAGCGGGGCTCCGGTGCGCTACGACACGCTGTTCGCCGACATTGCCCGTGCAGCCGTGTCGCAGGGACAGATTTCGACCTCTTCGATTCAGCGCAATTACGAGGTGGGCTTCAACCGTGCCGGTCGGATCATGATGCAGCTCGAGCGGGCCGGCATCGTCGGCCGTCAGGAGGGAGCCAAGCCGCGCGATATTCTCTTCCACGACCTGCCTTCGCTGGAGGCCCGCCTGCAGGAGTTGGGAGTATTTTGATGCGATGATCGCTCCGGACGAGGCTTGAATGTGTTTGGGTATTATGAAATAGGGATTGCCGTTGTCTTGTCGTACGAAAGCGGGGTGCGGAACACTCTTCGGATTGGTAATTCGGAATAAAAACGAGGGAGAAAACGATGAATTGGATCGTATTGTTTATCGCGGGAGTTTTCGAGGTGGCCATGACTTTCTGTTTAGGGAAGACCAAGGGGGCCCAGGGTACGGAGCTTTATCTTTGGATCGGAGGGTTCGTCCTGGCGACAGTGTTGAGTATGGGTTTGCTGGCCAAAGCCGTGCAGACGCTCCCGATCGGTACCGCGTACGCTATTTGGACCGGCGTGGGAGCTCTCGGTACGGTGTTGCTGGGGATTTTCGTCTTCGGCGAATCGGCGGGTTTCGCCCGGATTTTTTTTATCGTTACCTTGTTCGGTTCTATCGTCGGACTAAAATTGGTTTCGCATTGAATATATTGAATAAGGATGGTCGAAACATTCGTGATGTCGATTGTCGTTTTTCGGATTTTTGAATTCGACCGTTGTCGGAGCGGTTTCGGAGTACATTTGCAGATTCGGCCGATGTATTCGGGCGAAAATCGACGGAATGACGACGGTTCGGTCTATCGGAGTATAATCGGAAAAAATATCTTATGAAACGATCTGTTTTGTTGTTGGCGGCACTGTTTGCCGTGTTCTCTGTCCAGGCCGATAACCGGCCGCAGGCCGTGTTGAAGCAACTGACCGCTGCGCTCGGAGCGCTGGAGGGGTACAGCGTAGTCTTCGAGGTGCATACCGACGGGGATGTCGTGCCGGGCTATTATGAGGTGAGCGGCGACAACTACTATATGCATGTCAATGGGCAGGAGGTTTACGGCGATGCGGAGTTCCGTTACGAAATCGACCCCGATCGTAAAGAGGTGGTTATCGACCGTGTGGATCTCACGTCCCATAATCTGCTCAATAATCCCACCCGGGCGTTCGATTTCATCGACGGCGAATATGCCGCCTCGCTTTTGAGCGAGAAGGGAAGCACGGCCGTAATCCGGCTTACTCCGCTGCGTATCCAGTCGGCCGTCGGGCAGATCGAAATCGACGGCGACCGGGTTCGGATCGACATCCGTTCCGTCACCGTTCACGAGGCGTCGCCCCGCACTTTCGATGCGGAGAATTACGCCGGGTACGAGTGGATCGATTTCCGGTAGTGTATTTTTCCCGATCGTGCTGGCGGTCGTAAATAGGGCGTGATGTATAAAATTTGTCCGAACGGCTTTGAAATTCCCCGACACTTTGCCGGGGGATTTTTTTGATGTTGTCAAAACGGCTGAAAAGGGCTGAAAATGGTGTGTGCGGTGAAAAAACTTGCGGAAACGGGTGATTTTATTGGGTCCAAAGTTGCTTATTCGACGAATAAATGCTATTTTTGTGTGTTTATAGAATGTATTTTCGGATGTTTTCGATAAGCGGGAACCGACGAATAGACTCGTCGGACCGAGCGAAGAGAACAAAGAACGTAAGTCCGCTGTTTTCGATCGGGCGAAGAAGTAGTCCGAATGTAGAAAATAAGGGGTAAAGTTCGATGTTTTCGACCGGCGAAGGGCGGCGCGGGATGCGTTCGGGCCATGCCGGGCAGAGAAAACGAAGAGAGAAACTCAAAGAATAACATGCTGACAGAAGAAGAAAAGAATGCCGGATTGGAGGGAAAAATCATTCCCATCAATATCGAAGAGCAGATGAAGTCCGCTTACATCGACTATTCGATGTCCGTTATCGTATCGCGTGCGCTGCCGGACGTGCGGGACGGTTTGAAGCCCGTACACCGTCGTATTCTTTACGATATGAGTGCGGAACTGAACCTCTACTCCGACAAACCCACGCGTAAATCCGCCCGTATCGTCGGCGACGTGCTGGGTAAGTTCCACCCGCACGGCGACAGTTCGGTCTATGAAGCGATGGTGCGTATGGCCCAGGATTGGTCGATGCGCTACCCGCTGGTGGACGGTCAGGGTAACTTCGGTTCGATGGACGGCGATTCGCCTGCGGCGATGCGTTATACCGAGGCCCGCATGCAGAAGATCACCGATGAGGTGATGGCCGATATCGACAAGGATACGATCGATTGGACGCTCAACTTCGACGATACGATCCCCGAACCTACGGTGCTTCCGACGAAGATCCCCTTGTTGCTGGTGAACGGCGCGAGCGGTATCGCCGTCGGTATGGCGACCAATATGGCGCCGCACAATCTGGGCGAGGTGATCGATGCCTGCTGTGCTTTCGTGGACAATCCGGAGATAGCATGTGAGGAACTGCTCAAGTACGTCAAGGGCCCCGATTTCCCGACCGGAGGAATTATTTACGGCTACGAAGGGGTTCGGGAAGCGTTGCTGACAGGCCGGGGCCGTGTGGTCATGCGTGCCCGCACGGAGATCGAGCATACGGCCAGCGGCCGCGAGTGCATCGTCATCACCGAAATTCCCTATATGGTCAACAAGGCGGAGATGATCAAGAAGATCGCCGACCTTATCAACGAAAAGAAGATCGAGGGCATTTCCTATATCAACGACGAGTCCGACCGGAACGGCATGCGTATCATCGTCATCCTGAAACACGATGCCGTGGCGAGCGTGGTGCTCAATACGCTGTATAAGAATACGCCGCTGCAAACCTCGTTCGCGGTGAACAACATCGCGCTGGTGAACGGTCGTCCGATGATGCTCAATCTGCTGGATCTGGTGCAGCATTTCGTCGAGCACCGCCACGACGTGATCGTGCGGCGCACGCGCTTCGATTTGGCCAAGGCCGAGAAGAGGCTGCATATCGTGTTGGGTCTGCTCATCGCGCAGGACAACATCGACGAGATCATCCACATCATCCGGGCAGCCAAGAACCCCGACTTGGCCAAGCAGGCCATGATGGAGCGCTTCAGCTTGAGCGACGCACAGGCTTCGGCCATTATCGAGATGCGTCTACGCGCTCTGACGGGACTCGAACACGACAAGCTGGTTGCCGAGCGCAACGAGCTGGAGGCGCAGATCGCTTATTTCAACGATGTGCTGGGCAGCCGCGAATTGCAGATGAAGATCGTTAAGGACGAATTGTTGGAGGTGAAGGCCAAATACGGCGACGAACGGCGCTCGGAGATCGTTTACGCTTCCGAAGAGTTCAACCCGGAGGATTTCTACGCCGACGACGAGATGGTCATCACCATTTCGCACCTGGGCTATATCAAACGTACGCCGCTGGCCGAATACCGTACCCAGAACCGGGGCGGCGTCGGCGCCAAGGGCAGCGCGACGCGCGACGAGGATTTCATCGAGCATATCTATATGGCCACGATGCACAATACGATGCTCTTCTTCACGGAGAAAGGCCGTTGCTATTGGCTCAAGGTTTACGAGATTCCCGAAGGGACGCGCTCCTCGAAAGGACGGGCGATTCAGAACGTCATCCAGATCGAGCCGGACGACAAGGTGCGTGCCTATATCAACGTGAAGCGTCTGGACGATGCGGAATACGTGAACAACAACTATATCATCATGTGTACCAAGGACGGCACGATCAAGAAGACCAAACTGGAAGCGTACTCGCGTCCCCGTCAGAACGGCGTCAATGCCATCGTGATCCGCGAGGGCGACCAGTTGATCGAGGCCAAACTCACCAGCGGCAGCGCCGAGGTAATGATCGCGGCCCGGGAAGGCAAGGCGATCCGCTTCAACGAGAATACGGTGCGTCCGATCGGACGTGTCGGGGCCGGTGTGCGCGGTATTTCGCTCGACGAAGGCGACGAGGTGGTCGGCATGATCTGCATCGAACCCAATAGCTCGCAGGACGTGCTGGTACTCAGCGAGAACGGTTACGGCAAGCGTACCGATCTGGACGAATACCGCATTACCAACCGCGGCGGCAAGGGTGTGAAGACGATCAACATTACGGAAAAAACCGGCAAGCTGATTTCGATCCAGGCTGTGACCGACGAGAACGACCTGATGATTATTAACCGTTCGGGGCTGACGATCCGTACGGCGGTAGATCAGATCCGTGTGGCGGGACGTGCTACGCAGGGCGTGCGTATCATCAACCTGCGTGAGGGAGATGCCATCGCTTCGGTAATTGCCGTTCCCGCCAACGAAGAGGAGGAGCCGGCGGTCCTCGATGGGGCGGGCGCTCCGGAATCCGAGTCCGAAGAGAACGTTAGTAAAGAACAATAGAAGATAATACCTATAAATTAAAAACCCCGTTCATTATGAAAAAACTTATTTTGGCCCTGGCCGCCGTTGCCTTGTTGGGAACTGCTGCCCAGGCACAGAAAATCAACAAGGAGGCCTTGTTGCAGAAGATCGAAAAGAACGAAACGGCGAGTGCCGATGCGAAGAAGGGAGCGAAAGCCGCTACCTGGCTCAATTTGGGTAAGAGCTATGTCGAGGCCATACTCGCTCCTACCAAAGACCTCTATGTCGGAGAACTCGGCCTGCAGCTGGATATGACATTCGGCAGCCCGAAGTCGATCGACGAAGTGACGATCAACGGGATGTCGGTGGCCGCACAGAATTACGATTATTTGACCGTTTATGTTTCCAATGGACAGGTCATCGGCTGGAAGGAGATAGAACCTGTAAAGGAAGGTGCTATCGATAAGGCGATCGCTGCTTTGAACAAGGCTTACGAACTCGATTCCAAGCAGGGTCCGAAAGTCAAGGAGCAGCTTATGGCGATCAGCAACTACTGTTCGCAATTGGGCGATGCTTGCAATAATATCGGTGAATACAAACTCGGTTCGGAGGCTTTCGAAACCGCTTTCCGCGCGGAGATGAGTCCGGCTTGCGGTACTCCCGACGCTTCGCGCCTTTACTATGCGGGCTATCTGGCCGCTGCTGCCGGCGAGAAGGACGCTGCTGAATATGCTCGCGGCGTGGAATTGTTGAATAAGGCGCTTGAAATGGGATATACGGATGACAACGGTATGATCTATTACTACCTGTTCCATAATTATTATGGCCAGCGTGAGGCGGACCGTGCCAATGTCCTGAAAGCCAAAGACGCCCTGATGACCGGTATTACTAAATTCCCGAAGAATCAGGATATTCTCAAGAGTTTGATTATGTTGTATTCGATGGAAGAGGGATTGGGCGATTCGTCGGAACTGGTTACGATGCTCGACGATGCGATTGCCGGTGATCCCCAGAACATCGAACTGTGGTTCAGCCGTGCCCAGATCTTCGTTTCGTTGGAGGATTACGATGAGGCGATTGCCTCCCTGGAGAAGGCGATCGAACTGAATCCTCAGTCTTATGAAGCGCAGTTCTTTACGGGTTACTACATCATTATGAAGGCCGATGCACTGAATCAGGAGGCCAATGAGAAAGAATATACCAATGCGGGCGAGTATGAAGCCGACCAGAAGGAGATTCTTTCGATCTATTCGCAGGCTGTTCCCTATCTGGAAGTTGCCCATGAGATTATGCCGCAAAATCCCGATCCCGTACAGCTGCTCAAGACTCTTTGCTATCGTCTGCGCGACGAACCCGGCATGATGGAGAAATACGAGAAATACAACGAGCTTTACAAACAGATGTAATTCGAACGTTGGTTTCCAAATAAAGCCCGGAGCAAGACGCTCCGGGCTTTTTGTTTTTCAACCGATCACTTTGTTTACAGACACGTTTGTTCCCTGTACCGAAATGGCGGCAGCGGTGCGAAGAGGAAAGTTCCGTATAATCTTTTCGTTACTGTTGAAAAATTTATTGCAGTACGGTGTATGCAGTAGTTGAAGAGGAAGGGATCTGCCGGACGAAGAACCCCGGTTATTTGGATCGGCGGAGAGGAAGGGCCGTCCTTTGCAGGGCGAAGATACGTCGGGAAATTTATGCCGCAGCTTTTCGATAGATGAGCCGCAGGCGCCGGGTCATCAGGAGTTGCAGCGTGCCGCGCAGGAACATATAGAGCGTGAAGGCCAGCCAAAGGGCGTTGTTTCCGATGACGGGATAGAGCGAGTAGAAGATACCGAAATAGGCGACGGTCGAGAGCAGCATCGAATTGCGCATCACTTTGGTTTCGGTCGCACCCACCATGATACCGTCCATGATGAAGGGCATGGCGCTGGCCAGCGGGATGAGGATGATCCAGACGATGTAATTACCCGCCGTCGAAACGACCTGTGCTGCGTCCGGAGTTCCGGCCTTGATGAAAATGCCTAACAGGTCGCGCCACCAGATGAGGTATATGCCGACGAACAGCACCGAGATCAGTGTGCCCCAGCCCAGACAACGTCCCAGGCAGCGACGCAGCGATTGTTCGTCCCGGGCTCCGATGAAGCGTCCCGTGAGGGCTTCGGCGGCATAGGCGAAGCCGTCGTTCATGTAGGAGAAAAGGGTGAATATCTGGAGCAGAAGCGTATTGACCGTCAGCAGGATCGGGTCCTCCATACGGGCCGATGCCGCCGTGAAGAAGGTATATACGGCTACGATACAGAGCGTACGGACGATGATGTCGCGGTTGATGAGGAAAAATTTCCGCACCGGTTCCCAGTCCACCACTTCACGCCACGTAAACCGTGTGAGAATTTTGCGGTATCGCAGGATAAGCAGCAGGACCGCCAGCAGGACCCCCGTATTTTGGGCCACGACCGAGCCATAGGCGATGCCCGTGATGCCCATGCCGTGTCCGAATACGAGCCACAGGCTCGTGGAAACGTGTACGATATTCACCGTGACGGCGATACACATCGGGATCACGGCATTCTGCATGCCTGTGTACCAGCCGTTGAATCCGAAGAGCATGATACCGGCGGGTACCGCCCAGATGCGGGCGTAGAAATAGTCGTGTACGATTTCGTTGCCGTTCATGGCCCATAGTGCCAGTCGCCCCAGAGGGTTTTGGAAGCAAATAACCAGCAGGCCGAGGATCGCTGCGACCAGGATGCCCCGGACGAGCATGTTGGTGCATTCGTGGAAATTTCCTGCACCGAAAGCCTGCGCCGTGAGTCCGCTGGTACCCATGCGCACGAAGCTGCAGTTCCAGTAGATGAAGTTGAAGATGGATACGCCGATGGCGAGTGCCCCGATCGTCGCTGCGGAGTTGTCCAGGTGTCCTGCGACGGCGGAACTCACGATACCCATAAGGGGGACCGTGATGTTGGAGATGATGTTCGGAACGGCTAATCGGAGGATTTCTCGGTTCATGTCCTGGGTTTTGATGCGCAAATATACGGCTTTTACGGGTAAGGGGAAATATTTTGGCACGGTATTTCGATCGGATTTCCGCAGGGATAATCCTCTTTTTCCGGAAAATAGCGGCTGTCGGTGCCGTTATCCCGAAAATTCGATTACCTTTGCTGCCTGCACCGGTATTTTCGGCCGGTGCGGAATGCCGGGGTTTTCCCTGTTATGCAGGGGAAATCGAGTGAAATTGCCGATTTGGGACCTGGCGTCGTAAAACGCCGTAGCGTGAGTTTTGCGGGTTCCATCGACGATTGCGATTTCCGGGAATACGACTTATTAAATTCGCAAAACTCACAGAATCGATTATGAAAGATTTCAAAAACGACTCGGATACGACGTTGGCCCGCTTCGGGCGCGATAAGCGGGCGCGTATTTCCTCTGCGGAGCGTATCGAGCGTCGCCCGCGTTTGCAGCGTGATGCCGCCGATTCGGAGCACTCTTCGGACAGCCGTCCGCGCGCATCTTACAACCCTAATTTTACGAGCGACAACCGTCCCGTGCGGGAAGACCGTGCGCACCGTGACGATTCCCGTCGTTTCGGGAACCGGTCGTTCGGTTCGGACGACCGACGTAGGAACGATGCTGCAGATCGGGAGTTCAAGCCTCGTTTTTCGGAGCGGAAAGACGGGTACGCTTCCCGCCCGTACGAGGATAACAAACCGGGCGGTTTCAAGAAGTTCGGCAAACCTTACGGTGAGCAGAAGGAGGGGCGCGACCGGTCATTCGGCGATCGGAAATCCGGCGGTTATAGCCGTTCGGACAAACCTTACGGCGAACGTCGGTACGACGACCGCAAACAGGACGGTTACAAGACATTCGATAAGCCTTACGGTGAACGCCGTTCCGACGATCGGAAATCCGGTGGGTTCCGGGGCGGCGACCGCTCGTTCGGCCGCCGGGACGATAAGTTCCGAAGTTATCCCAGATACAATCCCAACAAACCAACGGGCGAGATACGCCTGAACCGTTTCATCGCCCAGTCGGGGATCTGTTCGCGCCGCGAAGCGGACGATTTCATCCAGGCGGGGCTGGTGACCGTCAACGGTCAGATCGTCACCCAGCTGGGCACCAAGGTGCTGCCCACCGACGAGGTGAAATTCAACGACAGCCGTGTCGAGGGCGAGAAGAAGGTCTATCTGGTGCTCAACAAGCCCAAGGGTTACGTGACTTCGCTCGACGATCCCCACGCCGACAAGACGGTCATGGAGTTGGTGAAGGACGCCTGTACGGAGCGTATCTATCCTGTGGGACGCCTCGATAAGAATAGTGTCGGGCTGTTACTTTTCACCAACGACGGCGATCTGACCCGCCAACTCACGCACCCTTCGTTCCAGAAGAAGAAGATTTACCAGGTGTCGTTGGACAAGCCCCTCACCAAAGCGGATATGGAGCAGATCGCTCAAGGCATTACGCTGGAGGACGGCGAGATCTATGCCGATGAGATCGCCTATGTCAAGGAGGACAAGACGGAGGTGGGGATCGAGATCCATTCGGGCCGCAACCGCATCGTGCGCCGTATTTTCGAGCATCTGGGTTATGCGGTCAAGAAACTTGACCGTGTTTACTACGCCGGGCTTTCGAAGAAAAATCTCAAGCGGGGACAGTGGCGCTTCCTGACCCGCGAGGAGGTGCAGCGCCTCAAGTCGGGGCAGTATGAATAGGAGTGACGCCCAAGCGATGTATAAAGAAAGCCGAAATCCAAAGATTTCGGCTTTCTTGTCGGATGTTCCATCGAGGATTTCCGTTCTGATCCGTCGGATCAGTGGGTCGCCCGGTACCAGGAGGTCTGTGCCCATTCCGGGGCGAATCGTTCGCACGGGGCGCTGGTCGTTACGCCGGAATATTTTCCGTCTTCGATCGTATGCATCCCGTTCGGAGCGTCGCCCAATCCATATACCGAGTAGAACGAAGGCGTATGCAGCCGGCTTTCCGTCGGGAAGGCCTTTCCCATTTGTGCTCTGAACTTATCGAGCAGCGGATCCTTTTCGTCGCAGATCGCCTCGATGTATCCCTGCAAGTCGTAGAATACATGCTCGTCGAGCCCTTCGTAGGTTTGCAGCGATGCCCGGTCGTACGTTTTCCCCGGATACTTCGTTTCGATCTCCTTGACGATAGCCGCCAGCGGCTCCAGTTCGCCGGTGACCGTCAGGGCGATGCAGCCTGATTTCGTGGTCGCGCGGTTCATGTAATAGTCATAGTATTCGCTGCAGACACCCGGCAGGTCGTAACTTGTGCCTGCATCGGCGAGCAGGTGCGGCAGAATATCGGTGTAGTTGAAACCGGCGGCCATCACTTCACACGGTGAAGCGATGATGCGATCGGCACAACCGCGAAGATCGTACAATGCCTCGATCGAAGACATGAAGCAGGCGTCGAAGAGAAGGTAGTCGAAATGCAGCCCCGTGTTGCCGAAGGCCGCTGCCAGTTGCGGAATTTCAGCCCGCTTGCCGGAATCGCCCATCCAGCGGGTCGGCAGGGCATTCGGCATCGGGCTCCAGAAATCCTGGAATGCGGAGAACCGGATAGCATTGACCGACGTACCGTCCGGGACCCAACCCAGTCCGTGTCCGCCGAGGATCAGACCGTATCGACGTGCCGGAGCCTGTTCGGCCATGTAGGAGATAACTTCGGTGATCGTACCTCTGTCCATCGAGTTGAAGTCGGCGTCCGCCCAGCGGCGCAGGGTATCGACCTTGCAGTGTTCGTACGAGAACTGTGCTCCGGGTACGTAATCGTCGTTGCGGGGCGTATAGTAGAGTTCCAATACCATCGAAAGGCCTCTTTGAGGCTGGATGAAAACCAGTACGCGACTGTTGTGGAGTATGTTCCGGTCGATGGCGTTCATCGCGTCATCGACATTTTTCCTGAAGTAAGACCCCAGGTTGGTTCCTGTCAGATAGAACATAATGGTCTGGTCCGCCGTTTCGGGGACCGGCGGGCGGGGAGTGACCCCTTCGTCCTTGTTGCAGCCCGTGAAAAGGGTCGCTGCGAGTGCAAGGACAAGCACTATATGATGTAATTTTTTCATTTGGATCTCGTTCGGGGTGTTTCGTGCCCGTTTTGTGAAGGTTAGAAATACTCCCCCCCCCGCGTAGAGAGGAGGGTGCCTTTGCAGGATGATTCGGAGAAAAGAGTTGTTTTCATCTTATACTTTTATAATAAATTAGGCCGTTGAATTATGCCGGGGCTTCAAGAGCGGTTTTCGTTATTTGTATTCTCTCGGACGCAGGTTGTTGAATTGCCAGGTTCGGGGCCGTTTGAATACGTAGTCGTCGGGTTTGTTCCGGTAGATGCGGCTGTAATCGAAGTAATATCCCTTGATCCGCCCCTCTTCGGTCCGTACCGGCTCGAGCAGGGGGACGTATTCCACCGAGCGGCTGACGACGCGTGCTTTGCCGTAGTGACGGTCGTGTGCGGCCAGCAGATCGAGAGCATGTCCGAACATCAGGATATGCCAGGCGCTCCCTTCCTTGAGGCCGTTGCCGGAATCCTCGATCGTCGCCAGGATGGAGTTCATCCGGTTGTAGTTGATCTGTTCGTTCTTCGAGTCGCCGAGCGCTCCGTAAGCGAATGCCAGCAGGTTCAGCAGTTTGGGGCTGAACGGATCCTGCACCAAGGCATCGTTCACCGCTGCGATCAGTTTCTCGAGGCTTTCGTGCGTCGGATTCTCGAAATCGACCGTTTGGGCGATCAGTATGGCTTTGTCCATGTCCGAATTGGCATTCAAAGGCTTGTAGGCGTCCTGATAGGCATATCCGTAGTAGAGGTAGTGGTAGTCCTCCTCGGTCATCGAGTCGTCGCCCGACTGATACCGCAGCATCAGGTTCGGGTAGTAGTAGGGGGATTCGGAATCCAGCGTCTGCCGGATAATATCCTCTTCGACAGGTATTTTGGCCGTTGCCATCAGAGGCAGAAACAGCAGCAGGACAAGCAATTTTCTCATAGCCTTTTGTGTGCGGCGGTTCAGTGTGCGAATACGGTGCGGAACCCGTTTCGTGCCGCATTGTTATATAAACGTGCGATCAATTCAAATCGTATTTGGCGATCAGTTCTTTGAAGCGGGCTTCGAGCTGCGGGGTTCCGGGAACGAGGGGCAGCCGCAGCGTGTTGCCGATGAGTCCCAGTACCGACATGGCGCATTTCACGCCCGTCGGGTTGCCTTCGGCGAAGAGGGCGGTCACGGCCTCCTCCAGACATTCGTAAGCCTTGTGTGCTCCTTCGAAGTCGCCCTTCTTTGCCAGGTCGATGCAAGTCATCATCTTGCGCGGGAAGGCATTGACCGCTACCGAGATCACGCCGTCGGCGCCCCGGCTCATCAGGTCGAGCGTCAGGGCGTCATCTCCCGAGAGCACCAGAAAATCCCTGCTCCGCCAGTCGAGTATCTCCTGAATCTGGTCGATCTTGCCCGAAGCCTCCTTGATGCCGATGACATTCGGGAAGTCGCCCGCAATGCGGATCGTGGTCGCTGCGGTCATATTGAC
>OHCD01001078.1_pt1 | contig 12193 bp, 3 predicted proteins | sample 1577561 | NCBI WGS metagenome assembly OHCD01 (sample SAMEA3879510, study PRJEB24766) | human gut metagenome | biome: human-associated habitat; feature: feces | place: USA | collected 1985/1987 | reverse complement strand
CTTCTTCCTTCCCACGATGCAGTATCCCTTATCACGGTGCTGCCGGAACAACTGCAATCGCCGCTTCTGACTGCCGAGTGGGAGTACCGCCTGGGCGAGATCGAGCGCGGGCAGCTTGCCCCGGAGGAGTTTTTGGACGGGATCAGCACCATGCTGAAAGATCTGGTGGGGACTTATCAGGTCATCAAGGGAACTGAGTACCTGTTCACTCCGCCCCGTGAGGTGGTGGGCAAATGCCCTCGCTGCGGCGGTGAAGTTGCAGAACTGCAAAAAGGCTTCTTCTGTCAGAATGATTCTTGCAAATTTGCAATCTGGAAAAACAACAAATGGTGGGCTGCCAAGAAAAAACAGCCGACCAAGGCTGTGGTGTCTGCGCTGCTGAACGATGGCTGTGTCCGTGTGACGGGGCTATATTCGGAGAAAACCGGCAAGACCTACGATGCCACTGTGGTTTTGGAGGACGATGGACAGTACGCCAACTTCAAGCTGGAATTTGACCAGCGGAAAGGAGGCAGCCGATGAAGCTCTCTTTAGTGGAACGGGAAACCATTCTCCTCTATAACCAGGCAGAACCAATGGCTGAGGTCTACACCCACGATCCCCGTCTGATGGAGAAGCTGGAACTGCTGGCAAAAAAGCACCCCGACCAGATCACCCGAAAGGACGCCCATAACTTTACCGTCCCCAAGCGGTGTGTATCAGTCCGGGAGCCATACAGCGCCGAGCGTCGCAAAGCTGCCAGTGAGCGTGCGAAAGCTGCCGGATACCAGCCCCCTGTGAGAAAGTCCAGCAGTTAAAGGCACATGGCAGAGAATGTATTTGAAGCGGTCAAGCAGTCGGTCAGCACCAGAGAAGCGGCAGCGTTTTATGGGATCGAGGTCAAACGAAATGGTATGGCCTGCTGTCCCTTTCACGATGATAAGAACCCCAGCATGAAGGTAGACCAGCGGTTCCACTGCTTTGGCTGCGGTGCAGATGGGGATGTGATCGACTTTACCGCAAAGCTCTTTGACCTCTCCCCAAAAGAAGCGGCGGAGAAACTGGCACAGGACTTTGGCCTGATCTATGACAGTCAGGCCCCTCCCCGCAGGAGATATGTCCGGCAAAAAAACGAGGCACAGAAGTTTCGGGAGGATCGACAGCGCTGTTACCGTGTACTGTCTGATTACTACTATCTGCTGAAAAAATGGGAGGCCGACAATTCTCCCCGGACACCGGAGGAAGAACCGCACCCCCGCTTTGTGGAAGCGATCCAGAAGAAAACCTATGTAGAGTACCTGCTGGACCTTTTTCTTTATGAAAGTGAAGAAGAACAAAAGGCATGGATTGCAGAACACACAGCAGAAATCACACACTTGGAAAGGAGATTGAAAATCATGGCTGAGAACAAACCCACCAACCGAGAGCGGCTAAGGGAAATCACAGATGGCATCGAGCAGGGCATCAAAGAACTGTTTGAGAGTGAAAAGTATATGCGCTATCTGTCCGTCATGTCCCGCTTCCACCGCTATTCGGTAAACAACACCATGCTCATCTATATGCAGAAGCCGGACGCCACATTGGTAGCCGGATACAATAAGTGGAAAGACCAGTTTGAGCGTCATGTAAAAAAGGGCGAGCATGGCATTACCATCATCGCCCCCACACCGTACAAGAAGAAAATCGAGGAGCAGAAGCTGGACCCGGATACCAAGGCTCCGATTCTGGATAAAGACGGAAAGATCGTCACAGAGGAAAAAGAAATCGAGATCCCCATGTTTCGCCCGGTCAAGGTCTTTGATGTGAGCCAGACCGACGGGAAACCTTTGCCGGAGCTTGCTTCCTCCCTTTCCGGCAATGTGCCAAATTATGAGGCATTCATGGAGGCCCTGCGCCGCAGCGCACCGGTGCCGATTACTTTTGAAGCAATGGCCGCCGATACGGACGGCTATTTTTCTGCCGATCATCAGAAAATCGCCATTCGTCAGGGCATGAGCGAGGTGCAGACGGTTTCGGCCACGGTTCATGAGATTGCCCACAGCAAGCTCCATGACCCTAAAAAATATGAAATGCTACCGTCATGGAAGGTTGTGCAGGAGAGTGAAGGTGGAACCAAGCATGATTTCAAGTTGGATTTTGCCACAGAAAAAGAAGCCGAACAGTTTGCTTCTGATATGGATTGGCGTTATGTGGACGAAAATCAGTTTGAATGGCGTCTTGCAGTTGAGGAAGATCCAACCGCAGAAAAACAGGCAATCAAAAATCGCCACACGGAGGAAGTGGAGGCTGAAAGCATCTCCTATGCGGTCTGCAAGTATTTTGGCATTGAGACCGGAGAAAACAGCTTCGGCTATATTGCAAGCTGGAGTCAGGGCAAGGAACTGAAAGAGCTGAGAGCCAGTTTGGAGACCATCAACAAAACCTCCGGCACTTTGATCTCCGACATTGAGCACCACTATAAGGAAATCTGCAAAGAGCGCGGAATCGACCCTCATGCAAAGGCAGAGCCGGAAACCGCCCCGATAGAGCAGCCAACCAGCAATCTGACTTACTATGTAGCAGAGTGCATGGAATTTCCAAACCTCGGAGAATACCACGATAACCTGTCTTTGGAGGAAGCAATCCGCATTTATCAGGAGATTCCGGCAGAACGAATGAACGGGATCAAGGGCATTGGTTTTGAGCTGAAAGACGGAAGCGACTATGAAGGACCTTTTCCGATTTTGACCGGCCAGACCATTGACCTGGACACCATCCAGGCAATCGACTATTACCGTGATAATCCTCTGGTGCAAAAAGCGGTAAAGGAACTGGCTGCGGCAATGCCGGAAATGGAAGTGCTGGGGGCGGACGCCAACCAGCAGGAGGCTTTGTTTCTGATCGACGATGCCACCTATCTTCATATCCAGCCCTGTGACAGCGGCTGGGACTATACCCTTTACGATGCCGCGTCCATGAAAGAGCTGGATGGTGGTCAGCTGGATATGCCGGAGATTTCCCGCATGAAGGCAGTTCTCCAGATTTGTGATGACAACGATCTGGACAGCACTTCGCTCAGACACGCTCCTATGTCCATGATTGAGACCTTGCAGGAAGCGGCCTATCAGCAGATGCAGGCAGAGGCCAGTCAGATGGCTGCTTCTTCCCAGCTGCCGGAAGCACAGGAGCAGGCACTGGATGAATACCCCATGCCGGATGAGCAGGTCTCCACACCAGATATGCAGGAATACGGCTACTCCTATGATGGGATGCTCCCTGTTACCAGAGAACGGGCGCTGGAACTGGATGCCGCCGGTTTGACCGTCTATGTGCTGCATGAGGACAATACGGAGAGCATGGTGTTTGACCCACAGGAGATCATGGAGCATGGAGGGCTTTTCGGTGTGGACCGTGAGGAATGGGAGAAAAGCCCTCAGTTCCACGAAAAGGTCATGGAGCGTCAGGAACATCAGCAGGAACGCGAACAGGCATTTCTCTCCCAGAACAGAGATTGCTTTGCCATCTATCAGGTAAAGCATACCGATGAATTGCGTGACATTCGCTATGAAGGGATGGACTGGCTCCGATCCATCGGACAGACGGTAAAGCGTGAAAACTATGATCTGGTCTATACTGCGCCGTTGGAACCCTGCAAGTCTCCGCAGGTTGCTGCTGAACAGCTTTATAATCAGTTCAACAACGATCATCCGGCAGACTACCACCATCCTTCCATGAGCGTCAGCGACATCGTTGCGATCAAGCAGGACGGTAAGGTATCCTGTCATTACTGTGACAGCGTTGGTTTTACCCAGATCCCTGGATTCTTGCCGCAAAATCCGCTGAAAAATGCGGAGATGGCCGTGGAGGACGATTACGGCATGATCGACGGTATCATCAACAATGGCACAAAAGAGCCTACGGTAGCAGAGCTGGAACAGCAGGCCCGCAACGGTCAGCCCATTTCCCTCATGGATTTGGCTACCGCTGCCCATCGGGAGGAACGGGAAAAGAAAAAGTCCGTCATGGAGCAGCTGAAAAGCCAGCCCAAGGCAGAACACAAAAAGATAGCGCCAAAAAAGAGTGCGGAAAGGGAGATTTGATATGGGAAACTTTACTTTTGAGGAAATGAACCTGATGTGCATTTACAATACCGGCAGCCGCACCGGATTGATCAACAGCCTGCGTGAGATGCGCGGCGAGCTATCACCGGAGGAAACGGAACTGAGGGAGCTGACCGACAGCGCCCTTACGAAGCTCTGTGCGATGACCGATGAGGACTTTGCCCAGCTGGAGCTGTACCCGGATTTTGACCAGTAAACACCATAACCGCAGGGATGGGGTGGCAATCTGCCACCCCACCTCTTTACCCCAAAACCGAAAGGAGGACAGAACACCATGCCAACCAAAGCTGAACTATATGCACAGATGGCGGACAAGGTGGCAACACAGCTCACGGGGAGCTGGCAGGAATGGGCAGGGTTTCTCACCACTGCTTCCCGCCTTTACAAATACCCGTTCCATGAACAGCTGATGATCTACGCCCAGCGACCGGACGCCACCGCCTGTGCAGAGTACGATTTGTGGAATGAAAAGATGGGCCGGTATGTAAGGCGCGGTTCCAAGGGAATCGCTCTGGTGGACGATTCCGGGGACAGGCCCCGCCTGCGCTATGTGTTCGATATTTCCGACACCGGAACCCGTGAACATTCCCGCACTCCCTGGCTGTGGCAGCTGGAGGAGCGCCATCTGGATTCGGTGCAGGCCATGCTGGAGCGCACCTATGATGTTTCCGGTGATGACCTTGCCGGACAGCTCACCGAGGTAGCCGGAAAACTGGCTGAGGAATACTGGACGGAGCATCAGCAGGACTTCTTCTATATCGTTGACGGTTCCTTTTTGGAGGAATATGATGAGTATAACATCGGAGTGCAGTTCAAGGCAGCCGCCACCGTCAGCATCACTTACGCTTTGATGTCCCGCTGCGGACTGGAGCCGGAACGCTACTTCGACCACGAAGATTTCATGGCGATCTTTGATTTCAACACCCCGTCCACCATCGGGGCGCTGGGAACAGCGGTCAGCCAGATCAACCAGCAGGTGCTGCGGCAGATCGGCGTTACCGTCCGAAATGCAGAGCGCGAAGCCAACCAAGAAAGGAGCAAGCAAGATGAACAATCCCATGACCTATATCCAGAACGGAGACTATCTGATTCCCGACCTGAAGCTGAGCCAGCAGCCGGAGAAACCCCTGGGCAAGTACGGCAGGATGAGGAAAACCTACCTGAAAGAACACCGTCCCATCCTCTACAACCAGATGTTGCTGAGCGAGAAGCTGTACCCGCACCTTCTGGAGATCGACGAGACCGCCCAGAGCAGACTGGAGCAGATGATGCCCCAGCTGACGAAGGAAGCGGGAGCCACCGAGGAACTGAAAGCCAGCGATCCCATGAAGTGGGTGGGGCTGATGAACACCTGCAAAGCCCAGGCCGAGGAAATCCTGATGGCGGAGCTTATCAACAGCTGACCCTAAACCTGTTCCTCTCCGAAGCGGAACAGATCCAATCCATAGATGAAGCAGAGAATGTAGCGCATACATCCTCTGCTTTTTCTTTTGCCCAAAATGATATTGACCATGTGCTGCGTTTGGGCGGCAATACAGACCGTCAAAGGGAGCGTGTGGTTGCAGCCTTTGAAAAGCAGAAAACCACCGCTGAGATTGCCGAGATACTGAAAACGCTGTACCACGGCGGCAATGGCCTTGGCAGTGTGAGCGCATGGTATGCCGAGGATGGTATCCATCTTTCCCATGGGAAGTCTGTCCGTTATGACAGGTCTGCCCAGGTCATTTCCTGGGAGAGCGCCGCAGAGCGTATCGGGGAGCTTTTGGAGAGCGGCCAGTTTGCCTCCAATGTGGAGCTTGCAGAAGCGGCAGGCTATGAACGCTCCCTCCTCTCGGAAAAGCTCTGGCATCTGTACCACGATTTCAGCGAGGAAGCCAGAGAAGCCGGATATTTGTCCTGCCTGTCAGAGATCAAAGGCAATGGGTTCCCGGAGGAGACCCGCCGCCTGACGGAGCAGCTGAGTGACCCGGCTTTCCGCCAGACCCTCAAGGAAGAATACGCCGCCTTCTGGACTGCCTATCAGCAGGACCGTGACCTGTTGCGTTTTCACTATCATAGACCGAGGGAGATCTGGGAGAACCTGAAGGACCTTGACCTGCCCCGCAGGACTTTTTCTTCAGACCTTTCCCAAGTGCCAACCGTCCAGCACTTCATTACCGAGGATGAGATCGACGCCGCCATGACCGGCGGCAGCAGTTTCGCCGGAGGAAAAGGCCGTATCTATGCGTTCTTCATGGAAAACCATACGGATAAGGAAAAAGTGAGATTCCTCAAAGACGAGTATGGCATTGGTGGTCGCTCTCATGCACTGTCCGGCGCAACACACAGCGGCGAAGATCACGACGGAAAAGGACTGCACTATAAAAAGCAGGACTGCCCGGATGTTCACTTGAACTGGGAAAAGGTTGCCAAGCGCATTACCTCTCTTGTCCAGAAAGGCCGCTATCTTACCGAACAGGAACAGGCGCAGTATGACAAAATCCAGGCTGAAAAGGAACTGGCAGAAGAAGATGCTATCCAAGCCCAGCAGCCGGAGGTGGAGGAAGAAACTCCAAAGCCTACCCTTCGGGAGCAGTTTGAGCAGTATAAGCCTGTGGTGACTGCCGCCATTTCCGAGGATGCCGCATACCGCAATGCCTGCGGGCATTCTGACCGTGAAAATGCTGTCATCGAGGGCAATGCCGCTGTGCGCCGTGCGGTCCTTGGTTCTAAGGATATGGAGCTGATCCGACTCTATTCGGATGTGCCGGAGTTCCGCCAGCGTCTGCACCGGGAAGTGATCGACGAAACCTATCCAAAGCTCCATGAGCTTCTGCGCCCTCTTTCTCAGGAAGATATTGATACTGCCCTTTGTGCATGGAACGGCAATATCGAGAGTAAACACGCTGTCGTCCGCTATATGAAAGACCATGCAAGAGAGAAAGATACCGCCGCATGGCTGGCTCAGGAATACGGCGGCAGTAACAGCAACAGCCTGTTCGTTGTCCGTGCCGGCAGCCCGGAGGAAACGCAGCTGCCCTGGCCGAAGGTACAGCGCCGGATTGCCCAGCTCATTCAGGAGGACCGGTTCTATACCGAAGAAGAACAGGACCGTTTTGACAACATCGACCCCATCGCCATCCGGGAAGCCCTGGAGGAAAGAGGGATTGTCAACGGACAGGTGGCAGACCCGGAAAAACTGGACAATGACCCATTTATCCAACAGGTGGTGTCGGATGTAGAGCAGATCGCAGCTGCCGAGACAGAGCAGACTTCCGAAGTTTCCATTTCCGATGAGGAATATGATGCAGTTCGCCGCCCAACTCCGCAAAGAACCTCCTATGACCCTGCCGCCCCGGTCTATGCCGTGGGCGATACCGTGTATATCGAGGATGACGCCTATCAGATCACCGAGCTGCGGGAGGACACCGTACAGCTTCTGCCCACCGGGATGGTATATCCCATCTACCGGGCAGAGCGCAAAGAACAGTTCGAGCAGCTGCTTCGGGCAGACCGCCGCAATGCTTACTATACCGAGTTTCTTCCCATTGACCCGGACAAGGCAGATCAGGACTTGCGGGATGTATTGGCTCATGGACTGATGGATGAAGCGGATAAAAAGCAGATTTCCACGCTGCTGCAATCCGGCAGGAGCAACAGCGAGATCGCCTACTGGCTGAGCAGAGCCTATTCCGGTGAGATCGAGACGCTGAATCTGGAGACCGGCGATATTGCCGATTACCGTACCACGGCACAGGGCATAGAACTGGAAGTCATGGATGCAGAGGAAAAGCGTCTGGCTGTGCTGTATTTCCGCTGGGATGAGGTTGCGCCTTTGCTGCGCGGGATGTATGCCCGTCAGCAGGACGGTTTTGGACAGGAACAGCCCCAACCGACTGCCGAATCCCCGACCTTCCATTCCGAGACCATGGCCGTCTATCCGGGCGATAAGAACCATCTACCTTATGATGTGGTGGTGGAACAGCTGCATATCGAGGAGCCGGAGCCGCCAGCCCCTGTAACAGAGCCGGAGAAAACCTTTGAGGAAGTGTTGGATGAACACCCGGTTTCCATTCAGGTCAATGGCCAGTGGCAGACCTTCCCCAATGCCAAAGCTGCCGAGGAAGCCTCCTATGAGGAATACAAGGCAAACCTGCGCCGCAATGCACAGAACTTCCGTATTACCGATGAGCATTTGGGTGAAGGCGGTCCGAAAGCCAAGTTCCAGGCAAATATCAATGCCATTCGTTTGCTGAAAGAGCTGGAAGCTGCCGGACAGCAGGCAAGCCCCGAACAGCAGGAGGTTCTATCCCGCTATGTGGGCTGGGGTGGCCTTGCCGATGCCTTTGACCCGGAAAAACCGGCATGGGCTTCCGAGTATGCCCAGCTGAAAGAGCTGCTGACCCCGGAGGAATATGCCGCCGCCAGAAGCTCCACCCTCAACGCCCATTACACCAGCCCTACGGTCATTCAGGCCATCTATGAAGCGGTGGGCCGTATGGGATTTGAGACCGGAAATATTCTGGAGCCGTCTATGGGTGTGGGCAATTTCTTCGGTATGCTGCCGGAGGAAATGCGAAACAGCCGTCTGTACGGCGTGGAGCTGGACCCTGTTTCCGGGCGCATCGCAAAGCAGCTCTATCCCAAGGCGGACATCACAGTAGGCGGCTTTGAGACCACCGACAGGCGTGACTTCTTTGACCTTGCCATCGGCAATGTACCTTTCGGTCAGTATCAGGTCAACGACAAAGCCTACAACAAGCTGAATTTCAGTATTCACAACTACTTTTTCGCCAAAGCACTGGACCAGGTGCGTCCCGGCGGTGTGGTAGCTTTTGTGACCTCCCGCTATACCATGGACGCCAAGGATTCCACCGTGCGCCGCTATCTTGCCCAGCGTGCCGAGCTGCTGGGAGCTATCCGTCTGCCTAATGACGCGTTCAAAAAGAATGCCGGTGCCGAGGTGGTATCGGACATCATCTTCCTCCAAAAGCGGGACCGCCCGCTGGACATCGTGCCGGAATGGACTCAGACCGGACAGACGGAGGACGGGTTTGCCATCAACCGGTATTTTATCGACCACCCGGAAATGGTGCTGGGCAGACAGGAGCCGGTAAGCACCGCTCATGGTATGGACTACACCGTGAACCCCATCGAGGGACTGGAGCTTTCCGACCAGCTGCATGATGCAGTGAAGTATATTCATGGCACTTATCAGGAGGCAGAGCTGCCGGAGCTGGGCGAAGGCGAAGCCATTGACACCTCCATTCCTGCCGACCCCAATGTGAAGAACTATTCCTATGCCATTGTAGACGGGCAGGTGTACTACCGGGAAAACAGCCGCATGGTGCGCCCTGACCTCAACGCCACCGCCGAAGCCCGTGTGAAAGGTCTTGTGGGACTGCGTGATTGTGTGCAGGAACTGATCGACCTTCAGATGGATGCAGCGGTTCCGGACAGCACCATTACCCAAAAGCAGGCGGAACTGAACAGCCTCTATGACAGCTTTTCTGCCAGATACGGTCTCATCAATGACCGTGCAAACCGCCTGGCTTATGCAGACGATTCTTCCTATTACCTGCTCTGTGCGCTGGAAGTCATCGACGAGGACGGAAAGCTGGAGCGCAAGGCGGATATGTTCACCAAACGGACCATCAAGCCCCATCAGGCGGTGGCTGTGGTGGATACGGCAAGTGAAGCACTGGCGGTGTCCATCTCGGAAAAAGCCTGCGTGGATATGGACTATATGAGCCAGCTTACCGGAAAAACAAAAGAAGAACTGGCCGGAGAGCTGCAAGGCGTGATCTTCCGTGTACCGGGACAGGTGGAGCAGGATGGCACACCCCATTATGTGACCGCCGACGAATACCTTTCCGGCAATGTACGCCGCAAACTGCGTCAGGCGCAGCGGGCGGCACAGCAGGACCCGGTTTATGCAGTCAATGTGGAAGCTCTTACCGCCGCCCAGCCCAAAGACCTGGATGCGTCGGAGATCGAGGTGCGTCTGGGCGCTACCTGGATTGACAAGGAATATATCCAGCAGTTTATGTATGAGACCTTCAACACCCCGTTTTATCTCCAACGCAGTATCGAGGTCAACTATTCGTCCTTTACCGCTGAATGGCAGATCAAGGGGAAATCTTCCGTATCCTACAACGATGTGGCAGCTTATACCACTTATGGGACCAGTCGTGCCAATGCCTATAAGATTTTGGAGGACAGCCTGAACCTGCGAGATGTCCGTATCTATGACACCATAGAGGACGCAGACGGAAAAGAGCGCCGCGTGCTGAACGCCAAGGAGACCACCCTGGCGGCTCAAAAACAGCAGGCGATCCGGGAAGCCTTTAGGGACTGGATCTGGAGAGACCCGGAGCGCCGCCAGACTTTGGTGCGCCAGTACAACGAGGAAATGAACTCTACCCGTCCCCGTGAATATGATGGCAGCCACATCACTTTTGGAGGCATGAACCCGGCCATTACCCTGCGGGAACACCAGAAAAGCGCCATCGCCCATGTGCTGTATGGAGGAAATACCCTGTTGGCACATGAAGTAGGCGCAGGCAAAACTTTTGAAATGGTAGCTGCTTCGATGGAAGCCAAACGCCTGGGACTGTGCCAGAAATCTCTCTTTGTGGTTCCAAACCATCTGACCGAGCAGTGGGCGTCGGAGTTTCTGCGTCTCTATCCTTCCGCCAATATCTTAGTCACCACCAAAAAGGACTTTGAGACCCATAACCGCAAAAAGTTCTGCGCCCGTATTGCGACCGGTGACTACGACGCCATCATCATGGGACACAGCCAGTTTGAGCGTATCCCCATCAGCCGGGAGCGTCAGGAACGGCTTCTCTATGAACAGATCGACGAGATCACTGAGGGGATTGCAGAGGTACAGGCCAGCGGCGGCGAGCGTTTTACCGTCAAGCAGCTGGAGCGTACCAGAAAGTCTCTGGAAGCCAGACTGGAAAAGCTGCAAGCCGAGGGGCGAAAAGACGATGTGGTAACCTTCGAGCAGCTGGGTGTGGACCGTTTGTTTGTGGACGAGGCCCACAACTATAAAAACCTGTTTCTATACACAAAAATGCGGAATGTGGCTGGTCTTTCCACATCGGACGCGCAGAAATCCTCCGATATGTTTGCCAAGTGCCGCTATATGGATGAGATCACCGGAAACCGTGGCGTGATTTTTGCCACCGGCACCCCGGTCAGCAACTCCATGACCGAGCTTTACACCATGCAGCGTTATCTTCAGTATGAACGCCTGCAAGAACTGAACATGACCCACTTCGACTGCTGGGCTTCCCGATTTGGGGAGACCGTCACAGCATTGGAGCTGGCACCGGAGGGAACCGGCTACCGGGCAAGAACGAGATTCAGCAAGTTCTTTAATCTGCCGGAGCTGATGAACCTGTTCAAAGAAGTGGCCGACATTAAGACTGCCGACCAGCTGAATCTGCCTACCCCGGAAGTGGAATACCACAACATCGTGGCGCAGCCTACCGAACATCAGCAGGAAATGGTCAAGGCCCTTTCGGAGCGCGCATCGCTGGTACACAGCGGAACCGTTGACCCGTCCCAGGACAATATGCTCAAGATTACCTCGGATGGCCGCAAGCTGGGGCTGGACCAGAGGATCGTCAACCAGATGCTGCCGGATGAACCTGGCACAAAGGTCAATCAGTGCGTGGACAACATCATGCAGATCTGGCGGGACGGCGAAGCTGACAAGCTGACCCAGCTGGTGTTCTGCGACATTTCTACACCGCAGGCAAAAGCTCCTGCAAGCAAGGCGGCGAAAACGCTGGATAATCCACTGCTTCACGCACTGGAAGGCGCTGTGCCTCTGCCGGAGCAGGAACCGGCCTTTACGGTATATGACGATATTCGTCAGAAACTCATTGCTCAGGGGATGCCTGCCGACCAGATCGCTTTTATCCATGAAGCCAACACCGAAGTGCGGAAAAAGGAGCTGTTCTCTAAAGTCCGTACCGGTCAGGTGCGTGTGCTTATGGGCAGCACCGCCAAGATGGGCGCAGGCACCAATGTGCAGGACCGTCTGGTGGCACTTCATGACCTGGACTGTCCGTGGAGACCGGGAGATGTAGGACGGATTTTGCGGACATTCAAAATAAAAA
>OHCD01001069.1_pt1 | contig 12244 bp, 18 predicted proteins | sample 1577561 | NCBI WGS metagenome assembly OHCD01 (sample SAMEA3879510, study PRJEB24766) | human gut metagenome | biome: human-associated habitat; feature: feces | place: USA | collected 1985/1987 | reverse complement strand
ATACAATTTTTGCTCAATAAATGAAAGTAATCACACACTATTATAATATAAGAAAACAAAAAATATAATAAAAGGAGATGATTAAGTATGTTTAGTGACTTTAGAAATTCAATAGGAGTATAAAAGGATTGTAAGCTAACTCGGTAGAAGCGTCTGTCTGAAGAACAGAAGGAATTGGTTCGACACCAATACAATCCATTAGCACTGCTGAAGTGGTTGTAAATGTAATTGTCTGAGTTCTTTACAATCAGGTGCAAAACAAAATCAGCGGCTACTTACATAGTAGACGCAGATATCAGACTATTTCTTCAGCAATATATATCTGATTATATTAAATAATGCGGGTTAGACAGGAGAGGCTCCTGCACAGGCTCATAACCTGATGACACGGGTTCGATTCCCGTACCCGCTACTGACCGTTAAAACGGTTTTCTTACATTATATTTGTCCTGATTTAGTTTAATGATAAAACACTTGTAGTCAAATACGGGAGATTAAGGGTTCGATTCCTTTAAGTCAGAATCGGTGATGCCGGTATTATTATTGAGAAATTGCTTGCAATAGTCAGTAACAGTATTGGATAAGCCGTAATTAAAAATAACAGATACCCTAGTGAAGAAGGGCTGTCACCCTGCTAGGACATTCTTAGAACAGTCTGTATTAAGAAGGATACCTTTTAATATAGGGCTTAAGTGACATTATAATTGATAAGTCCACTACTTATTAAGAAGATGGAGCTTGAAGGTTACGGAAAGTACCAATAGTTAGGAATGGTGTATCTATACAGTTTAATATAATGCCGCAACAGTGTGGGGAGAGTAATAGACGCTTGAGAAGAGAAGAACCTTAAGTCTTAGTCCTGTGGTGGGATTGAGCAGCTTAAGGAATACCAACTAATCTCCTTCGCTATGATGTTGTAGAAATACAACTATAACACACAACAGCGGACGAGTAGCCCATAGGCGTAGAAATGAATAGAAAACAACTTTTGTTTGCGGACAAAAATTAATAGATTATTCTGAATGATGGGTGAAAGTTGCAGGTAGAAAGTCCTGTCATAGCATTGGGGAGAAATCCTGTGGTAAGAAGCTTAGAGGTCGCTCCTTTAAGTTCAGACTTATCATCTATGTAGCATAATAATAGCGGACGGTATAGGATAAGGCGAAGGTCTATCTGTTTTATTTTTTATAATTATTGATTTTACTAATTTTTCTACTAAGAATGGTAGTCCTAAAGTTCTACAGCGATTAGGGCTATAAAAACTTAATCTGTTATAGATAAAGCAATACCGTGATTGTAGTAGCCTGTATGTAACAGATATCATAGTTTAAGTTGTAGTTTACATGCTATGTATTTTTTTGCCTTCATAGTTTAGTGGTTATAACACTGTCCTGTCACGACAGAGATATGGGTTCAATTCCCATTGAGGGCGTTAGACGGTTATGGTAACAAACATAATCGTTAGTAAAAACAGATGACAAAAGTAGGAACAAAACATCTGTTATTGTCTCGAAAATCATCCTACAAGTAGAGACATTTTTTGTGTCACTAGCTCAGTTGGTAGAGCATCAGACTTTTAATCTGAGGGTCACGGGTTCAAATCCCGTGTGACACACTTATATGCCGATATAGCACAATGGTAGTGCGACTGCCTTGTAAGCAGTAGGTTGTTGGTTCAAGTCCGACTATCGGCTCTCGCTAAACAAAGTTCTAAGTACAAGAATGAGTTTAGTGCTATATTACTCATCAGTTTTATAGCTATACTGTTGATGATACAGTCGAGGTTAAAGAGCGTTAGCGAATATGATTGTTGTAAATTGTAATGATTTATGTAAAACGAGATAGAGACATGACTGCGAATGGAATGTGGCAATTGCCTTAATCGTAGACCAATGTGTATAACATTCTAGGGTTGCAACCTCAGTGATAAGAAATAGCTAAATGCAGGTGTAGTACATCGGTTAGTGCGCTAGACTTCCAATCTGGATAGACGGGTTCGATTCCCGTTACCTGCTTGGCTACTATAAAGACCGTCAATCTTGTAGCTATGCCATTGAGAAATATGGTCGAGAGTTCAATTAGCGTTAGTGACTAGAAATGCGTTTAAGGGATAAGCCCCTTTGTAAAACTAAGGAAGCGCAGGCTAAGTTTGAGATGCAGAAACCCTGTTGAGGGTAGAAGGCAAGACTTAGATGAGGTGCAAGCATCTTAGGGTGGCAACCTTGTGACGAAAATAGCTGATTATTGGAATGTGGTCTAATTTGGCTAAGACGCTTGATTTGGGTTCAAGAAATTGTCGGTTCAAATCCGGTCATTCCAACTAAGCCATACTTATTGGCTATTAAACTATTATTGGCTAGTAGAACAATGGTAGTTCAGCAGACTGTTAATCTGTGTGTTGTGGGTTCGAGTCCCACTTAGCCAGCTTGTTGTTTTTTTTAAGAATGATATTATTCATTATCGTATCAGTAATGAGCGTAGTGAAAATAACAAAAAGGAGCAAATGATTATGAGAGATTGTAACCTTATTCATGAATATGGACAATTCGTTATACATTAATGTTGGCTTAGCAAATATGAAAAGAATGTATAACAGATATTGGAAATAAGGGAGTATAATATATGGCAGATTTGGTTGGGCGATACGCTAAAATATTAACAACAGCACTTATAGTCATTAGTATAGCATTGCTAATAGGCACAGTATTCACAAAATTGTTAATATTTAAAATAATTTTGTGTGCAGATATTTTATTTTGGATAGCAGAGATAGTTTTATATGTATATTCAGAGATAGAATTTAAGATGCAGGATAAGAAAGATAAGTCAAATAAAGAATAATATATTTGTGTCAGAAAGGTGGTGATTGTCATGTAAGAAAGGAGATGAATATCATGTCTAAATCTTACAGACATTATCCGCTGGTATGTCAGGAGAAGACAACTAAAGCAGATAAGAAATTTTTTAATAAAACTTTGCGACACATTAATGATGATGTTGCATATAAAAATAGCCAGTATAAGAAATTGGTTATTAATTGGAACACATGGAAATATCGTTGGTCATGGAAAGAAGCTTTACAAGATTATTTGTCAGGTGAGTATCCTCGATTGAATAGGGATTTTCCAACGATATCTGATTTTCGTAATTATTATGAAAATCATGTTATACGCAAGTGATAAAATGATGCCCTCTGCGGTTTGCGGACTGGCATAACACTGACGGATGCGTCCGTTAAGATTGAGAATAATTTTCTCGTGAAAGCTCGCTCTTGCTAAAAGGGAATGAGAAAGGCATTAATGATAACATAAAGATATAAGGAAAAATATATGGATTATTTTGCTAATAATGTACAGGTCTTTAAAGATACAGGGCATTTAAACCAGAATGAGTTCATTGAAAATATCCATTAGAGAGTATTTTTAACAGCTCTTTAGTGGGTATTATTTTTTTGTCTTGTATTTAGCTTTTTTAAAAATTGTATCTAAATAAATACAAAATTCCTTCAATAAATTAAAGCCAAAACACACTATTTTAATATCAGCTATTAATGGTTATCAGCCATTATATAGGAAAGGAGTTTAACCTGTAAGGTATTATTTTTAGAAATGAGCGATACAATTAAAATCACAAGAAAATATACATTGATTCCTACATCTTCTGAATATAGAGAGTGGATAAAAAGAATTATGGCATTTATGCAGAGTTTCTACACAGATAAAATCAAATACTATGAAGGCAGACTGAAAAAGGAAATAGATGCCACAAATATAGAGAAGATAAATAGTCGTCTGAATACATTACATGGACAGTTAAAAGAGTTTGAAGAGAGTGGGGAAATTACCCAGAAGAATATAAATGATTATACATATGATTTGATAAGAAGAGCTATGGAGAGCGAATCCTGTAGAAAGAATGCAATTATATCATATGTAATCATGGAATTAATAAACTGTGATGCAGCTAATATGGAAATAAGAGATAGGAATAAACTTATTAATGAACTTACAAGCTATGGATGCAGGGTTAAGAAGAGTAAAAAGGGAAGTCTGTTAAATTTAATGGATATTGATAATCCATTAGGCGGATATGGAGTGTCATTTTCAAAAATACTTGGGGATGATATAAAAACAATGGTTAATAGTAAGCATGTATTAGAAGGTAAAAACTCTATTGTTACATATAAAAGTGATAGTCCATTCAGTATTAGTAAATCAGATATGAGCTTTTCACATGATTATGATACTTATGAGGAATTATGTGAGCATATCCGTGAGAAAGACTGTAATTTATATTTTAATTTTGGACATGACGGTAATCCGACAATAGCCAGATTTAAGATTAATCTGGGAGCTAACAGAAAGAATAAGGATGAACTGATTGCTACTATGCTAAAGGTGATTTCCGGAGAATACAAATTCTGCGGAAGCAGTATTGGAATTGAAAAGAATAAGATTATTTTAAACCTTTCATTAGATATTCCAAAACAAATTAGGCAGTTAGATGAAAATACTGTAGTAGGAGTTGATTTAGGCATAGCTGTTCCTGCTATGTGTGCTTTAAATAATAATCTTTATGAAAGGCTTGCTATTGGAAGTGCAGATGATTTCCTAAGAATGAGGACAAAGCTTCAGTCACAAAGGAAGAGATTACAGAAAGCATTAAAGACTACATCCGGCGGTCATGGCAGAAAGAAGAAATTAAAGGCTTTAGAGAGAGTAAAGAAGCAGGAAGCACATTTTGTTGAAACCTATTGTCATATGATTAGTAAGAATGTAGTTGATTTTGCATTAAAGCATAATGCCAAGTATATAAATGTTGAGAACTTAACAGGATATGATACAAGTGATTTTATTTTACGAAACTGGAGTTATTATAAGCTACAGGAGTATATCACATATAAAGCGGCTAAGTATGATATAGAGGTAAGAAAAATTAATCCATGTTATACATCACAAATTTGTAGTGTATGTGGGAATTGGGAGTATGGACAGAGAAAATCACAATCTGTATTTGAATGTGCTAATGAGAACTGTGATAGCCATACGAAGTATAAGCATGGGTTCAATGCTGATTTTAATGCAGCCAGAAACATTGCTAAATCAACTCTTTGGATGGAGAGTGGACAGGTTACTGAAAAGAGTAAACAGGAAGCAAAAGAGTATTATGGCATAGTTGAAAAATGCGAACAGACAGAAGCGGCTTAATTTAGCTGCTTAATCAATCTAAGTATTTTAGATTGCGGGTGATTTTACACCCGAAGAGTGAGGGCTAATATTAATTATATAAGACTGATGATAAATCTTATATACAATTAGCCACTCACTAAAACCTATGTTAGAGCCTATGATAATAAAAATATTTGAGGTTTTGTATATATATTAAATGACATAGGTATAAAACATTTGTTTGGCATCTGCAAGAAAGATTTATGTTTTGTATATATATTAAATAACATAGGTATAAAATATAGGAGTAAGAAAAATGAAGAAGAAAGACAAAGCTAATAATCGATTTAGGGTTTGGAGTTGCAATTATTGTAAGCTTCATAATAATATGGTGCATAGCTGCGTTGATTTACAGGATATGCTTTTAATATAAGAGGAACTTCACATAAACAGAAATATGTGTTATAAAAAGAATAGTTATATAAATGATATTTAAAAGGGAGCAGGACAGATTCCGGAGAGTGACTTCTGGAAATTAAAGGAAGAACTCTCAAACATAGACCGATAAGATATATTTAAAAGACATGCTTATATAGTGTGTCTTTTTTTATGTATTTTATTTTCTTAAAAATAGCTGATAAATGATAGTAATTATACACTATTTAATTGAGGAATAAATAATAATCAAAAAGGAGATATCAAATGTCAGATTTATATGTATATATGTTCTGCTCAAGAAATAAAGATAATAAAGATGTTCCGGGATTTAAACAGCGGACTAAGACTATTTTAGGATATAAAGAGAATGAGTCGGAATTAATTGAAAGCTATAAAGATTTTGTAGCAAAAGGAATTTCTGGAGAGAAAACAAGACTTTACAGGTCTGTAAATTCCCGTAATGAAGAAAAAATCAGAGAAGCTCTTACTATCCGGTTAATAAAAGATAAGCCAAGTATGACTAATATTAACCGTGTACTAACATCCGTTGCAATGCAGAAAGAAAATCGTGATGAAAATAAGTGGCTGTTTGATTTTGATATAGATGATGAAGAAAAAGTAGAAGATTTTATTGATGATATTTATTTTTATTCGGAATTAAATATTGATAGCCATGAATTACATAAAACTCCGCATGGTTATGCAATTATTGTTCCTCACGGATTTGATACAAGAGACCTTTTTGAAAAATGGGAAGCTTATGATATTACATTAAAGAAAGATGATTTATTATTTATGGATATGCTTACCAATAAATAGTAAAGACAATAGAAGGAGTTAATATGAAAAACAGATTGTATTTTGATACAGAAGAGTATGACAGATTTTTTAATACAGTTGGATTAAGAGACAATACACCAGATAAGCAACTTGTAAGGTTTTTTAAGTGGTGTTATGATAATGAATTTTTTAGAAACATAACAGATGATGATATATCAGACTACTACATATATAATTGTCTGCCAACTCTTAAAAATAACGGAATATGTATAGGTGGTTATCCTTGGGCTGATGGATTCCTTATAGGAATTGACCCAAGCAAATACTATTATAAGCCTAACAGAAGTTCAATACTTATACAGTTCCCGATTACATCCAAGCGTGAAGAGAACAAGCTTTACAGGCTTCTTGATACAATTGTGGATGATAAGCAGAGGCAGGCTAAAGACTGGAAGAAAGCGGCTAAAGAGTTATGGAACGGGGATTATGCAAGGTTTTAAATGCTTAGGAAATTGTTAGCTTACTGGGATAAATAATAAGAAAGGATATTAATTATGAGCAGTCCAGTTAATACAACACAAAGTAAATGTAACAACAGATATTTAAAGATAACGATACATGATAATGATTTTACAAATTCATTAGAGCAGGTTGCTCATACTTTAAATGGAATATTTTCAATAACAGGCAGATATCCTGAAGAAGATGAGCTTCCGCTATTAAAAAAATATATAGAATCCTTGTGGTTTTCTATAGATAATATTTGGCAGATTATGCGTTGGAATAAGAATTCTGTTGGGTTTTCAGAAAATCCTGAAAAAATTTTTAAGCCGGTATTAGAGTTTGTAGAATATGAAGATATTCCTGACTGGGATGATAATTCAAGCGTATATATTCCCATGTTTAATACAAACATTTTGCTAAGATAAAAGGAGAGCTTTTTATGAGTGATGAATTAAAAGATATTTTAAAAACATCTGACCGTTATAAGAAATTTACATTACCTGATAAGCCTGCATGTTTTAAAGATATGTTTAAGGGTAGAGATTTTGATGCAGTACAGCTACATTCTACCCAGATTATTGATATCGGAGATGGTAAAAAAGACATTGTTGGATTTTGCGGTATCTTTAGATGGACTGATGGTAAGATTTATTCTCTTGATGGAGATATTTATTATGATGATTTCAAAGTAATAGGCTTTGAAGAGTTTCAAATTATACCAATGGGCGTTAATACCGGCATTGATATATTAGTTTATTGAAAAAACAGTTGATATATCAGAATTTATAAGAAAGATTAAAAATAAGCAAAAATAATTTATAGGAGATACAATCAAGTATGAAAAAAGTGAAAATAAGTAAACATATGAAAACAAAAGCGGAGAAAATATTAGTTATAGGAAGTTACGGAAGTGGAATAGAGAGCAGACTATTAAACCATAATCCGAAGCAGATTAACAGATTTGTCATCTATCAGAGCATAGAAGAAATGAAAAGAGCAGAAGATGATTTCTATAATTATAACTGCATCATAATATTTTCAGCTTTATTAATATCAAAAAAAGATGATATGGATTATTACAAGGATTTTTTACTTTATAGAGTTGTTTATAAAGATATGTCACTTTGTCCATTAGCTGATTATATTCCACTAGGTCTTGGTTTAAATGAGGTTATTGTATTTGAAAGGGGCATAGGCGGATATTCAGCATATGAAGAAGAAAAGTTAAAGAGTAAATTTTTAAGTCAGTCAGAAGAGTCAGTCCAGATTAAAACTAAAGAAATATCTACCGGAAAGATTGTAGACATTAATCCTAATATAAATGATGCATATTGGGATACTCTTATGCGTAATAAGTTTAAGATAGGTGAGCTTGTATTGGTCGAAGGAAAACTTCCGGATAAATGGAACAATACTCAGAATTTAGAAGAAGACATTGAAAGATAAATAATTTTAAATCAAGACACACTTAATTGTGTGTCTTTTTTTTAGTTTATAGCGTAAAATTGTCTGATTTTAAGTAGTAATTATACACTATTTAATTATAAGGAGATTAAGTAATGAAGATAAGAAGTGAATGGATAGAGATATCCCGAATAAATAAAAATAGAAAATTGGAAAAAGTTCAGGTATTATCTTTTGGACATTTTTATGTTGTTAAACTGAGTAAAGACTATTTTGCCGTATGTGATATAGATTTTGATAAGGAAATCACATCCGGTACTACCTTAGATAATGCTTCAAAAAAAGCCAAATTATTACAGACAGGCTATAAAATAGGCTATGAAGATGCAGATATCTATTAATAAATAGAGGAGAGTGATTGTATGATTTGTCCAAACTGTGATAGAAAAATGAAAGTAAAAAGAGAGACAGGATTCATACTTGACCTAAGCGGAACAGCAGATTACGACTTATATTATGATTATAATATATATCGTTGTCCTGATTGTAAGATAAAATATAATGAAGACGGAAGAAATGATAAATGGGAAATACCTAAAAAACTGCTGCCAACTGAAAAACAGAAGAATACAATACTCTTTATTAATAATAGATTGCATAAAAACTTTGAAAGCTTAACGAAGAGACAGTGTTGGAAGATTATCAATGAGAACTTTGATAAAGCCAAAAGAGTGCCTTTAAGCCATTCATATGATAATTATGATTATTGCGATATTGATGATATTTATGGAATATCAGAAGAATTTTATTATTAGGAGAAGAAAAATGGCATATCGAAATTATCATATTATTTATGAAGATGAAAATGATATTAAGCGAACATATTTCACGGTTTCAAAAACAGCACAGGAAGCTGTCAATGAATTAAGAAGACGTAACGAAGAAATCAGGATAATAATAGTCGGGGAAACTAAAAACGACTGGGAATAAATTATAGATGAATTATATAAAATATCAGAAGTAAAATAAGGAGCAAAACTAATTATGAATAATACAGATAGTAGATTTTTATATAAGGCAAAGAGAACAGACAACAATGAATGGGTACATGGATATCTTATTAAACTTAATCAGGAATATATGATTATTTCAGTGGATGCAGATACTCTTGGAAAAAGTGTTCCTATTAAGGAAGACACAATATGTCAGTGTACAGGCATGGAAGATAATAATTATAAGCTGATATTTACAAATGATATTGTTGAGTTTCAGCATAGAAAGAATGATAAGAACCCTGACAGATACCTTTTATGGTGGAATAAGGAAATGAGTGCTATGACAGCAATTGATGCAAATAAGTGTGTATATGATGGACATGATTATACAGGTTTAGATGTATATAGTTCTATTCCTCTTATGGTACAAAACCCTTATGGAGATTTTTATGATATCAAAGTAATTGGAAATATTATCGACAATCCGGAGCTTGTTAAGGTTAAAGAAGATTATTCAAAATCTTTCTTACCAAAAGATGCGGATAGGAAAACAGATAAGAATGATATTGATTTAGAGTTTTAATGGGGGGAATGCGAATGAACTTACTATTACATACTTTGTTAGTGATTATTTGTATAAATAATATCATTACTAAAAAGAATAAATTATCTAAGATTTTATGGACTTTATCAGGATTATGCTTTTCGATTTGCGTTATATTAGACATCATACAGATGATTTAGTATTTTTACATATATTTTTGATAAGGAGATTGTAACAACTATGAAGAGTATGAAGAAAATTTTATACAACACGGCATTAATAGTTACATTAGCTTTCATTCTACCCGGCTGTGCAAAGTGTATAAGTACAGAAACATCAACTGTGCAGGTTAAAGTGATAAATAAATATTATACACCAGAGTATTCGATATCACGTTATGATTTGAACCTAGAAACAATTGTAATAGATAGAAACCCTGCTGTTTATAGAATTGATGTTGAGTATAATGGTGCAGAATTTAGTTTTTATGGTCAGCCTACATATAAGAAATATTCAAATAGGGTTGGAGAATATGTAAATGCAACAATTCAAATTAAGAAATATGATAATGATACTGCAAAATATAAGATAACAGGACTTGAGTAAAGGAAGGAATTACTGATGAAAAGAAAATGAATGAGAAAAAATACAATTTATGATACACTGCAAGCTAAAAAAGCAGCATTTGATGGATATAAAGTGTCTATTATGGATTATGAGGGAACAGAGTATAAAAAACTGGTAGAAGGTTCATCTGCAACCGGACAAACTCCATACATAGATGTAATTAAGATTAAAGAGAAGAGAAAGTAAGACATATAAATGAGGGGGAACTATGATTTATAAAGAAGAAGTTAAAGATTTATTTACTGTTCCGGAAGATTATTATTTAGCACACTGTATCAGTGCTGATTTTGGAATGGGTAAGGGGATTGTCGTTGAGTTTAATAAAAGATTTGACATGAAAAGAAAGTTACAATTAAAGTACCCGGATTATATTAATCAGTACACTCATAAAAGAATTGGTGGGGATTGTCTATTGGAAGATAGAATATTGAATCTTATAACAAAAGAGAGATATTTCCACAAACCAACAATAATTACAATGAGGCTTGCACTTGAAAAGATGAAGCAGATTTGTTTAGAGAATAATATCAAGAAGATAGCAATGCCTGTAATTGGCTGTGGTTTGGATAGACTAAACTGGGCGGATGTTTCAGAGCAGATAAAAAGTGTTTTTACAAACACAGATGTTGAGATTTTAGTATGTAAGAGGTAATAATATGGCTATTTATATAACAGGAGACATACATGGAAATCCTGTAAGATTAGGAGTAAACAGCTTCTATGAGCAGAAGGAGTTCGATAAGGATAATAAAGATGAAAATATAGTAATAATCTTAGGAGATTTCGGGCTTGTATGGAATAAAGACGGCGAAGATAAGAATGAAAAATACTGGCTTGACTGGTTAGAAAATAAACCTTTTACAACAGTATTTGTAGACGGTAATCACGAGAATTTCAAACGATTATATACATATCCAATAAAGAAATGGCATGGTGGGAAAGTACATGAAATAAGACCAAATGTATTACATCTTATGCGTGGAGAAATCTTTGATATTAAAGATTTAAGTTTCTTTGCCTTTGGTGGTGCAAGCAGCCATGATATACAGGATGGTATTCTTGATTATAATGATGAAGATTGGAGAGAAAAAGCTAAGGAACTGGATAAGCATGGCAAATATATGTACCGTGTAAAGGATTTGTCATGGTGGAAAGAAGAACTTCCGACAGAAGAAGAAATGCAGCATGGGTTAGAGGCATTGAAAAGGCATGATAATAAGGTTGATTTCCTGCTTACTCATAGCCCATCCACATCAGAACTTATATTAATGGGTGGTAAAGGCTTATATGAGCTGGATATATTAACAGACTATCTTGAAAAGATAAAGGCTGTATGTGATTATAAAAAGCATCTCTTTGGTCATATGCATGTAAACAGAGCCATTAATGAAAAGGACATATGCTTGTATGAACAGATAATAAGAGTTAATTAATAAGGAGATAATATATGAATGTATATGAATTAATCAAAGAGTTAGAAAAGATACCTAATAAGCAGCAGAAAGTATTCATAAGGGGAAGTAACATGATGCTTATTCCTGTAGAAGCTGTGTGTACGCTGGATGATAACTGTGTTGGCTTACTGGGAGACTTGTTTAAGAAAGATAAAAAAGACTGATTAATATAAAATTATAAAATCAATCGAAAGATTGCAGGTGATTTTGCACCTGAAGGGTGAGGGTTAGTTTAATTCAAAATTATGAATTCTGAATGAGGAATTAAAAAGGAGTTATTTATTACTTATAAAAGATATGTAATTCTGAATTTTAAATATATATAGGATT
>OHCD01001058.1_pt1 | contig 12296 bp, 36 predicted proteins | sample 1577561 | NCBI WGS metagenome assembly OHCD01 (sample SAMEA3879510, study PRJEB24766) | human gut metagenome | biome: human-associated habitat; feature: feces | place: USA | collected 1985/1987 | reverse complement strand
TAATAAAGATAATCACCCTTATAATGAAAGAAATTATTATAAATCACTATTAGAGATAGGGCTTATATAAAAAAGAGGGGTTACTATCGAAGATTTCATAAATAATAACGATAAAGAAGAAATAGAGTTTGATAAAACATAAGGAGAAAATATGCCGGCAGCAGTTATAAGATTACAGTCAAAATTAATACAGATGAAGGAATCCAGAGTATTAAAGGTCATAGGGATTATCCTTATAAGTATAGTGATTATTATTTTAGGGCTGTTTAAATTCTGGAAGGAAACGCATAATGAGCTTCAGGATAATACAAATTATATCTTCAAGATGATAATTGCTATGGATTTAGGACTGGATGAACAGGAAAGTGATGATTTAATATCAGGTTTATCAAAAGAAGACACAGCAGATATTGATGATATTTTAAATAAATATACTAAGGGAGATAAGTTAAGTGAAGTACAAAAAAGTAATGTCAATATAGACGACATTATAAATAAAGAAGATAAGGATAAAATACAAAGTATTTATATGAAGGAAAGAGGAAATTATGGAGACAAAGACATTTAATCCGATAGATTATGAAAATGCATTATGGGGAAAAGATATATATACATTAAGAGGCTTAGAAGTAAGAGCATATATACTTAATGATGTATTTCCAAAGATAAGTGAAAAGATATATATGTTATTGGATTTGATAAAAGAATACAAGGATACTTATAAAGGACTGGAAGATTATGACATTATAAATCAGAGAGTATTTGCTAAGTGGACAGATAAGACCTTTGAAATTTATAATATGGTAATGCAGGTCCTTGCTGAATTCCATACATATGAAAGCCATGAATGGAAACCTATTAAATTACAGGATAGAGATATCATTGCCGTAGCATTATTTGGAGCATATAAGAACCGTACAGATACAGACCTTTATGATAATATTGATAACATTTTCTTTGCAGCTGTTGATATTGAGTTAGGCTTTAATATGGAAGAATCCGCTTATGGAGTAATAGCTGATTATATTTTAGAAAATATCCCTAAATATAAAGATACAGATAAGAAGGTTTTATTAGAGAAACTACAGACCTTTGCTCCTAAATATATTATTGAGAGTAAACCCGATGCATTCTTTGGATTACTTACGGATTTAGCAGTTAATAAGTAAAGATAATATATTAACTTACACTTACATTTGCATTTACATTTATTTATAAAACTCACTTTTTTTTGATAAAAAAATTATCAATTAAGGTGGGTTTTTTCTAATTTTAGGCAGTAATTCGACACTATTTATATGTAAAGATGAGATAGATAATAACAGAGAGGATTAAAAATATGGAAAATAATAAAAGCAGATGGACGAGTAGAAATCCAAAAGAATTTAAAAAAGGAGATATTATCTGTAATAGGAAAGACCAGAGCTTTTTAAGAATAGTTTTAGCTGTCAGCGATAAAGCATTATGGGTATCCGGATTTGTTCATTGTGCATTAACGGAAAATGAAAATTTACATCCTATTTTTCCAATATATTTTGAAGAACTTGAGGATGTATATGGACCATTGTTAAGACTTGGTAATCTTAAAGACTATCAGGATTTTGTTGATAATAAAGATATACAGGAAGAAATCAGAAAATATATAAAACAGAGGAGTAATATGAGTTATTATATTTTAAAGGTACATATAGATACAAATGAAGAATTCTCTTATGATTTAAGTAAGCTGGGTTTAGAGAGTGATAATGATACATATGAATTTAAAGCGGCAGACCGAAATGAACTTAATCCCATAATAATGAGTATCTTAGACTGTTTACATGAGACAATTAAGATAAAGATATTAGATAAACCGTTTTTACCATTATATATTAAAAATTTTAAGGATAGTACGGATTCCATAAAGGCATATCTGTCTAAGGTAAAGACATTTTCATATACACTTAGCTTTGGAAGTTCTGCAATAAGCTTAAAAATGATACATAGTAAGTAAACAAACTAGCTGTAGATAAGATAAAGAATCATTTCATAAGAATTGGAGAAAAAATATTATGAATAACGAATATAGAATTGAAGTAGACACAGGAAACGGTGGTTATGGTTTTATAGATACGCTACCAGAGCTTCTTGCAGATGTCGAATTTGTATATGGAAAGAAAGAGGTAGAAAAAGTGTCTATATGGACTAAATCCTCGAAAGAGGGCGATGAATATGTAAGTGAAGATAAACGGATGCATATTTGGAATATGGGGAAAAGTTAATAAAACAATGATTTCTTAGTTTAGAAAGGTAGGTAAATAATATGGAAGAATTATTGAATAAATTGCAGAAATATATAAAGGCATATAAAGAACCGCCATATGGAAGAGAAGTAGAAGGAACAACAGAACTTATGGAGGAAGCTTCTCAAACTTTAGTAAAAACAGCACATAGAGTTGTGCTTTTAGAAAACCAATTTATTGATGGTATGCATGTAAACTATCAAGGAGATGATGAAATGGATGGTATTGAATGTCCTATATGCAAATATGAAGTTGCAAGAAATGATGATTATGCAGAAATGCGACCAAAACATTGTCCAGAATGTGGCACAAAACTTATTTATTAGAATCCAATGAAAAGGTGACTTACTTAGAAAAGGATTTAGATAATGAATAAAAAGCTTTAAAAGAAATGAGGGATAGAAATGGTAAATGTAAGAAAAAATGCAATGAGAGAATATCATAATCTTGTCCATAAGAAGAAATATATGGAACAAGCACCTAAAAAATTCCCTTCAACTTATAAATATATGAGTGAAGAGGAATTAGATAATGAACAAAGAGAATTAGAAGACATATGCAGTAAAATTGAATTATTAAAGAAAATTTTAGAAATGGAATAATTACATACATTGATTTAAAAGGAAATAAACTATATGGATTATGAATATATGATAGCGAAAATGTTAAATGAAAAACTTAAAAGGGCTGCTTTTACAAGAAAAGTAATATGTATTAGTACCATACCAAAAATAACAAATCAGATTATCCCCGGTAATATATATTATATGGATACAGCATCTATATGGAAAGACTCTGACGGTGATGAATATGCTATGTTTTATGCAGATGAAGATGGAAACAAAAAGATAGGAAATCTATTAGTATCTCATTTTAAAATAGAGGAGTAAGATTATGACAGTAGGAGAATTTTGTTTGAAGCAGACATATGTAGGAGAGCTATGTGTGTTTAGGGATTGCGGATATGTTGTAGGGGCGACATATATTGACCATGAAGATTTATTTTCTATGAATGAAAGAATTCAAAATACTGAAGTGAAATTTGATGAATGGGGAACGCTAACAGTTACAACCGAGCATGGAGATAAGGTGGGAGTTCCTTGTCATTATATTGATTTTTAGAAAGAGAGAAAATATGTTTATCTCTCAAAAAACATATATTTATAAGGCTAAATTCTAATTTTTAGCCTTATTTTTTTTAGTAATTTCACACTACTTATATATAAGATATAAATAAATACATGAATATATAAGGAGAACTATTATGGTAAAAATTAAAGATGGAAATAGAAATAGTTATGAAAGATTAAATTGCATTCAGGCATCGTTCTCTGAATTATTAAAGAATGATATGGAAATAAAATCTGCTAATAGTTCTGACCTTTTTAAAAGATTAGATGAAATTGACGGCGAACTACAAGATTTTCATATATCGGCATATCAATGTGATTTATTATACAAAGAACAAGATAGTTTAAAAGCAGAACTGCGACAAAGAGGATATAAGATAAATTGATGAAACAATGATTTACAATACTCAGGATTTGTTATAAGGAAAGATGTATTATGATAAGAATTAAAGATGGAAATTATATAGCAATATTCCGTGATAGAATGATTGAAGTAAAAGCAGATTCAAAAAGAGATGCTTATAATAAAGTAAAAAGATATTTTGAATCAAGAGAACATAGAGAATTATTTGATGGTGAGCTAAAAGTGTGTCAGATACCATCTATGATAGGTATTCTTGATGAGTAAATGAAACAATGATTTACAGGTATGCATGAGTAAACAAGAGTTTCTTTGGAAGAATGGAGAATATAATATGCGATTACCACAAGAAATATTTGCAGAAGCATTATGGGTAGAATGGTTTGTTAATTACGGTAATGTTTATAAAAAGAAATTGCCAGATTTATTGAAAAAATATAATTTAAAACTCAGAAAAGGAAAAAACTTAGATGATGTTAAATTAATAATAGGTAGAGCTTTAAAAAATACTCCTTGTGTTGCTTCTAAACAAATAGAGCAAATTGCTGAAGAAATTGACAAAATCTGTATCATTGCCAATTGGGAAGATGCGGTTGCAAAGTATAAAATTTGATGAAATGAGGATTTACAAGGAAGGTGAAATTATGAGTCAAAGTAATTATGAAAAATACGCAGTAGTTAAACAGCAGGAATTATTACACGAGGAGAGAAATTTGCAGCAAGCTATTAGTTGTCTTAGAGACAGAAGAAAATTTGCTTCGTTACAATCTATTGATAGTGCAATAGATTTTGTTGCTGATTTATATGATTTGTCTATTGATGAAGTTAAAAGAGCAATGGACGGAGAAGAATATTGGTGTGTATAACTATTAAATAATCGTATACTTGGAGGTTATTATGACACAGAAAGCACAAGAATTATTTGAACAATTTTTAAAAGAGTATTGCGATACGGGATATATGTATTCTGGGATGATGCTTTATGAACCATGCCACATAAGAGAATATAGAGAACTTGAAGAATTAGGATTAATTCAAAAGAGAAATTGTGAAGGTTTTGCATATGAATTGACGGAGATAGAAAGACGCAAACTTATTACGGACTGCAACCTTGAAAAATTATGGGAAAAGAAAGCCAATTGTTTTATGGTTAATGGAAAATTTGAAGAAATAGAGAAAGTAATGAAACGATGATTTATTTGAAAAGTGAGGATTTAGAAGGGATAAGGTAATTAAAATGGAATTTATACCAACTAATGAATATATTAAAGTTTCTTTGCAGGAAGGACTTAACGCTTTGCAAATAGGTCGAGTTGACAAGTTATTTTCTGACGGATTAGACGACTCTGAATATATTTATTTTGACAAAGAAAAAGGATTTTGTTATGAAGATGGTTGTATTATTGGTAGAACATTTAACCAGACATTAAATAGATTACATTCTATCGGATGGTGTTTTAAACATAACTTTTTCATAAAAAATCCAATGGAAAACAATATGGATAAATTAGAACAGGCAATATAAAGCGAGAATTTAGAGAGGAGATTATTATGTGGAATAAATTTCCTAACACACCACCTGACATACCTGAAACAGAAGATTTCGGGATTGATTATGATTTTATCAATTATGAAAGCTGTTAATAAGAATTTTGAACGAGATAATTTTAGATAGAAATAAAAAGGAAAGTAAAAAATATGGATTTAATTGATAGAAATTATTTATTAAAAAATATAATAAGTTGGGGAAAATTGGTAAAAGGCAATAATGCAAAGAAATTACTTACAGAAGTAATCAATTATATTCAAGCACAAGATACTATTATTGATATGCAGAAGCTTATAGATGGAGTGAATTTCCAAAAAATAGGTTTGGAATATTTAGATGATAAAGATATTAAAGGTGCAACTATTTATAATGGAGCGATAGATGATGGTATAAATGAAATTAAAAACGCTATGAATTCTAATTATATAAAAGCTTTTGATTGGGATAAAACAGAAGGATTTTAGATAGGAATAAAAAGGTGAATTTATGGAAAGTGAAATTAACATTAAACTTAAATCCTGCCCTTTTTGTGGTGGACATGCAACAATGATATATGATAATCAGGAAGGATATTATATATATTGTGACGACTGTTGTATTATGACTGACAATAGTTTTGATAAAGAAAAGATAATTAATATATGGAATAATAGAGTAGTAATTAACGAAAGGGAATAATTATGAAAGAAATGTGTTTGATTAATGCGATTATGTATGAAATGGAACAGCTTGGAAACACAGATGTTTCAATTGATAATATAAGATTCTTTACAGAAGAAAACAGGCAATTTGCAATGGCTGATATTACCTATACATGGTATATAAATTCATGGGATAAAAAAGTATGTCATAAGGATATGATATTTGCTTTAGTTGATGAAAAAGAGAATAGATGGTTAAGCCCTATTTTCGGGTAAGCGGGAGTCATTTACTGGATTATCTCATAGATAAAATAATGTCAATTAATACTATAATATCAGATATAAAGTTTGATATGGATATAGATAAGGATGGTAAAAGCAAATGAAACACACAATGAGAAGTGCATATAAGAAATGGCTGATTCTGCATAATGAAGAATCTCGTACATCTGGATATATTCATATTCCTAGTTGGTTTCGATATTATATACGGAATACAAAAGAGTGGGAATATACATTAATAAATTCTAAAGATAATTATTATTGTAATAAACATGAAATGGATTATGACCAGAGAAGAGGATTTAAAGGATATTATACATTTGAAATATCTGATGAGGAATTATTGCAACTACAAAAAGCTGAATGATAAACAGGTGTATGAAGATAAAAAAGGAGAAGCATATGAATAAATGGAAACAGCCCGAATATGAGCTTCCAAATGTAAATGAAGAAGTAGAGATACTTGCGAGTGATGATATGATATTTAGAGATATGATTGTTGAAAATAAACATGGCGGTCTTGAATGGAAGCATTTTCCAAGTAAAGAGATTCGAGCATGGAGAAAAATAACACACGAAAATTAAAAAAGGAGAAGAATATGAAAGTTTATGATACAGGATTAATATGTGGACGATTTCAGACATTTCATAAAGGACATGAACGCCTTGTAGATACAGGATTATTGTTGTGTGACCGGTTATTGATATTGATAGGTTCTGCACAGGAATGTGGTACAGAGCGAAATCCTTTTAATATTAATACAAGGACTAAGATTCTTAAAGAGATATATGGCGATAGACCGGAAGTGATGATTTATGGTTTAGCTGATTTAACAGATGAAAATGATATCCGCCCGGAATGGGGCAGATACTTACTTAATAATACTGACAGATACATTCATAAGAATCCTGAAATAATGATTTATGGAAATGATGAATCCCGAAGCAATTGGTTTGATAAGAAAGACCTTGCTAATACAGCAGAACTTATTATGAACCGCTATGATATGCCTATCTCTGCTACAATGGTCAGAACCGCTATGGCTAAAGATGATAGGAAGCTCTGGATGTCTTATGTAAATCCCAGATTACATAAAATGTATGATGAGCTAAGAGAAGAACTTATGACAGTTGAATTCTATAAGAATCTGGCTAAGGAATAATATATAAATATAAAGGAGTTTGTTATGGATAATGCAAGCATTAATGATAGATTGGTAAAAATAGAACATAAGGCAGAGCAGATGGATTTAACATACTTTAAAGATTCAGACGGTAAGCATTGTATATGTGACGTTGACTTTGTTGACAGGTATGATACTTTAGAAGAATTAGAAGAATATCTTGATTTATTAGGCGGGTGAGATAATGATAAAATGCTGTGCTAATTGTAAAAATTGTGTAGCTATTCCAAGGAATAATAGCTATAACGACATTGATTATTTATGTGTAATAAGCAGCTATTTTGTTATAGGTATACATAAAGATATATACAGGATAAAACATCTAACTCCGGGTGGCAGAGAACTGAAATGTAAATATGAGCCTGATGAAAGGAGATTAACATGAATTTGTTAGAAAGCTATGTAAAGGAAATACATTCAGTTACAGATGTTACACAAGGCTTTATAGAGCATTGTGGCTATGAACCTAAAGAGCAATTGCTTGAAGTAGACTTAACATCTGTATGTTATGGTGTTACTGAAAGGACAAAGAAAATGTTCTGGAAGAGTGAATTTGAGAAAATAAAGAAGGATGGCTATTATATGTCGTAAAGGAGATAAAATATGAAAATATATTTTGAAGATGGAAGATTAGATAAACCACCATTTTGTGATTATCATGTAAATGCTGCTGAAGGAGTAAGGGCTAATATATTTAAGTTAGACGCTATTAAGGAAAAAGTACCTGATGCAGTTATTTATACTAATTCAATTTTTGCCTTTAACAATGCATATGCTTGGGATAATGAACTTAACAGACCTGAAATCTATATAAGAGATTCATCAGGTGATTTTAAGAATATAACTGATTTTACAGGAAGGCAGTTAAAAAAAGGGCATAATCTTGCCAAACTGTATATAGCAGGAGAGTTCGATTCTTAAGTTATGAGTGTAGAGTTAGGAGATTATTATGGGATATATTAAATGTCCTTTTTGTGGACATAGTGATGGAAATGATGATAAGATAATAAAGCAAGAGGTTATATATGCGAATAATTCAGATTGCCAGATATCAATTGAAAAACAGTGTGATATATGTGGTAAGAAATATGAAGTTATTGCAGAGTATAAGTTTTCTTATGAAAAAATAGGATATAATGAAGCAGAACATTATTAAATCATTTTAAAGAGGGATTAATATGGAAGATTGTAAGAATTTAAAAATTAAAGATATAACGCCATATCATGCAGATGTATTTGACCATCCGGACTATTCATATACCTGTATGGTAATAAATAGAGAAGTGATTCCTTTTATACATTGCAATGAAAAAAGATGTAAGAATTATCTGAAGGAGAAAAATTAATATGAATAACAATTCCTTTTCAGAGCTAAGAAGGCTTATACAAAAAGCAAGAAAGAAAAGTATCGAATTAAATGACGCTACACAGGCAGTCTTTGATGCCTTATCGGATGTAGACCTTTGTGTTCCAACAGATGCAGAAAATGCTGATGATTTAGAGCAGGCAATTAACTGTTATATCCAATATGGAGAATATTCCATTGCTGAACTATTAGATGAAATAAAACAACAATGTGAAAAGAAGGAAGATTAATATGATTGATATAACTAATGCTAAATGGGATTTATCAAAGGAAGAAAAATCAGTTATTAAGTGGCTTGATGATAATGAATATAATGGAAAAATACTTAAACAGTATGTAAGTAAAACTGTATTTGAGATATCCAAGGATGGCATAACAGATAAATTTGAATTGCCACAGAGTATTGAATCTAAACAGATTAAGAACTATATGGAGCAGTTTCAAAAGAATTGGAACATGCTTTGTGAACTAAAAAAGCTAAGACAGATGAAAAATCAAGTAAAAAATAAAATATAAAAGCCAAGGCAGTACTTATGAATTTAAAGTCATAAGCTACTGTCCTTTTTTTATTTGATTTTTTATAAAGATATGAGAATTTCTGCTGATTTTTATTAAATAAATTCACACTATTTAAGTATATAGATATTTTAAATCAGACAGAAAAGAAGGCAATGGGAGTAAATGCAGAAATCTTATATATACAGATATACGGATATAATCACAGAAGAAATAGTATATGTTGGGATTGTATACGCAGGACATAGTTTAAGGACAAGAATAAATAAGGAACTAAAAACCTTTGACTGGATAAATGACAGGATACTTAAGGTTGAGTATCAGATGCTGGAAGTATCACAGACTGATTTACAGGCATTAGAAGCGCATCTGATTAATAAATATGGAAGCTTCTATAATATACAAAAAGCTACATGGGGAGAGAGCAAATTCCTATCAATAGATGAATCTAAATGGGAAGATTTCGATTATAGGAATGTAAGAGAGATAGAACGATTAAGGAATGAAATAGACAGGCTTCATAAAGAATTAGCCAAAGAGAAGAAAGAGTGTATAGCAGTATGAAGATACAGGATTTAGATGTTACCAACAGTATTAATACAAAATATGAAGACTACTTTATAGAATATTTAAAAAAAGTAACAACCCATATAGAGAAGGCTTATAAAAATAAGGATTATAAAACAGCTGCACAGTTGTTTAAACTGATTTTATTAAAAGAAGATGAAACCAGAACATATAAAGATAAGGATATATACTCAAAGGTAATAGATATTCATAAAAGTATTAATGATTCTCTTGCAGGAGAGCAGGCAGAAGTATTTAAAAAGGGCTATTTGAGTAATTACTGGAATGGATGGAATAGTTCAGATACATTTTCATTAACTTTAAAAGATAATTATATGATATCAGAAGAAAATGTCCTATATATTAGGATAAAACATACAAATATGCTTAAAAGGATATTAGATGTTCCGGATAGGGAAAATGAAGCTTTTGAGTATAAATTCTATGCTTATTACAATATAGAACTGGATAATGCAGGAATTTATGCTGTTGTAAAGATGAAAGAGAAATTAAAAAAACAGAAATGGACAAAAACAACAAAGTTACTGGATGAATTATATAATACAGAAAATAGAATGGATATTTATGAGAGACTAAGTATATATAGTAAAACCGGGTTCATTCCTGTAATGCTAAATAAGCTGCAATTTTCAAAGACTTATGATGCCATACAGGAATATATAGAAGAGAAATTAGAAGTAAATGACTATGAATATATTGTAGGATTAAAAGGAGATTTAGTTTATGAAGTGGAATGATTTATATAAAAGAGCAATTGATAAGGGTTACGGGGATAAGGAATTAAGAGCAAAGGATGAAGCCAGAGGACAGATATGTGAGATTGCAAAAGCCATGAAGATTGACCTTGAAGCAGAAGAGATACCTGAAGATGCAATAGAGAATTTTTGCAATATACATAAAGCTGAATTTGATGAAGACGGTAATATATCTGCATTTTATCCTTTAGAATGGAATGACTTAGATGATAATGCGAAGAGTATATTGGAATGGATTAGTCATCCCTTTACAGGGGAAGAAGGAATTGTAAACATTAAAGCAGGCGAAGATTTCTATAGAAATTATAAGGAATTTTTAACAATCGGATATGCATTTTATGATACGGGAGAAGTAAGAATACCGGTAACAAATGAAATCTATAATACAATACTTGATTATGTTTCAGGAGATAAAGATTTATCCTTAGTCGTAGATGAAGACTCCCAGACAGCTTACTTTGGATTTAAGTCTGTTATGAAAAATTTCAGCATTACTAAAGATGATAAGATACCGGATAATGAAATAGATTTGGAGATATAAGAAGATAGAAAATGAATATAATGGTATGTTTTAGGAATGGAATTAGTGCTGTATTAGCTTCTTCAACTAATACTAAGTTACAGCGTTTAGGGTTAAAAGACAAAAGCCTTGAAGAATTAGGGTTAAATGTTGAGTTTGTGAATCTTGATAAAAGAAACTTAAGCAAACTATTAGAAAAGAAAGATATCAAACCTGATTATATTTATTTATATGAAGATGGAAAAAGTAACGAAAATGATATAAGGGAATTTATAGAAAATAATTATCCGAATATCAATATCGTTTCTTACATGACAGAGCTGGATATACAGCCTATTAAAAATAATAATATACATCTTTTTCTCTGAGTGCTTCAACAACTTCTTTCGCGTGATTGTCTTCTCTTACAGGAAGCCCGAAATCCATACACCTCTTATATCCGGCAAGCATTACATCCGGAATGATTCCGGCACTTGCAGTCTGATTCACCTCCTGAAGAGCAACTACATCCGGTTGCTCAGCTATTAACGTCTCTATAAACTTTTCTTTTTTTTCTTCGTAAGATGATTCTACAAGACTATGCGTATTTAATGTCATTAACTTCATTCTCTTCTCACTCCTGTAAAAGCACCGGAGAAGTTTCTACATACCCTTCTCCAGTTTATTTGTCTGTTATGAACTAAAATCTCCCAACTATGATACCTAAGGATTGTTTCGTGCAATGCACTCTCACAATTCTGGTATCATAAGATGTCATTAATATCCGATTTTAATACATCTGCTTTTGGCCCATAGACAGCCTGGATTCCATTATCTTTCTTCATCAGTCCAAGTACTCCCTCTGACTTCCATGCGGCAAGCTCTGCTACTTTATCCAAATTCTTTTGTTGCATTGTTCCATGCAACCGTTTGCATTAATTATATGTACGTTTTGTACGAAATGCAATTCTATTTATAGATCTATTTTCTATTTCTGCCTTTTGCACAATTTATATGCTCTGTTTTTGTACATTCTCACAACAGTTTCTATGCAAAAAACTATGCAACAGATTTGACATCATTGTGTTCTTTCACTAAAATAGTAGGTAACGAATTTTTTGTGAAAATGTAACTGTTCAGAGC
>OHCD01001042.1_pt1 | contig 12490 bp, 6 predicted proteins | sample 1577561 | NCBI WGS metagenome assembly OHCD01 (sample SAMEA3879510, study PRJEB24766) | human gut metagenome | biome: human-associated habitat; feature: feces | place: USA | collected 1985/1987 | reverse complement strand
AAAATCATCTCCGCCCGTTAAAAAAACCAAAAGTTCAGGATATTTATGCTTCATAACCGTAATGTAACCTGAAATTTCATATTCAATACCCTTCAGTACTCCGGCACGGATAGCCGTATCGGTATCCTTCCCCATGGGCACCATCCGCCCCTCAAGAGCCACCATTGGAAGCCGTCCGGTAAACTGATGAAGCGCCTTGAAACGCATCTGCAGGCCGGGAGAGATATTCCCGCCATGATAGCGGGCAGCAGCATCGACAAACTCATAAGTGATACAGGTACCGGCATCAATCACCAGTATATCCCTGCCAGGAAATTGCTCATTGGCTCCTACCACCGCCGCCATACGATCATACCCCAGCGTCCGGGGAGTTTCATAGAGGTTTTCTACCGGAAGAGAAGTCTTTTCATTGAGCCACAGAATGGGGACAGCCATATCTTCCAGTTGCGACAACACCTCTCTACTCAAATCAATGACAGTAGCCACTATCGCTTTTTCAATCGTATATGTACGGCATACTTCAGGCAACCGTTCCAACGTCAGATTGGAGTCATACACCACCTCCACGATACGTCCACCATCAAACACCGCCATCTTGGCGATTGTATTTCCTATATCAATAATGAGATTCACCGTATTGCATAAATTTAGCGGCGCAAAGATATAACATTAATATTGAAATTCAGCAGAAACCATCTCTTTATTAGAAGAACAACTGCACAAGAATTCTTATTCACATCCACACCAAACAACCACAATGCCACTTCTACATTCTGTTGAGATTTATTAAAGCCGCAACATCATACCACAACCACCTGATTATCAATACAGCTAAATGCGCTACATTCAGTATACGACTGAGCCCTATTCAGTATACGATTGAATGGCATTCAGTATACGACTGAATCAGGTTCAATATACCACTATTTCTTGCACCCGTATCGTTTGTAAATAGAAAATACCTACCACTCGTACTCGACAGTTGATTCAAAACAACCAATAATGCGAATTAAGAATTGTATCAAGTTCATAATTAAAAAAGATTCTTCGGACACAGATGACCGGGATAACGCGAATAACCGCTTTAGTTCCTAATCACAAATTGGGATAATATTAGTTTTTTCCGTAAGTTTGCAGCATGAAACGAAGCCTACTTATACATATATATATAGCAATCTTTTTCTTCTGTTTGCCTTCAGCAAATGCCCAGGTGACACAACAGCAAAAGACTGCTGCAACAGACTCCGTACGCGTCAGCCTACTGACTTGCGCTGCAGGAGGAGAGATTTATTCCCTATTCGGACACACTGCCATACGGTACGAGAACTATACACGTGGCATTGACGCCGTCTTCAATTACGGCATGTTCAACTTCAACGCCCCTAACTTCATCTTCCGTTTTGCCTTGGGAGAAACGGATTATCAACTTGGAGTAACCGATTATGAGCATTTCGCCGCCGAATACAACTATCTGGGACGCGATGTCTGGCAACAAACGTTAAACCTAACAGAAGAGGAAAAAGAACGCCTGATAGCACTATTGACAGAGAACTACCGCCCTGAAAACCGAGTATACCGCTACAATTTTTTCTACGACAATTGTGCCACCCGCCCGCGGGACCAGATAGAGCGTGCCATCAACGGCACTCTGCAATACGCTGACAATATGACTGCTAACAGTACGGGAATCTCTTTCAGGGATTTGCTGCATAAATACAGTGAAGGCCATTTGTGGTCACGTTTCGGCATGGACCTATGCATGGGCAGCAAAGCAGACGAACCCATCAACCGGCGGCTGGCAATGTTCGTCCCCTTCTACATGCAGGAGTATTTCAATAAAGCGCAGATTGTGGACAAAGAAGGACAAGCACGGCCACTGGTTGCCAAAGAAGAAAAAATCGTAGTAACGGGTAAAACACCAGCCGACTTCGTCAGCAGAGGCATCACACCGATGCAGTCGGCTTCGCTATTACTGATACTTGTAGCAGGCATCAGCATTTACGGCATACGAAGAGGGAAAACTCTTTGGGGCATAGACCTCATACTCTTCTTGGTTGCCGGAATGGCTGGATGTATACTGGCATTTTTAGCACTATTCTCACAGCATCCGGCAGTAAGTCCCAATTATATATTATTTGTATTCCATCCATTTCACCTTTTCTGCCTTCCATTCATGCTATCCAGGGTACGAAAAAGGGGAATAAGCCGCTATATGCTGGTTGATTTTGTAGTTTTAACACTTTTTATAGGGCTTTGGACAATAATTCCGCAGAGAATTCCGCCAGCAGTATTACCTTTGGCACTTTGTTTGCTGATACGTTCTGCAAGCAACCTCATTCTAACATACAAACGAAAGTAATGAAAAAAGGACTGATAACTTCCATACTCGCACTTACATTCAGTGGTCTGCAAGCCCAACCGCTGCCTGCCTCCCCAAAGCTGGTGGTAACATTGACCATTGACCAGTTGCGTACAGACTATATGGAAGCATTTTCGTCCTTATACGGAGAAAAGGGGTTTAAGCGCTTACTGCGTGAAGGTAAAGTATTCCGTCAAGCAGAATTTCCTTTTTGCGGAACGGACCGAGCCTCGGCCATTGCCGCCATCTATACCGGGACAACACCGTCCATGAACGGCATCATTGCAGAGCAGTGGCTGGATGCAGGTACACTACGCCCCATAAACTGTGTAGAAGACCCCAACTTCATGGGCAACTATACCGACGAAAGCACTTCCCCCTCCCAATTACTGACCTCTACTATTGCCGACGAGCTGAAAATAGCTACCCGCAACAAAGGTCTGGTCTATGCCATCGCGCCTTTCCGCGATGCCGCCATATTGGGTGCCGGGCACGCGGGGAACGGTGCTTTCTGGCTTAATAACAATACCGGAAAATGGTGCAGTACGACTTATTATAATGAATTTCCGTGGTGGCTGAGCCAATACAACGACCGGAAATCTCCTGACTACCGTATCAAGGATATGGTATGGACACCTGCACTTCCTTTTACCAACTATACATTTCTGCCCGAATGGCGCAACGAGCCATTCAAATACAAGCTGGATGGTGAACGGACAAACAAGTTCCGCCGCTTGATAACCAGCCCTTTCATCAATGAGGAAGTCAACCTGCTGACCGAAGAGCTGCTGAATAAGAGCACTATCGGACAAGATGACGTGCCCGACCTATTATCGCTGACTTACTACGCAGGAAATTATAACCACCGAAGTACGCAGGAATGTGCCATGGAAATGCAAGACACCTACGTGCGACTGGACCGTAGTATAGCTTCCTTATTAGAGCTCATAGAACGTAAAGTTGGGCTCCACAACGTACTTTTCTGCATCACCTCCACCGGCTATGCCGACCCGGAAGCAGCCGACCCGGGCGTATACCGGATACCGGGTGGTGAATTCTACCTGAACCGCTGTGCCGCCCTGCTAAACATGTACCTCATGGCATCCTATGGCGAGGGACAATATGTGGAAGCTTATTATGACCAACAAATCTATCTCAACCATAAACTTATTGAGAACAAGCAGTTGAGCCTGACTGAAATTCAAGAAAAATCTACCGAATTTCTGGTTCAGTTTAGTGGCGTGAGCGAAGTATATTCAGCTCATCGCCTGCTTTTGGGCCCCTGGTCACCGCAAATAGAACGTATACGCAATAGTTTTCATCGCAAGCGCTCTGGCGATTTGCTCATTGAAATACTCCCGGGCTGGACTATCATGCAGGAAAATAGTACTGATAACCGTGTAGTACGTACGGCCGATATTCCTGCTCCCCTCATTTTATTGGGAGGAGGAATGAAGGCTGAAACCATCCGTACCCCCATCAGTATTGACCGCATTGCCCCTACCTTGGCAAGTGTAATGCGCATCCGCGCCCCTAATGCAAGTACAGCATCTCCCCTTGACTTTTGATTCTAAAATAATCTGTGCAAATCTGGATAATCTGTATAGAAATCAGTAACTTTGCACGCTCAACTAACTCAGCAATAATAATAAAAACAAATATATAATGGGATTTAATGAATTTTTAAGCTCGATTTTCGGCAACAAATCCACACGCGACATGAAAGAAATACAACCGTGGGTGGAGAAAATCAAAGCCGCTTACCCGGAAGTAGCCAAACTCGACAACGACGCCCTACGCGCCAAGACAGAAGAACTGAAAGCCTACATCCACGATTCGGCAGCCGAACAACGCGCCAAAGTGGAAGAACTGAAAGCCAGCGTTGAAGATACCGAACTGGAAAAACGCGAAGACCTCTTCAACCAAATCGACAAAATCGAGAAAGAGATATTGGAGATTTATGAAAAAGCGCTGGACGAAGTATTACCCACCGCTTTCTCTATTGTAAAGGAAACAGCCAAACGATTCTCTGAAAATGAAGAAATAGTGGTTACAGCTACCGATTTTGACCGCCAACTGGCTGCCACTAAAGACTTTGTACGCATCGAAGGCGATAAAGCCATCTACCAGAACCATTGGATAGCAGGTGGTAACGATACTGTATGGAACATGGTACATTATGATGTACAGCTATTCGGTGGTGTGGTTCTACATAAAGGTAAGATTGCCGAAATGGCAACCGGTGAAGGTAAGACATTGGTAGCTACCCTACCGGTATTCCTCAATGCCCTGACTGGTAACGGCGTGCACGTGGTAACAGTGAACGACTATCTGGCAAAACGTGACTCCGAATGGATGGGTCCTCTTTACATGTTCCACGGTTTGAGTGTAGATTGCATCGACAAGCACCAGCCCAACTCTGATGCCCGTCGCAAAGCTTATCTGGCAGATATCACGTTCGGTACAAACAATGAATTCGGTTTCGACTACCTGCGTGACAACATGGCTATCAGCCCCAAAGACCTGGTACAACGCCAACATAATTATGCCATTGTCGATGAGGTGGACTCAGTATTGATTGATGATGCCCGTACTCCGCTGATTATCTCCGGACCGGTTCCCAAAGGCGATGACCAACTCTTCGAACAGCTCCGCCCGCAAGTGGAACGTCTGGTAGAAGCTCAGAAAAAACTGGCTACCCAATACCTGGCCGATGCCAAGCGCCTGATTGCATCGAACGATAAGAAAGACCAGGAAGAAGGCTTCCTCGCTTTGTACCGCAGTCACAAGTGCCTGCCCAAGAACAAGGCACTCATCAAGTTCCTCAGCGAACAAGGCATCAAGGCCGGTATGCTGAAGACCGAAGAAATCTACATGGAGCAGAACAACAAGCGCATGCACGAGGTGACTGACCCGCTGTACTTCGTTATCGAAGAGAAAATGAACAGCGTGGATTTGACTGACAAGGGCGTAGACTTGATTAGTAGCAATGTAGAGGACCCCACTTTCTTCGTACTCCCCGATATCACAGCGCAACTCTCTGCCTTGGAAAACGAAACAGAGCTGACAGACGAACAGCGCCTTGAAAAGAAGGATGCCCTGATGACCAACTATGCCATCAAAAGCGAACGTGTGCATACCATCAACCAACTGTTGAAGGCATACACCATGTTCGAGAAAGATGACGAATATGTGGTAATTGACGGCCAAGTGAAAATTGTGGATGAGCAGACGGGACGTATCATGGAAGGACGTCGTTATTCTGACGGTTTGCACCAAGCCATCGAAGCCAAAGAAGGCGTGAAAGTAGAAGCTGCCACCCAGACTTTTGCCACCATTACATTACAGAACTATTTCCGTATGTACCACAAACTATCCGGTATGACCGGTACGGCAGAAACAGAAGCCGGCGAGTTGTGGGACATCTACAAACTGGATGTAGTGGTTATTCCGACTAACCGCCCCATTGCCCGTAATGACATGAATGACCGCGTTTACAAGACAAAACGTGAAAAATATAAAGCAGTCATCGAAGAGATAGAAAAAATGGTGGCAGCAGGACGCCCCGTACTGGTGGGTACCACTTCTGTTGAAATCTCTGAAATGTTGAGCAAAATGCTTACCATGCGTAAGATTGAACATAGTGTATTGAATGCCAAACTGCATCAGAAGGAAGCGGATATTGTGGCTACTGCCGGTTTGAAATGTGCTGTAACCATCGCTACCAATATGGCCGGCCGTGGTACCGACATCAAGCTGAGTCCGGAAGTGAAAGCTGCAGGCGGTCTTGCCATCATCGGTACAGAACGCCACGAATCACGCCGTGTGGACCGTCAGTTACGTGGTCGTGCAGGACGTCAAGGCGACCCGGGTTCTTCTGTATTCTTCGTATCTTTGGAAGATGACCTGATGCGTTTGTTCTCCAGTGACCGCATTGCCAGTGTAATGGACAAACTGGGTTTCAAAGAAGGTGAAATGATTGAACACGGCATGATTTCCAAATCCATTGAACGTGCGCAAAAGAAAGTTGAGGAAAACAACTTCGGCATCCGTAAGCGTCTGTTGGAATATGACGACGTGATGAACAAGCAACGTACCGTTGTTTATACCAAACGCCGCCACGCCCTGATGGGTGAACGTATCGGTATGGATATCGTTAATATGATCTGGGACCGTTGCGCGAATGCGATCGAGAACAATGACTACGAAGGCTGTCAGATGGAACTGCTCCAGACATTGGCTATGGAAACTCCGTTCACCGAAGAAGAATTCCGTAATGAAAAGAAGGACACATTGGCAGAAAAGACATTCAACATTGCCATGGAAAACTTCAAACGCAAAACGGAACGCCTGGCACAAATCGCTAATCCGGTCATCAAACAGGTATATGAAAACCAGGGACATATGTACGAAAACATTCTGATTCCTATCACAGACGGAAAACGGATGTATAACATCTCCTGTAATCTGAAAGCGGCTTACGAGTCCGAATCAAAGGAGGTGGTGAAAGCTTTCGAAAAGTCTATCCTGCTGCACGTTATCGACGAAGCATGGAAAGAAAACCTGCGTGAGCTGGATGAGTTGAAGCACTCTGTTCAGAACGCAAGCTACGAACAGAAAGACCCGCTGTTGATCTACAAACTGGAATCCGTAACACTGTTTGACGCTATGGTGAACAAGATCAATAACCAGACTATCTCCATTCTGATGCGCGGACAGATCCCTGTACAGGAAGCTCCGGCAGACGAACAACAGCCACGCCGCGTAGAAGTACGCCAGGCTGCTCCCGAGCAACGTCAGGATATGAGCAAGTATCGTGAACAGAAACAAGACCTCAGTGATCCGAACCAGCAGGCTGCTGCCAGTCAGGATACTCGCGAGCAACAAAAACGCGAACCGATCCGTGCGGAAAAGACGGTAGGACGCAATGATCCTTGCCCATGCGGAAGCGGTAAGAAATATAAAAACTGCCACGGACAGAATGCTTAACAGCAGTCCGATGTAAGATTATAATCTAAAAGAAAGCCTCAAACGGTTAAAAACTGTTTGAGGCTTTCTTTTATTCATCCAAAATAGTACTTTTGCTTAAACTACTAAAGATATCAAGACTATGGCAAAATTCTATTCACTGGCATTTGTTTCTCTGCTACTGTTGGCACTCGGCAGCTGTCAGAGCCTGGAGCAGATTTCTATTGACTATATGCAGCCCGGAGATATGACTTTCCCTTCTCAACTCCGTAAAGTGGCTATCGTGAATAACACCAGCACCGAACCGGATAACAAGCTGATCACACAGACCGAAAAGCCGAAAGAAAACGTACCCGAAATAAGCCACGCCACAGCGTATGCAAATGGTAACGTTAAGATTGCGGCTGAATCGCTGGCGGAAGAAATCGCGCATCAGAACTATTTTGATGTAGTGGTGATCTGTGATTCCGCTTTACGGGCCAATGACAAGTTTCCTCGTGAAAGTACATTGAGTCAGGAGGAAGTCCAACAGCTGACATCAGACTTGGGAGTGGACTGTATCATCGCAATGGAAAACCTGCAATTCAAAGCGACCAAAACGGTTCGTTATATCCGTGATTTTAACTGCTACCTGGGGACAGTGGATGTAAAAGCCTACCCGACGGTGAAGGTATACCTGCCCTCGCGCAGCAAACCGATGACTACGCTACACCCCACCGACAGTATCTTTTGGGAAGAATACGGAGGATCGGTAACAGAAACATTTGCACACATGATACCTGATGCACAGATGTTACGGGAAGCTTCTGAATTTGCAGGGACTATCCCTGTCAAACAGTTACTCCCTTTCTGGAAAACAGGCAAACGATACTTGTACACCGGTGGCTCCGTACAGATGCGTGACGCGGCAATCTTTGTCCGTGAAAATTCATGGGACAGAGCTTTCGAACTTTGGGAACAAGTGTACAACGGAACCAAGAAGGAAAAGAAAAAGATGAAAGCTGCCCTCAATATCGCTGTTTATTATGAGATGAAGGACAGCTTGGCAAAAGCAGAAGAATGGGCAGTCAAAGCACAGCAACTTGCCCAAAAAGTAGATAAGAAAAACATTCCCGAAAATGCGGCGTACGCCACCATTGACGATATACCGAATTACTACCTTACAACCCTTTATGCAAATGAATTAAAGGAACGTAACAGTCAATTGCCCAAGCTAAAAATGCAAATGGAGCGATTTAATGATGATTTTTAAGGAAATCATGCATTGATTATTATTTTTTTTATACCTTTGAGGTAACAAAAAGGAAGAACCTATGAAACTGAGCCAACAATCTCTGTCTACCATCGAATCGGCTATCCAAAAGGCAGCCGGCAAATATGTATGTGGCTGTGACCAGACAGCCGTAACAGATATTCATTTACAACCGGACCAAACATCGGGACAACTCACTATTTATAACGACGATGACGAGGAATTGGCTAATGTAATGATTGAAGAGTGGGCAACTTACGATGGAGATGATTTCATGGAAAATGTAGAGCCCAACCTGAAAAGTATCCTTTGCAGAATGAAAGATGCAGGAGACTTCGATAAAGTAACAATATTAAAGCCTTATTCATTCGTACTGGTAGATGAAGATAAGGAAACAGTTGCAGAATTGTTGCTGATAGATGACGATACATTGCTTGTGGATGACGAACTGCTGAAAGGACTGGATAAAGAACTGGACGAGTTTCTGAAAAATTTGTTGGAGAAATAAATATGTTCGATTGCCCGGCATGGCCTTGCTGAAGCAATTATCATTTATAAAAAGCATAATCGGAAGTAAAAGGTATTCCCCTGTTTACTTCCGATTATTCTTTTTTCGTTTTATATGATTCGTACAAACCCAAGTTTCCCTATCGACTTTTAGTCACTCCCGTTTAAGGCAGCACTACCGACTTTTTAGTCAGCCCTCTAGCTGAAAGCCGGAGCAGTGTAGGTAGATAAATTACTTTGCTTCAATCGCTGTCCGATAAACAGATTTTGCCGTTTCAATTACATTTTGTAACTTATGATCTGATGAATCAGCTGTTTTGTTTTTCTCCGCCCATGCTTTCTCCATGCCATAGAAATTAATCGGTTCTTCCGCTGATTCACCAAGTTTGCCGTCCAACTCCCGTTGTTTCTGCTCAAAGAAAGTTTTCCAACGTTGATAATACAAGTCTTTCAAAATCCCGCTCCACTCCCGATGGGAATAATCATGCAGACCTCCCTGATTAGCAGCTATACTGTCTCCCCAAACCGTGATCAGCGCAGAAGCATTCCATTCGTAAAGTTTCTTTTCTTCTTCCGTGGTTCCCAAAGAACGTGCGGCATTCAGCCATGAAGACGCCGAGAACTCCTTTCGGGTGGACAGCAAACTGTCCTGAGCTAATATTAACTCCAGAAACTGTTGTGTCTGTTTCCCGAAGCTATCCTTATCTTTCCGATCATAACTCTGAGAAATTTCTTCAAGCAGCACATTCCCCTTATCTGCCAGGCTCTGACGCACCACGTCCACCAAATCATATTCAAAGTTATTATTTCCCTTGTACTGATCTGCAACAGAAAGTAACAAGCGGGCTGCCTTTGCCGTTGAATCAGGTGAATAGAATAACTTGGCATATCCCCATGTCGACGTTCTGTCCAGATGAAATCCCGGACGGGCGCACAACAAGGATTCGACTGTCCCTTCTCCCTGATAATTCTTCGGAGCATTGTAAACTGTATGTTCCAACGCACGCCATGCTTCCGCTACTTCCGGTGACAAATCATTTCCATACCGCGCTTTCAGATACGCTTGCAGCCATTCATCCGGTGAAAAACGTTCTTCCCGCCAAGGAAGCTCATACAGCAATTCAAACATCACCGGATTATTCTCGATTCCTTCCGGAGTAGCTCCTACCCCCCGCAAGGTTTTCCCGTTGACATGTGCACAGGCGTTATAATATCCATTCACCAACTGCTCCATCCGTCCATGCAGACCGACATTACCGCCAAAGTTAAGCAACATACAATAAAGCCAGTCATGCTTGCCGAAACCTTTCTCCCGATACCACATCGACTCCGGATCACCCCATTGCGGGAGCTTTTCACTATACAAATCCAGTACCAGCAAATCACTGGAATCGAGCGTGTTGACCATCGCTTCCCGCGGATTCGCCTGCCATGCCTGCATCACCCACACAGCCTCCGGATTCGCTTTCTTCATAGCACTCATAATAGAAGTTCCCGCCTTTGCTAAGTCTACTCCTTCCGTATTTCCTCCTTCATGAAAGGGGTCCATACTGTAATACTTTGCTTTTCCGTACAGTTTCTCCAACTCCTCATAATACATGGCAGCAAATGAATCGAAATGTTCATCTTCCGTAGAAAGAAAGGCCGGACGAGGAAAACCGCACCATTTACCGGGATCGGCAATCTGATACCCCAGTTTCTCGCCGATATTACGGGGGACCATTCCTGCATATCCGGGGAATACCGGTTCAATGCCCAGCTCCCTCATTCGGGCAATGATCTTCTTTTGCAGTGCTTCCTGTTGCCGATACCAACTGTCGGGATTCGGTCCGCCCCATCCTTCCAGATTATTCATCTGCCACCATGCCATAAAGGCAGGACCGGAAATAAACTCATTGATCTCCTCCGTCGTATATCCGATACGCTTCAGCAGATTATACCAGACAACCTCCATCCCTGTTATACTCAAAGGCATATTGATGCCGTGCATCGCCATCCAGTCTATTTCTTTCTCCCAGCGTTCCCAGTCCCAGAAAGCCATGGAGTAGGAATAGGTACAGTAATTCAGGTAATATCGATTCTTCATAGCCGTCGCCTGTCGGATTTTCTTTTGAGGCAGAGGCAGTACTTCCGGCAACTTCTGCGAGGGATTATTCCACGAAAGATGAATACCTGCCACGTATTTCAGGTACCAATTCAAGCCCGTAGCCAGTGAAAGATCGGAGTTTCCGGTTATCAGTACTTTGCCATCCTTGGAGTCTATCTCAAAGTAGTCTTTTGCCGGATCGGTTTCATCAGTAACCAACCGGAAAAGGATTTGATCTTTCGACGTATTCTCCGTCACACGTGCTGCCAATGAATCGATTGGAGCAGACGTGGACTGGCAACTTGTATACATTACAACAGAACCGAATAATAAAAGTAATAGAAGGCGCATGTTCATAGTCATTATTTTTTAAGGGTCATCAAATGTGTTTGAGCGTTTGAGCCTCTAAATATATTTCAAATTTCCGATTACTGAAAATAAAATGTAGTTCTTTTATACTGATACACATTAAATAACCTCCAATATATGAAAAGTCGGAAAGATTCGGTTGACTCACCGACTGTTTCCGACAGATAGCATTGGCTCTAATAAAGAAAGAAGATGTGTCAAACAGTTATTTGCACATCTTCTTTCAATTTGTGTTTCAGTTAATTATTACTCCCATCCCGGATTATTGGGGGCCAGTTCTGGGTTTAATGCGATTTCATTAGTAGGCACCTGATACAGATAATACTTATCTAACCAACCTTTACCTGCTACCAAAGGATCATTATACATATAGATAAAACCTTCTTTCTTTCCTGTCGTATCGGCGTATCCCTTTTCAAGATCAACAAACTGTCCGGAGTCGCCAATCTGCTCTTTAGTAGCCCATTGACCATACTGTATCTTATTGATAAACCAAGGTGCTTTTTTCCAACGGCGCACATCGTAGAATCCAAAACCTTCACCCATCAATTCTACCATACGTTCACGGCGAATCTCCCACAATACAGGGTCTACGGTCTGGTCGCGCTTCGGATCAAATCCGGCATTTATCTCGGCCACTTTCATATGGGCAACTCCCACCCGATCGCGTAACTTATTGATAGTAAGATCAGCAACTGTCTGATTGAAGCCTTCGGCACCTGTACCACCTTTTTCAAATTTAGCCTCGGCATAATTCAACATCACTTCATCAATCTTGAACAAAGGTACATCTGAGGTCCCTTCATTCTCTTTCGAATTATCCCAAACATTATAGTATCTGTACACATAGTTACCGCTACGGGCTACGAGGAAACCTTGTCCGCCATTGTTGGTGAAGAAGTGAGGCATTCCTTTCAATATAGCAGCAGACCAGTTCATCAATGGGAAC
>OHCD01001040.1_pt1 | contig 12531 bp, 8 predicted proteins | sample 1577561 | NCBI WGS metagenome assembly OHCD01 (sample SAMEA3879510, study PRJEB24766) | human gut metagenome | biome: human-associated habitat; feature: feces | place: USA | collected 1985/1987 | reverse complement strand
CCCGTCGTAGCCGAAGCTCCCCTGTCGATCGAATGCCGCGTACGACAGATCCTACCGTTAGGATCGCACGACCTGTTTCTGGCCGAAGTGGTGAATATCCAGGCCGACAGCCGCTACATCGACTCCGAAACGGGTAAACTGGAGTTGCAGAAAGCCCGCCCCATCGTCTATTCGCACGGCGAATACTTCGCACTGGGCCGTATGCTGGGCTACTTCGGCTGGTCGGTCCGCCGCAAAAAGAGAATCAAACGGGAGCGACAACCCGACAAAATGAAAAAATAGCCCCTGCGGACGGAAAATTTCCGTCCGCTTCCTATTTCGGTACAGCCGGAAACGCCTATCTTTTTTCCGACAAGGCTGCGGCCCACTCCGGCTCGCGGAATCCGACCAAAATCTTGTCGGAAGCGATCAGCAAAGGCCGTTTCACCAACATACCGTCGGTCGAAAGCACGCGGATCAGCTCTTCGCGCGGAGCCGTGCGGACCTTTTCTTTCAAGTTGAGCGCCTTATAACGCAGACCGCTGGTATTGAAAAATCTATTGACCGCAAGACCGCTGCGATCGATCCACTCTTCGAGCTCCGCTTCGGAGGGATTCTGCTGCACGATATCGCGCACTTCGACTTCGATCCCGCGCTCCTGCAACCATTTAAGGGCTTTCTGACAAGTGCTGCAACGGGGATAGCAAATAAACAAGGGTTTCATTTTCATCGTATTTCGAAATACAAATATAGTGAAAACCGAGGGCTGAATCAAATTTGCACGAACCGACGCTCGAAGCATGCGCCGAGGACGCTCGTGAACTCTGCCATGCAAGGATGAGAAAACTGAAAATTAAGTTTGGCCTACCGCTTGTCTTCCATTATCTTTGCAGAAGATAGGATACGCCTCGGAAAACTGAGAGTAAGCTCCCGTTTTCTTCTCGACTTTCACTATCTTTGCAAAAGATCGGAAGCGGTTCGACAATCTTCGCGTGCAAGTCCCGCACGATTGCTCTCACCTTTCCCTGTCTTGGAAAAACGGAACCGAAGAATTTATGCTGCAACAAACCATCCGGAGTTGGATCGACCAACTGCTCGTTTACATCGGAATCTCTGCGGACAGCGCCCGCGGCATCGACCAATGGGTCATCCTGGCCATCATCGTCGCCATCGGCGTAGGGCTGGACTTCCTGATCCGCCTGCTGTTGTTGCAGGTCGTGCGACGCGTCGTCAAGCAGACCAAAGTCACGTGGGACGACATCATCTTCGACGACAAAGTCCTGCGGCGGCTGTGCCACATCGTCACCCCGATCCTGGTGGTGGTGATGCTGCCCATCGCCTTTCCCGATCAAAACGGCCTCGTCGTCCTGATCACGCGGCTGGTACAGATAGCGATCGTCATCGCCGTCCTGCGCTTCGTCAATTCCCTGCTGGAAGCCATATTTCAACTGATGGGCCGCCGGGAGGAGTGGAAAGGCAAGCCGCTGAAGGGCTTGATGCAGACCGGACAGGTCATCGCCTTCCTGGTCGCCGTCATCCTCGTCTTCTCGATTCTTCTCGACCGCTCTCCGGCGATGTTCCTCACCGGTCTGGGCGCTTCGGCCGCGATCTTCATGCTGGTCTTCCGCGACAGCATCCTGGGTTTCGTATCGGGCATCCAACTGTCGGCCAACAACATGCTCAAAGTCGGCGACTGGATCAGCATGCCCAAGTACGGCGCCGACGGCACGGTGGAGGAGGTCACGCTCAACACGGTCAAAGTCCGCAACTGGGACAACACGATCGTCACCCTCCCGCCCTACCTGCTGGTGAGCGACTCGTTCCAAAACTGGGAAGGAATGCGTTCCTCGGGAGGGCGCCGCGTCAAGCGCTCGATCAATATCGACATGACCAGCATCCGTTTCTGCACACCCGAAATGCTGGAGCGATACAAGCGCATCGACCTGCTGAAAGATTACATCGCCCGGACCCAGCAGCGGGTCGAGGAGTATAACCGGCAACACGACATCCCCTCCGGTGAAGACAAAATCAACGGACTGCACCAAACCAACATCGGGGTCTTCCGAAACTACCTGAACCTCTATCTCAAGCAGAACGAACGGGTCAATCACAACATGATGGTACTCGTCCGGCAACTGCAGCCCACCGAACAAGGCCTCCCGATGGAGCTTTACTTCTTCACCGACACGGTGGACTGGGTCCCGTACGAAGGCATTCAGGCCGACGTATTCGATCACGTGCTGGCCGTCATCCCCGAATTCGACCTGCGCGTTTTCCAAAACCCTTCGGGCAACGACCTGCGGACGCTGACCGGAAAAACCGATACCAACCATTAAGACGCTATGAAAAAACTGCTGCTCGCCCTCTTCCTCGTTTTCACCCTGCCCCTGTCGGCAGAGGAACAGCCTGCCGTACCGACAGCCGACGAACAGGCCGCCACTCTGATCAACGCCCAGGAGTGGTTCCGGCTCGAAGCATGCTACCCGGAGATCCGCGACGAACTGTCGCCCTTCGTCCGGCTGCTCTGCGAAGCCTCTCTGGGCAGTCATTTCAACCGGCTGCCGGAGAGCTGCAATGCCATCGGAACGCTGCTCAACGACTACCAACAGGAACTCTTCGCCGATCCCGAAGGCTCGATGCTCGGCTGGCTCCTCTCCATGCTTATCGGCAACCTGCAGGAGCTGGGCGCCTACGAACAGGCGGCCGACCTGCTCACCCAGTTCGCTGCCGGACAGAGCGAGGAAGAGAGGGCTTCGACCCTGGCGACCCAACGGTGGTTCCAAACCATGGCCCGACATCCGCGCACGTCGCTCACGAAACCCGACGGCGAAATCCGGCTGCCGCTGACCGTCGGAAGCGAAACGGTCAAAAGCCCGCTGGACGGCACGGACAAAAAGGTCCATAACTTCTATACCGACATAACGATCGGCGGCCGCACCGAGCGCTTCATCTTCGACACGGGTTGCAGCGGCGCCAGCTTCGTTTCGGCGGAATTCGCCAAGCGCCACGACCTCGAAATCATCTGCGATTCGATTTCCGTGAGCGGTATCGGCGGCAACGGATTCGTGAAATTCGCCACGACCGACTCCATGCAGATCGGACCGGTCACGATCCGCCACCCCTACTTCATGGTCTTCGACAACGACGAGGCTTCGGACCAAATCGGCCATATCGAAGCCGTCCTCGGCACCGACTTCATGCGTCTGGCCGGCCAGATCGAGCTTCGCCCCAAAGAGGGTTTCTTTCTCCCGCCACTCCGGAACCGACACCTGCAAGCGGGCGAAACCTGATGCACGACACCTCCTCGGGACAATATATTCTCAACACGCTCGTCGCCGGAAAAGACACCGTCCCGATGGTCTTCGACACGGGCAACTCCCGCACGGGACTTTCGCCGAACTACTACACCCTGCACCGCGAAGAGATCGACCGCAGCGGGAAAAAGCGGGAAACGGCCGCAGGAGGTTTCGGCGGAATTTTGCGAGGTACGGGTTACGACCTGAAGAATATAACCTTCACGATCGGCGACGGCTCCCGCACCCTGAAAAAGGTGACTGTCACAGCCGACTTCGGCCCCGCATCCGAACAACCCTATTTCGGTTCGCTCGGAATGGACCTTTTCGAAAAGTTCGACCGCATCGTCTTCGACTTCGGCCGGATGTTCGTTACGGCGGAATAAATCCGGCGGTTTCCGTCCCGCACCCTGCACGACCGAACTGCCCGTCCCTTCCTAAAAATTTTTCGCAAGACGATGAACGCAACGACAACCGTCCTTCAGACAGACAGTCTGCTCTTCCGCCCGACACTTCCCGACGATCTGGAGCGTATCTGCACGATCATCCGCCAGGCCCAGGCGCAGATGCGCCTGCGGGGAAGTCGCCAATGGCAGAACGGCTACCCGGCGGCGGCACATATAACGGACGACATCGACCGCGGATACGGCCACGTACTATGTACTCACACAGGACTCGTCGTCGCTTACGGGGCTGTCGTCTTCGACGGCGAACCGGCCTATGCCGAAATCGACGGCACGTGGCTCGACCAAGCCCCATACGTCGTCCTGCACCGTCTGGCCGTCGCACAGGAGGTCAAAGGACAGGGCATAGCGACCGAATTCATGCGCCGCACCATGACATTGGCCCGGGAGCGCGGCACAGGCAGCTTCCGGATAGACACCAACTTCGACAACCGTTGCATGCTCCGCCTGCTGGCCAAATTCGGCTTCGTCCGCTGCGGAGAAATACATTACGCCGGAGATCCTCGCATCGCATTCCAGAAAATCCTCTGACCGGCACATCCTGCCCCGCAAAACGTCGAACCGGTCGTTTTCTCCCACAAATATCCGGCTGCTTCCAGACACCCGAAAATGCCGACGGACGGTCCATCCGACCGTATTTATTCGTACCTTTGCCTCCGCTTTAGGTACTTCGCCCGGCAAAATGCCGATAAATTTACCTTGCACGCGGCTTTTTCCGCACCTTTGCAAGAGGATTCTTTTACGATGAAAGCAGGTCTGCAACAAATTCCGATACAGGGTGCAGCACCCCGTCTGGCCGGCAACAGGGAGTGGGACGGCCTTCCCATGCCGACCCGATTCTGGGCCATCCTCGCCGTAGCTTTCGGCGTATCGCTCTCGGTCATAGACGGAGCCATCGCCAACGTCGCTCTGCCGACCATGGCCCGTATGCTGGGCATCTCGTCGGCCAATTCGATCTGGATCGTCAATGCCTATCAGTTAGCCATCGTGGTTTCCCTGCTCTCGTTTTCAGCATTGGGCGACGTGATCGGCTACCGTAAAATCTACATCGGGGGACTGGGTATCTTCATCGTCGCCTCACTGGGCTGCACGTTGTCCGACTCTCTCGCCACGCTGGTCACGGCCCGCGTCTGCCAGGGATTCGGGGCGGCAGCCATCACAAGCGTCAATACCACACTGATCCGCCTGATATACCCCCGCCGACACTTGGGACGCGGAATGGGCGTGAACGCTACGGTCGTAGCCGTTTCCTCGGTGGCCGGCCCTACGTTGGCTTCGGGCATTCTCTCCATCGCCACCTGGCCCTGGCTTTTCGCTATCAACATCCCGATCGGACTCATCGCGTGTTTGTTGAGCTACCGATTCCTGCCTAAAAACCCGGTACGCATCCGGGGCCGCCACTTCGACTGGCGGGACGGGTTGATGAACGCCCTCACCTTCGGATTGCTGATCGCTTCGATCGAAGGTTACTCGCACGGCCTCAAACCCAGCTATATCGGAATAAGCGTCATCCTGCTGGTCCTCATCGGCACACTGTTCGTGCGCAGCCAGCTCCACAAACCCTATCCGATCCTCCCCTTCGACCTGCTGCGCATCCCGATCTTCTCCGTTTCGGTCATCACCTCGATCTGCTCGTTCATCGCCCAGATGCTCGCTATGGTCGCGCTTCCCTTCTACCTGCAAAAGACATTCGGATATACAGAAGTACATACGGGCCTGATCCTCACTGCCTGGCCCGCTATCATTATGGTCGTGGCTCCGATCGCCGGCTTGCTGGTCGAACGGATCCACGCAGGAGCCATGGGCGGCGTAGGACTGCTTATCATGGCGGCGGGTGTGGTTCTGCTGGCTTTTCTGCCCGAGCAACCCCACGTCGCCGACATCGTCTGGCGACTCCTGCTCTGCGGCCTCGGATTCGGCCTGTTCCAATCTCCCAACAACAGCATCCTGATCGCCTCCGCACCGCCCGAGCGAAGCGGAAGCGCCAGCGGTATGCTGGCAACAGCCCGGCTCACGGGACAGACGACCGGAGCGGCTCTGGTAGCCCTGCTGTTCCATATCGACCCGGAAAACGGCTGCCATATCGCCCTGTTGCTTGCCGGAGGGTTTGCCCTGGCCGGTTCCGTCGTCAGCTTCTCACGGCTATCGCTCGCCCTGCCGCAGGGCCTTACCCGAAGCAAGGGAAAAGCCTGAATCCCGCCTCCGACACACTGTTTTGCGGATCCTCCCCTCCCTTTTCCCTATACCCAAAAGAGAGAAAAGACAACGCCACCGGCATCGCTCGTGCCCGGCAACAAAATCCGGAAGTGTGCTACGAACGAACACATAAATATCACCGCTTTCCCGAACACCCCGGGACACGCACCACATTGACAAAAATATCCCGACCGATAAAGAGCCCACTTATCACCAAGAAAAAACAAGCATATTGCATTATTCCGGATTATTTGCATCAGACTGCAAGGTCCGAAAATCCTCCTGCGACAGTATATCCGGAATCCCGAATCCATTTCCAAACCGCGTCAGAAAAGAGAAGCTGAACCTCTCAACGAAAAAGGAGAATCCATACCAACCCATTCATTCAATATGATCGCAAAATAAAAAGGATCGACCCGTAACGGGTCGATCCTTCACATATCTTGTCAGATCAAAGATATCTATTACAAATATCCCTGGTTCTGGCTACCGAAATTCGGGTTCTGCGTCATCTCGCTATTCGGAATCGGCCATACGAACTTCGGGCTACCAGCAGTCTGTTTCATAGTCTGCAAATAAGACACCTGGTCAACCAAAGGAGCAAGTTTGGCATTGATATCACGTTTGAAACCTTGTCCCCAGCGCTTCAGGTCGAAAAGACGCGTACCCTCGGCAAGCATCTCGCGGCCGCGCTCTTCCTGAATAGCATTGAAAAGTCCAGATATCTTCGTGCCGTCAAGCAACGTAACATCATCCTTCACATCATCCGCCGTAAGGGCTGTCAGACCACGGGCCGTACGCAACTGGTTCAGCGGATCCAAACCTTTAGCAGGGTCCAAACGATACTGCGCCTCGGCATCGACCAGATACATTTGGGAGATACGGAACATCTTAGGTCTGTTGCGATAAACCAACGTAGTCGTATTGGTCTGGAAATTCTTGTTACCGCGGAACTTACCAATAAGAACTCCGACCCCCTTATTTCCACTGATCGTAACATTGGCATTCTTAACAAGGAAAATATCCGTACGGAAATCGGCATCTTTGAACAACTTGACAATATGCTGCTCCGGAATATAGGTAGGAGCATAGAAGTATACCCCCGAATTCGGCTCCCAGCTACTGTTCAGATAGCTACCGAACGAGTTCACAGTCGTCATGGTCGTACGAAGTACCTCCAGTTGCAGAATATTCTCGGTAGAAGTATCCTCGCGCCACATTCTTTCGAGACCTTCAGCCGTTGTCACCAAAGGATAAGTTCCATAAAGAGACTGGGCATACTGGCTGGCCTCCGTGTACTGGTGGAGATGCAGTGCCAGCTCGGCGCGGAATGCGGTAATGGCATCTTTGGTCAGGTAAATCTGATCCGTCGGAGTACCCTGAGCAGTCACGGTTTTTTCAGCTTCTACGAGGTCTGCCTCTACGTTCTCATACAACTTTGCCAACGTACCGCGAGCCAGTTTCGCTTCCGGCTCCCACTCTTTCGGATAGGGAAGACCCAACTGATCAGCGGCCTTGTCCGGATCATAGTCCTCACAGAAAAGCAGCGCGGCACGGTGCATTACATAGGCGCGGAAGAAATACATCTCGCCTTTGTAAACATCCACTTTCTTTTGTTCATCGGGAGTAAGATATTCGTAAGCTGCATCCATATGACGGATCGCATAGTTGATATGCATCATCGTCGTATAATAACTGGACCAGAACGACGTTACATCCTGATCAGTGGGATACAAACGCCAGTTGAAAGAATAGATACCCTCATTACCGCTACCGATGCAAACATTCAGAACATCCACATAAAGGTCCGGTGTCGAGTAGAAACCACCGGAAAGGAGCGCTTTCAGGTCCACATAAACGTAACCTCTCACACCCTCGCAATATTCCATGGTGTACGCATCCTCGGGCCGGATCGCCGTTTCGGGGTCCATATCCAAGTCGCACGACGTCACAGAAAAGAGGGTAACGAATGCCAAAATCGAATTTATTATCTTTTTCATAGTCTAAGCCTTGTATTTATTTTTTTATAATGAACACTGAAAATTAGAACTTAAACTCAAGGCCGAAAGTGAACTCGCGCGTATTCGGATAAGTATCGACATCGACACCCTTCTCTGCAGCCTCAGGATCCAGGCCGTTATAGCCCGTCACAGTCCAGAGGTTACGGCCACCGACCCAAACCTTAAGGCCCTTGATGAACTTCGTCTTCTCCATAATATGGCTCGGGAGCGTATAAGCCAACTGGATATACTTCAGACGCAGGAACGAAGCCTTCTCAAGCATACGGCTGTCAAAATTGATCGCCTGGTCCAGACGGGGATATCTCGCCTGGTCGCCTTCCTGCTGCCAATAGTCCCATGCCAGGTCGCACTGGTTGAACTGGGAAGAGAGTCCCATATCGGCATTAGCAACGAAATACATCGTATTGTTGAGCGCGTAGTTGCCGTGAACCCAAGAGAAGTCTGCCGTCAGGCTGAGTCCCTTCCATGCGGCTGTCACACCGAAACCGCCGGTATAAGGCGCATAAAGCGAAGTACCCAGATTCACCAAAGCAGCCTGGTTGAAATTGGAAGTAATGCCGCCGTCTGCCGTAGTCCAGGTATCCAGACCGGTTTCAGGATCGACACCGCGCCACTCCTGCATTGTCCAAGTCGGGAACGGATCACCTACGCTGTAAGCCTGCAGACCGTTGCCCATATAAACGAATTCAAGACCCGGTTCCCAAAGATCGGTCAGCTGGTTCTTGTTGTAGTTGAAAGTCGCGTGGAAATTCACGAACCAGTCTTTCGAAGCGTAAATATCGTAGTTCAACGAAAGGTCGATACCGGAGTTGCGCATACCGCCGACGTTACCGGCACGACCGCTGTAACCACCTGACGGAGCCAACGGAATGGACATCAGCATATCGTTGGTTTGACGGCGATAGTATTCAATCGAGAGAGAGAGTTTTCTCCACAACTCAATATTGGCACCCACGGTCAATGTATTCTGGCTCTCCCACATCAGATCAGGGTTACCGATACCGGATACCATCCAAGTCGTGTAACCGCCGTAAGCCGAACCCGCAGCCATATATTGACGGTGGTTGTAGTCACCGATACCGGAGTTACCCTGTGTACCGTAAGACACTTTCAGACTCAAATCACTGATAGTCTGATTGTCGCGCAGGAACGTCTCATTCTTGATATTCCACATACCGCCGACAGCCCAGAAAAGCGCATTGCGGTTGTTCTCACCGAAACGCGAGCTTGCGTCGTTACGCAACAAACCGCTGATGAAATAACGCTCTGCGAAGTTATATTCAAGACGGCCAAATACAGAATTCGAAGCTGACTGTGCGATGCTGTAGGTCGGCAGACCGCCGGAAACTTCCGTACCCATCGCGATATTCAGGAAGCGCGAAGAGGTGATACCGATCGAAGCTACAGAGAAGCTGTTGTTATTCCGATAGAGGGTTTCCTCACCGAGCAGCGCCGTAAAGTTATGAACCTCATTCCAAGTATGCTTGTACTCGGCGGTATTGGTCCAAGTCCATTCATAGAAACGCTGGAACAGTTCACTGGCACTACCAGTACCGAACTTACCCGAAGGAGTAGGAGTTTCAGGGCTGGACGCACCGTGTGAACGCCAGTCAAAAGCATCCACAGCAAGAGAGGAGCGGATCGTCAGCCCCTTCACCGGAGTCAGTTCAATGAAAGCCATACCATTCATCGTAATACGATTCTGCCAGCGAGGCATATAGTCTGCAGTCATCAACGGGTTGATGGCTTGGGTAGCATCAAAGAAATTGAGCATCTGACCGTTATCGTCATAGAGAGGCTGGTAAGGAGGCGTAATCAACGATGCCATCACCGGGTTCGATACATACAGACTGCCCATCGATTCATTCGTATCAGCAACCGAACTGTGCTGATAACCCAAACCGAGGTTCAAGCCCAAACGCAGCCAGTTGTTAGCCCTGGTATCGATATTCGTACGGAAGTTGTAACGATCCAACTCCGAACCGGGCAGAATACCGGTCTTATTGGCATAGTTACCCGAGAAATAGTAAGAGGTCTTCGCCGAGCCGCCCGAAACCGACAGATCGACCTGATACATCGGCGCATTTCTCTCAAGAATCTCGTTCCACCACTTGTAGTCATTCATAGGATTATAGTTCTCATCCATGAACTTAGCCAGACCGAAATTACGGATAAAATATTGACGGCCGGACGCAATCTTATCAGGAGTCGTCAAGGCATCGCCCGACAAACGAACGGCAACAGCCGCACCGATATAATCCAACATCTCGTTCGCACTCATCATATTCAATTCAGGCGCTACGGCACTCGACATGGAGTATTGTCCCGTAAGCGTCACATCGACACTCTCCTGGTTGCGACGACCGGTTTTGGTCTGCACATAGATAACACCGTTGGCAGCACGCGAACCGTAGATCGAAGTCGCCGAAGCGTCCTTGAGGACGTTCACCGAAGCGATATCGTTCTGGTTGATCGTCTGCAGCGTCGAAGCCTGAATCGGCGCACCGTCCAACAGAATCAGCGGCGACGTATCGGCACCCATAGAACCCAGACCATGAATACGGATCGAAGAAGTCGAAGTCAACTCACCGTTACCGGTCATAATCTGAAGACCGGCTACCTGACCCTGCAAAGCGTCCACGACGTTGGTGCTGGGACGGTTTTCGATCTTCTCGGACTTCACCTGATCTACAGAACCAATCACCGAACCGATCTTCTTACCCGTACCATAACCGATCACCACGACATCCTCGATGCCCGTAGCCTCTTCCCCGAGAGTCACGTCGATATGCGTCTTACCGGCTACGCTCACCTTCTGGGTTTCGTAACCGATAAAAGAGATCGAGAGCGTCGCATTGGCGGGAACCGTCAATGTAAACTGCCCGTCTCCTCCGGTCGTCGTACCGGCAGACGTACCCTCTGCCACAACCGTAGCACCGATGATAGGTTCTCCCTTCTCATCGGTAACCGTACCCGTCACCTGCTTGTTTTGCGCAAGAGCCAACGAACAGAAACTCAGTACAGTAATTAACGATAGTACAATTTTCTTAATCATAAGCGTTAATTTAAAAATTGAGTTTGAAATAAAAAGTTCCGAGCAAATATAGAAATTAATTGCTTCATAAGCAAATAACCGTATTCAAAATAATCAAAAAAAGCACGTATATTCGGATTTATCTCCTTTCAAATCCCATATTGACCAATTTAAGATCTGACCGGCGCGGAAAAGCCATTTGCCCGACAAAGCAGCGGAAAAATACCGGTTTTACACCCCGCTCTTATTCGACACCTTATAATGTATAAAATTCGGCAGCAATGGATCGAAACGATTTTTTTCGTATCTTCGCGCCGAATCAAAACCTAAACAATTTATGGCTTTTACAGAAATATTACCCGGAATACACTACGTCGGCGTCAATGACCGCACCACGACCCGTTTCGAATCGCTGTGGTCGCTTCCTTACGGCGTTTCCTACAACTCATACCTGGTCATCGACGAAAAAGTCGCTCTGATCGACACGGTCGAAGTATCGTTCGGCGAACAGTTCATCGACAATATCCGCGCGATCCTGAAAGACCGGCCGATCGATTACCTGGTGGTCGATCACATGGAGCCGGACCACTCCTCTTCGATCAAAACCCTGCGCCTGCTCTACCCCGAGATGCAGATCGTGGGCAATGCCAAAACAGAAATATATTGACTCTATATGTGCTGAGGAGCTTTTTTGAGGCGCCATATCGGGCTGATGATGAAAACGGATTTTATGAAGAGTTTTCTGTAAAAATGGAAGAAGTGAGAAAAAAACTGGATGGCTTGAAAGATTTTTCGTAAAGCGCTTTAAAATAGAAAAAATGTTCTCTTGTAGTTTTGATTGTAAAGAAGTATAATGGGAATAAATTTATGGATAACGCTTCCTGAAAGTATCTCATGGAAGCGATCCGGACAGGAAAACAGGAGGTTTCGATATGGCTTGGGCAATATTTTCTATGCTATTTCTCGCGATCGGAGGAGTGGTCTATGGCGCTGCGGCATTAATCTGGTTTGCGTTGACGATTCTCGCAAACTGGCTGATGTTTATGAAAGCGGGAGAGGCCGGTTGGAAGTCTATAATTCCGGTATATAATACATATACGGCTTATAAGATCGCGTGGACTCCGAATATGTTTTGGATTTATTTCATATTTACAGTGTTGGAAAGTATATTTTCCAGTATTTCAGGCGGAGATTTCTGGTCGTTTTCGGGATTTCTGGGAGGTCTGTGCGGACTGGTAACGATCGTTTTGTCTGTGTTTTATTGTGTGAATCTGGCGAAAAGCTTCGGAAAAGGACTTGGGTTTACGATCGGACTGATTTTCCTTGAGCCGATTTTTGTTATGATGATCGCTTTCGGATCAGCCCGATATCAGAAATATTAAAATGTCTTGTTTTTTATAAGTGAAAGGCGTGTTATGAAAAGAGGCTGTGAAATAACAGTCTCTATGGAAAAAGAGGACCTTTCGTTCAAAATGAACGAAAGGTCCTCTTTTTTACTCCCTTTCCGAAGGGGATATATTGCCAAAGGAGAAGTTTATCAGAGG
>OHCD01001025.1_pt1 | contig 12652 bp, 17 predicted proteins | sample 1577561 | NCBI WGS metagenome assembly OHCD01 (sample SAMEA3879510, study PRJEB24766) | human gut metagenome | biome: human-associated habitat; feature: feces | place: USA | collected 1985/1987 | reverse complement strand
AGTTTGCACATTTCGGGAACAAGAAACTCACGAATGACACCTCTTTTATACTTCTGATCAAGCAGACAGAAAAAGCTACATGACAGACGAAATCCCTTGCAATAGCGGAAAATCTCTGCTACTGCAAAGGATTTTACTTTGAGTTCATACGAAAAACTACCCGTGAAATAAACCTCAAGTAACGGTCTCGAAAAGCGTCCGAAACTTCGGTTTCCGGGTTTTGACGAGCCGTACAAACAGTGTCGTATAGGTGACATATATGCTGAAAGAAGTCAGCGCGGTGCAGCCGATATGGAACTGCTTTCCGTAACAATGAACGACGGTGTTATGCCACGCTCGGAGATAGAAGGAAAGGATAATTCCAGCGAAGACAAGAGCAATTACAAAGTGGTTCTCAAGGGTGATATGGTCTACAACTCTATGAGAATGTGGCAGGGTGCGAACGGCATCTCTCCGTGTGACGGCATTGTCAGTCCTGCATATACTGTTCTCATGCCCAAGGATCCAATCAGCAACGGCTATTTTGCAGCTCTCTTCAAAAGTCCCAACCTGATAAATCAGTTTAGGAAAAACTCTCAGGGCATGACCTCCGATACATGGAACTTGAAATATCCTCAAATTGCGCCTATTAAAGTCTACCTTCCGACTCTTACTGAGCAGAAAAAGATAGCGGATATGCTTGGCACTCTTGATAAACGAATTGCAAGACAGACACAACTTGTCGATAGTCTCAAGAAGTATAAAAGAGGTGTCATGCAGCGCATTTTTCGTCAGACTGCTACTCATGAAGGCGAAGCATGGACTTGTGTTCGGTTAGGAGAGGTTTTCAAAAAAGTATCTCGTAGGAATACAAAATGCTTGGTGAAAAATGTAATAACAAACTCCGCAGAATATGGACTCATTCCTCAGCGCGACTTCTTCGACAAAGATATAGCTGTCGATGGAAATACTGCAAATTACTATATCATCGAAGAGGGCGATTTTGTTTACAATCCGAGAAAATCAAACACTGCGCCTTACGGACCGTTCAATAGGTACAACCTTAGCGAGCGGGGTATTATTTCGCCTCTCTATACTTGTCTTGTGCTTCAAGCGGATATTAACCCGTCATACCTCGCATGGTATTTTAGGAGTGATGCTTGGCATAGATACATTTATGATAACGGATCACAAGGAGTTCGTCATGATCGAGTATCTATGACCGATGACTTGCTCATGGGCATTCCGGTCATGTTCCCAAACATTATAAAGCAGCAAGTATATGCAGAGATTCTTGATAAAATAGAAACTCGTTTGCAAACAGCTCAAAAGGAATACGAACTCCTTGTATCTATGAAAAATGGCTTTGCACAGCAACTTTTCATATGAAGAGCTGCTGCATCAATCCGCTTCTAATTTTTGCAAGATTTTCAAGTGTTTTCGCTGCATTTGCCAGCTTGAGATCAATAGCTTCAAGATATTCCGCAATTTGAATTTGTTCAGCCAGCGATGGATAAGGAATCTTGATATTCCAAAAAGAGTCCATGTTGATTGATTTTCCATCCCTAATTCCTTCAACTGCCATCCTGAGCTTATTACTAATAAACCAATAAGACCTAAAATAGGCGTAGTAGAACATCGGTGATATTTCTTTACTTGCTCTCAGGATAGTATATGCTGGACTAACTATGCCTTCGCTGTTAGCAATTTCAAGTCCTCCTTCAAAAGAGCGAAGATGAAGTATGAAATCGTTCTCAATGACACGCTTATATGTATTTGTGTTGGTTTTATCATAAGAAATGCGTCTGTCTACGCTGTCACGAGGAAGAGTTCCCGTACCCTGAACGATAGTTAATACAGTAAGATCACCATGCCCTTTGTCACTGATTGGCGAAAACAGGTCGGCTATTCTTATTTCTTCCCAATCATCGCTCGCGCGGAATTTGATTTTCCGAGACAACAAACCATCAACAGCACCTCTTTTATACTTCTTGAAGTTATCGACCAAAGCGCGTTGTTTGTCGATACGCTGGTCAATCATATCAAGAAAAGAGGCAATATGCTCTTGCTCACGAACTGAGGGAATACTGATGGGCATAGCGAAGAACACATCGTCCTTTATACTTACTCTGTCATGCCTCGCTCCACTATCGCCGGACATATAGACATATCTGTGCCAAGCCGATGACCGAAAATACCACTCATAGAAAGAGGGATTGATCGCTCCCTTAGCTCTAAAGCAAAGGTAAAGCGGAGAAACAATACCGGCATCGGAATATTTATAGCTGCTAATCGGGCCGTAAGGAGCATCTGAGGACTTGCGAGGGTTATATACGAAGTCATTTTCTTCGATGATGTAATAGCCGCTGGTGTTGTCGCTGTTTGCGATGTCTTTGTCAAAATACTCGCGTTGCGGTATCAATCCTTGTTTTGCAGAATTACAGATAACATTAGTGATCTGCCCATCCGTGTTTTTCTTCGTGTTCTTAGCAAACACAGAGGATAGCAATGTTGACTGCCACGGCTCATCAAAGCTCGGAAACCGGAGTTTCGGACGCTTTTCGAGACCGTTACTTGAGGGTGTTAATAGCTCTAATTATCCCTCCATCGGATAATATTCGTGGAGGTGGTCATTATGACTAACAATACACAATTCAAGACGCTTGTGAACACATGGCTAAATCAAAAGAAGCCCATGATCACGCCGTCAACCTACGCCAGTTTTATGCTGATTGCCGAAAATCACTTGATCCCATATTTCGGCAAGCGCAAGATTGGCAGCATCACCGAAGCGGACATCCAGAGCTACATTTCGTATCTCTACAATGCTGGACGATTGGATAAGACCGGAGGGCTTACTGTGAAGACGATAAGGGATGTTATCCTCGTTCTCAGGCTGTCAATGGAGTATGCCTACAAGGAACGGGCTATACCACTCCTGAACTGGGATCTAATCGAATACCCAAAAGAGCTTGGGATCAAGAAAGTGGTTTCTCTTTCAAAAGATCAAGAGCAAGCTCTAATCCAGTGTATCTACATGGACTTGAACCGGAAGACAGCGGGGATTCTGATTGCTTTGTTTACCGGAGTCCGGATAGGAGAACTGTGCGGCTTGCAGATGAAGGACATTTCACTGACGGACAAGACCATCAGCATCAACAAAACTGTCCAGCGTATCTACGACAAGAAAAAGGGGGAATCGTATCTCTATATAGGACCGCCGAAGACGAAAACCTCTGCTCGAACAATTCCTGTACCGTCACTTCTCATGAACATCATCAAGAAGTTTTACACGGAAAACCCGAATCACTATTTCCTCACGGGAAAGACAAAGCCAACCGAGCCGAGAACATACCGGCAATTTTTTACCCGTTTCTTGAAGAGGAACGGGTTGGAGAAAGTGAAGTTTCATGAGATCCGGCATACATTTGCAGTTAGGGCAATCGAGATACCAGAGTTTGATATTAAGTCTCTCTCTGAAATCCTCGGACATAAGAATGTATCCTTTACCCTGAATGTGTACGGAAGTGCAAATCTCCAACAGAAGGTCAAGTGCATGAATCTTTTGAATGAACTTCTCTAAATAGCATGGCCCTATAATCACAGCAGCCACCGATTAACTATCGGTGGCTGCTTGCATCTGTTCAAGAAACATGGAGTGTGATATTATTATATTGGGTCGAAGCAGGAGATAATCTGGACTGAACTCCAGGGAGGAAGTCGCAAAGATGGATGTAGATATAAACGCGATTGTAGAGAGAATTCAAGATGCAAGTGAACTGTCTTATAATTACTATAAGCCGCTTGTAGATAGAATGATTGCAGAAAACGCATCCGAAGGGGAAGTGGAACATCTGTTGGATTACATGCTTGATGTATGCTCTGATGATAGAATGCTGAATCTGTTCAATAAGGTTTGCAGACGATATTATAGTCTTTATCCGGAAATGATTGCATCTGAGATACTGGCATATAAGGAATGGTATGAGGATTGAATGATTTTTGTCTTAAATCAAAGGATGGGGTGGTTGCTGAGTGTATAGAAAATGGACAAAGAATGATATAGAAGCATCCAAAGCACGTTTCCGTAGGCTTTATGCAAAATCGCCGATTGAGTACCGGTTTCTCTGTGGTCACGATATTCAGAGCGAAGATGACGAGGATGCATTGGATTACTACATGATTGGGGTATGGCTGGTTCAGCATAGGAAATATTCTGACTGGTCGAAAGAGAAATCGTTTGATTTGGCAGACATTCTTGAATTTATGCGAGTGTACAGGATAAGTATCCCACGATATATCAAGCGTACAAGATTTTATCGTAAAAAATTAACTTAAGAGATGACACGACAAGAATTATTTACATGGATACGCCAGCAGTACGGCACAGAACCGGAATACCCCTGGCATGACTGGAATGCTGTGCTGCGACACAATGACAATAACAAATGGTATGGTGTAGTTCTGGAAGTATCTGCTGATAAGTTGGGACTGCCGGAAGCAGGCATCGTTGATGTCCTCAATGTGAAAAGTGATCCGCTGCTGATTGGTTCTCTGCGTGGGCAGGACGGCTATTTTCCAGCCTATCACATGAACAAGGAAAAATGGCTCAGTATTCAGCTCGGCAAACCGGAGCTGGATGATGCCATCAAGGACCTGCTTTCTTTGAGCCATGAGCTGACAGCACCGAAAAAGCGCAACCCAAAATCATCTGCAAAAAATCCGGGAGATTCCGTAAATGGCAAAGAAAAAGAAATTGACGAAGGCTGAGCGAAAGGAAGCGCGCCTACGAAAAGGCAAGCAGTGGCTGCTCACCTATACCGGCTCACCGAAAAAGATCAACAAGCATTACCGGGAACGCTTTCATGTGGATGCTGTGACGGCTGCTAAAGATTTGCAGGAGCTTGGAGTCAACTATACACAGGAGCAGCTCGACCAGATTAAACAGGCTGAAGAACAGCGGCTCCGGCAGCGGAGAATGGAGCGGGAAGCGAAAGAACGGGAACAGCTGGCAGAACTGTATGAGGACTGCGATGGTCATTTTGCTTTTATCGCCGGATATACAGATGGCGGCGCACCGTATGGTGTGATGTGGGAAGAAGTCGGCATTGATCCGGGACTGCCGTTCGAGGAAAAAGTGAAGCTCTATCACATGCAGATGTTAGGCTGATAATTGTGCAGACGGCATCTGCACAATTTGCAACAAAAAGAGGAGCCGGTCAAGACTCCTCGAAGATACGTTATTTCAAAAAGTTGCTTTTATGTTCCAGTGCGTGCAGATTATAACCAAGTGTAGCCAAGTGTGCTACCTTCAGCGCAACCAGATTGATGTCGGTGGACATCGCGCTGGCGATCTGCTCGGCTGTGTATCCATACTCATAGATGTAACGAAGGACTTCGTTGCTGTCCATCAAGATCTCCGCTGCTACGATGTTCGCTTCATATTCCGGTTTGGATTTCATGTCGTAGAGCATGAACTCATGAATCGGGGTGGTTTTCGCCATATTCCGGTGAAGCTGGTCATGCCCTAATTCATGTGCGCACACGATGCGCAGCATATTTTCATCCAGACTGTTATTCAGGAAAATAAAGCGATTTCGCTTAATCACCCGGTACATTCCCTTCAGGGAACCAAAATTTTCGCAAAGCATGACATTGATACCAAGCTGCCTTGCAATTTCAAAAGGGTCTCTGGAACCGCAGCGTTTTACCAGTTTCTCACCGACCCGTGAAAGCTGCTCCGCATTCATCATACCACCTCCAGTTTACAGTATAGCGAAAAGTGTGTACGATAAATATCACTGATCGGATTTTTTACGCCTCGTTTTCGGGGCGTATTTTTTATTGTTCTCTTTGGCAATCCAGTAGGCATCGGTCAGAGCTTTATAAGCTCCTTCGATGGCATCTTCGCTTAATTCGCCACCAGCGAACATACCGGTCACCTCGCTGACCAGTTCTTCAATATCTTTCGCTGCTTTTGCGCCGCCTTTTTCATGAGCTTCTATGACATAGGTGCCGCTGCTTCCCAGCAGGTACTCAGTAGTAGTATTCAGTGCATCCGCAATCTTCTGGATCGTAACCATATTGGATGGTTTGCGGCTGCCAAGCTCATAATTCTGAATTGTGCGGGCGGTTACACCGGCCTTCTCTGCAAGTTCTACCTGAGTTAAATTGGCTTCTGTTCTTTTTTCTTTCAACCTTTCTTTGAAGACCATAGAAATACCTCTTTCTTTTTTGATGATGAACACGAACACTTTTTCATAAAAACCTATTGACACGAAAAACTGTGCTTGCTATAATGACGATGAAAACACGAAATACAATTCGTGTAATTATAGTATCACAAGAAATGCTGTGTGTCAATGCGTTCGTGAAAAGTTGTTCGTGCTTTCACGAACGGAGAGGAGGAATACGGGATGCAAAGAGTGATTCTTCACTGTGATATGAATAATTTCTATGCCTCTGTCGAGTGTATGCTGAATCCGGAACTGAAGAACAAGCCGGTGGCAGTGTGTGGTTCTGTGGAGGAACGGCATGGTATCGTACTTGCGAAGAACTATGCGGCAAAGGCGTTTGGCGTTTCCACTGGAGAGGCAATCTGGCAGGCAAAGCAGAAGTGTCAGGATCTTGTGATCGTGGAGCCGCACTATGAGCAATATATGAAGTTTTCAAAGCTGGCTCGTGAGATATACGGTCGATACACAGACCAGATCGAGCCGTATGGGATGGACGAATGCTGGCTGGATGTGACCGGAAGTGGCTGCATGGGAACCGGATTTGAAATCGCAGATGAGATTCGCAGAACCGTTAAGTTTGAACTGGGACTTACGATTTCCGCAGGAGTGAGCTTCAATAAGATTTTTGCCAAGCTTGGGTCGGATATGAAAAAGCCGGATGCGATTACCTGCATCGAAGCAGATTCGTTCCGGGAGAAGATTTGGTGTCTTCCTGCCTCTGATTTGCTTGGAGTCGGCAGAGCGACCGAGAAGGTTCTGTCCGGTTATGGGATTCATACCATTGGAGAGCTTGCTGCAACATCGGATGATTTCTTGAAGTGCCGCCTTGGAAAGAATGGACTGGCGATTAAGAAATATGCCAATGGACTGGATGATTCACCGGTTATGCGTTCCGATTATGTCTCCCCGGTAAAAAGCATTGGACACGGGATAACGACCATGCAGGATTTGGAGAATAACGCCGAAGTATGGTGTGTCATGCTGGAACTGGTGCAGGAGATCGGAACCAAGCTGCGAGCACATAAAAAGAAAGCTGGCGGAATAGCGATTTCCATCCGCAACAATGAGCTTTACACGAAAGAGTGGCAGTGCCGGATTAGCATTCCGACACAAAGCCCCACCTATCTGGCGAAAACCGCATTTGCTTTGTTTGCTAAGAATTATCAATGGGAGCATCCGATTCGTTCAGTGACGGTTCGGGCAATCAACCTGTTTGAAGAGGATTGTCCGATACAATACGACCTATTCACCGATATGAAATCATTGGATCGCCAGGAACGTCTGGACGCAGCGATTGAGCAGATTCGATTCCGATTCGGGAAAGATGCGATTAAAAATGGGGTACTTTTTCAGAAAAGCAAGATGCCGACAGAGCGAAAAGTGGATTTGGTTATGCCGACAGGAATGATTGGTTAATACAGCACCGGCAGAATCTGGTGAGTTCTTTGCTAAAAGAAGTCAACACATTCGCCGGTTTACAGAGGAGGAGCGTAGAATATGTCGGAACAGAAATGTAGAAAAGTATATGTACCTGTGAATTTGGATGTGGATGCAGAGGGGAATATCCGCCCGCGCCTGATTCGATGGATTGACGGACGGGTGTATGAGATCGACCGATTGAAGCATAAGTGCCGGGCTTCTTCCACGAAGGTGGGCGGCTGCGGAATCCGTTATACGGTCATGATCGGCGGGCATGAGAGTTTTCTATTCAACGAAGATGAAAAATGGTTCGTTGAGGCAAAGGAGCAGTGCCTATGATCCTTTCACAGAAAAAAATAGAAGAAATCGCTGTTGCAGTGATAAGAGATTTTCAAAAGTCCTTTTTCGGCAGCGAGGCAGATGATCCGACGAGATTCGCGCTTCCGACACCCATTGACCAGTTTGCATCCGATTACCTGAATCTGAAGGTGTCATTTCAAAAGTTGTCCTCGGACGGAAGCATCTATGGTCTGACCGCGTATGTGGATACAGAATATCAGATTGAAGTCGATGGAAGTCAGAGGAGCATCTTCCTGAAAACCAATGATGTGGTTCTGGACAAGAGCTTCATTGAACCGGAGAATATCCGGAAACTCTGCGGAAAACGCAGGTTTACGCTGGCACATGAGTGCGCTCACCAGATATTGTTTCAGCTGGATGCCGATGACCGAAAGATAGCCTGCCATAAGAGACCGGAAGTGCGGAAAAATGGTTCCCGCGTCCTGAGAACGCAGGAAGATTGGAACGAGTGGCAGGCCAATACGCTGGGAGCTGCCATCCTGATGCCCCAGTCGGAAGTAGATCGGGCGATGTGGTTCATCAACAGCAGAAAGCCTTTGACTTGTTATGGATGGCGTTTTTACGACAGTGACCAGGTGAAGATGGATACTTTCTGTGGTGTCTTTGGTGTTTCGAGATCAGCAGCTGCTATCCGCTTAGAACAACTGGGCTATCTGAACCGGAAAAAGGATTATGAATATCGTGATCCACTGGAGGTGTGGCCATGAGCAGGAATATCAGAGTATCGGAACCATCTGCGGAAATGCAGATTAAAATCATCCGGGCAAAGGATGCAATCGCTTCGCAAAAGCCCAGGACTGTCAGGTGCCCTTATTGCCGACACAATTCAATCATCGTCTTTGAGGATACCAGAGGACATGTGCAGACCAAATGCAAGGCCTGCGGACGCGAGACCGTCTTCAATGTTTTGGAGATGAGAAGATTACGGAGATTGCAGCTCTACTATTCGTCTTTGAATGGTTGAGATGACAATAAATAACCCTATTAACACAATTTTATAAGTCATAGCTGTGCTGTGGAGCCGCTGACAGGCGAAGTCTTCCGAATGCCGCATGAGACAGAATTATGGGATACCCATGTTCTGTTTTATCGGCACAGGATTTTTTCTTCACCGTCATGCGGCTCCTTTTTTGACCTTCCGTCGATCCGGTTCTGTACCGGCTGTGCGGAAGGAGAAACGTATGTATTACGATCAGCATGTGTGTGGAGCAAGAATTCAGGAATTGCGCAAATCAAAAGGGTATACGCAGGAGGCCCTGGCTGAGGCGATTGATATTGATGCAAAACGCATTTCAAAAATTGAGCGCGGAGTAATATCGGCATCTTATAATGACATGATTCTGTTTTCGGAATTCTTTGGAGTAACGCTGGATTATCTGATCATTGGCAAGAGACAGGATGTGGATGCGTTGAAAAAGAGAGTGCAGGATGCCATTACGCAGCTTCAGGAAGCACTGATGTGAACTCGCAAAATTAGGTGGGCAAAGTCGCAGTTTCCGGCGTGTTATGTAAAACCGCATTCTTTTATACTTACTTTACAGCTAAGGCAACAAGGCTGATGAACTATGAAAATTGAATACTCATTCTCCAAGTACATTACTGACAGAACGAGCCTTCGACTGCACGCCATGATGCCCAACAGGGGCGAAGCGGAATCGCAGTAGCAAATGTCGGATTGCAACCGACGGTGGTGTATAAGCCTGTCAGGGACAATGATACTTCCGTAATTCGCGGTCCGGCCATAAAGAAGGCGGGATGGTTAAATTCCAATGGAGCAGTGAAGCACACTGCCGCTTGTGAGAAATCCCCGATCTCTGGGGTGCCAAGAAAAAGTACAGAGAAACCATATTTTAAGAAAGGCTGTCAGAATAAAGCATTTGTATCATTTTCTGCCAGCTTTTATCCATAGATGATTATGGGATTGGAGGCAACCAGATGAAAGAAAACTGGGTTTACCGGCGAGGAGATATTTACCTTGCCAATCTTGGTGTTCCGATAGGATCAAAGCAGGGCGGTGTTCGTCCGGTAGTGGTTCTTCAGAACGATGTCGGCAACTTTTATTCGCCGACGATTACGGTAGCTCCGCTGACAACGAAGATTCAAAAGAAAAGAAGCCAGCCAACACATTATTTCCTTCGGAAGGCAAAAGGGCTGGCAAGATCTTCGATGGTATTGGCGGAGCAGCTTGATACATGTGATAAGACCTGTGTGATTCGGTATCTCGGCAAGGTAAGTAAGGGACAGATGCGCGGAATTGATGAAGCTGTGAAAGTGCAGCTTGGATATTATATTCCGGAACAGGCAGAGAAGAAAAGGCAAGGCAAATGCCGAAAGGAAGTGAATTTTGATGGTGGATAAATTGATTAAGCGTAAAGAAGCTGCTGAGATGTTGGGGATTAGCCTCGATACCTTGGATCATGCAAGAATGGAAGGGCTGATCACTTACGTTCAGTATGTTGAGAATGGCTGTGTTTATTTTACTGAAGTTGGACTTCAGGAGTATATTGCAAGGTCTACACACCGTGCAAGGCCGAAGGATAACAATCCTACTTTCCGAAAGAAGAGAACCGTCAGGAGCGAAATTCGACATCGTTGAGTATTGGCAGGTTATTCGCAATAATGAATATATCAGCTAAAAGTTTGGAGGTGTCGAAGATGGCAAGAAAAAGATATGCGATTCCTCAGTACGGAACCGTCATCATGGCGGGTAAGGAATATTACCGGACTCGAATTGAGGATGCTGATGGAAAACGGGTAGCGTTGTATGGCAGAACCCGTGAAGAATTATATGATAAGGTGATCGAAGCGAGAGAGCAGATTGAGGATAATACATTTCGCAGATCATCCCCCACAGTAAAGGAATACTGCGAAAAGTGGCTGTTGTTACAATCCGCACAGGTAAGAGCCACTACGTTGACGGATTACACATCGAAAGTTAACCGGCATATTATAAGGCCTCTTGGTCATATGAATATAGCAGATGTTACAGCAGATGATATTCGCCTGGCACTGGTTCCGGTATCCAAGAAATCGGCATCTGTGTACAAATCGGTTAATATCCTTTATAAAAGCATTTTTGCGGCGGCAAAAGAAAGCAAAGTGATTCAGGACAATCCTACAATTTATTTGTCTGGAAAGAACGGAGGCGTTCCTCAAAAAGAGAAAAACCCTTTGACTGATGATCAGGTGGAGAGATTGCTGGATGCGATAAGAGGATTGCCACCGTATGTATTTGTGATGCTTGGTTTGTATGCGGGGCTTCGGCGAGAAGAAATTCTTGCATTGCAGTGGGATTCGGTTTTTCTGGATGAAGCAGCACCGTATTTGACAGTGTGCAGAGCTTGGCATACAGAGCACAATCGACCGGTAATAATGTCTGAACTGAAAACAAAGGCTGCTCATCGAGATGTACCGCTTCCTGATTGCCTGGCGAAATGCCTGAGAGAAGCAAAGGAGAATTCCACATCAGACTATGTTGTTGCGAACAACGAGGGCGAACCGCTTTCATATACGCAGTTTAAGAGGCTCTGGCAGTATATTGTGACCAGAACTGTAAAGGAACGGAGCTACTACCGTTATGAGAATGGAAAACGAGTGAAGCATACGGTGAAACCGGTGCTGGGCGAAAGAGCTGCGCATAATGGAAAGGTGGTTTATAGCTTAGACTTTGAAGTGACACCACATTTGCTGCGGCATACTTATATTACAAATCTTATTCACGCATCGGTTGATCCTAAAACAGTTCAATATCTTGCCGGTCATGAGAACAGCAAGATAACGATGGACATTTATGCAAAGGCAAAGTATAACCGACCGGATGAACTGGCGGGTATATTAGAGGATACCTTTACACTGTGGGATGCAGAATAGGCCAGACAGTTTCATGAATGAGATCAAAAAGAGTAGGGATTATCCCTGCTCTTTTTACATATAGCCGACATCCTTGAGAACCGGAGCAGCATTCTGGATAATTAAAGAGCAAAGATCAATTTGGATATCAAGAAAATGGAGGAAGCAATAATGGCAAGAAAAAAAGTAGTGCCGGAATATGGCACAATTATGAAGAGGGGTGTTCAATATTACAGAACACGAATGCAGGATGCGGATGGAAAATGGATTTCGCTATATGCACAGACTCCTGAAGAGCTGTACGATAAATCCGTTGAGATGAAACGCAGTATTGAGGATGAAATATTCCGGAAGAATAATCCGACAGTAGCTGAGTATTGCGAAAAATGGTTGAAGATGCGCTCGGCGAGTGTGCGAGAAAACACATTGAGCGGATATGAGCGCACGATAAGAAAATACATTATTGGAGCTATTGGAGATATGTATATGGACGAAGTGACGACCGATGACCTTCGCTTGCTGCTGGTTCCAATCTCCAAGCAATCAGCTTCCCTGTACAGCAAAATGAATATGCTGATCAAATGTGTTTTCTATTCAGCAGAAGAAAGCAAAATCATCAGTTATAATCCGGCTGCGTCGCTTTCTGCAAAAGGCGGAACACCAAAGCAGGAAAAGAAGGCATTGACGGATGAGCAGGTGAAAATTCTTCTGGATACAATCAGGGGATTACCACCGTATGTTTTTGTAATGATTGGGTTGTACGCAGGGTTGCGGCGGGAAGAAATTCTTGCACTGCGATGGGATTGTGT
>OHCD01001024.1_pt1 | contig 12658 bp, 20 predicted proteins | sample 1577561 | NCBI WGS metagenome assembly OHCD01 (sample SAMEA3879510, study PRJEB24766) | human gut metagenome | biome: human-associated habitat; feature: feces | place: USA | collected 1985/1987 | reverse complement strand
TGACGAGGGCAGGCCCCTCTCCCATCGTCTGCGCGATCCTGATCGCCGTGAGCGTGGACACGGTCTTCCCCATGCCCATGCCTGCCCATATTGCTATGCGCTTGCGGCTCAGGATCGCATCGATGATGAGCGCCTGATAAGGGCGCGGAGTGAACTTCCTCATCAGTCCCTCTTGAAGTAAAGCCAGACGGCAACACAGGTCGAGGCCCACATCACCGCATCCCACGGGAACGGAAGGAAGAGCGCAGGCAGCAACGCAACGACGGGGAGCATCAGTTTCCAGTTATCAGGGTTCACCATTGCGGGCCCTCCCTAAGAGCAAAGAGACGGTTGGTGTCGGTGCGCTCACGCAGGTCAAGGAGGATTCCTTCGACGGCATCCGTGGAGTCGCAGACGTAGACGGGGATGCCGCCGTTGCGCAGCACCTCGATCTCCCGAACCTGTTCGCGGCGGGGCTTCTGCCCCGGGGCCTTCACTTCGATCATGGCGAAGCAGTCGAAGCCGACGATCAGACGGTCGGGCGCACCACGCCTGCCTTCATAGGCGAGCTTGCGCTGGTAGAGTCCGAGCTCCTTGCATCGGCGGACAAGGAAGGCAACGATTTTTCCTTCAGGTGTCACTTACTTCTCCTTTTTGCCGCCTGCGGCGAGATAAAAGTCCCTGCCGATCTGCCAGATGACTGGCTCGATTCGACTGTCAAGAATCGTTTCGGCGTCCTCTGGGGTGGCGCCTTTCATTACCGGGTTGAGAGCGCGGTAGAAGCACGACATCAGCGAAGCGACGCCTGCATCAAGGAAGCGCATAGCCCAGTGGGACTTCCCCGCGAGGGCAAGGTAGATCGCGAAGGTCTCCCCGACGGTAAAGGCGGGAGCACACAAGTCGGTGCGGTTGCGGATCGAATATTCGAGCGCTTTTCCGAGGGTTGAAATTGCCGAAGCCAAGAAGGCAGGCTGGCCGCGTTCCTCAAAGCGGCCGTCGCTCCATTGCTTGGCCGAACAGCGTTGCTTGGATAGAACCGTCAGCAGCCCCTTGGCGTCGTAAACAGACATCGTGTACCCGCACGCGTGGAGCGCAAGGACGGGCCACCATTCTTCGGGCTTAAATTTGGTTGTCATTCTTCTTTCTCCTTCTCTTATGGGCAGGGCCTCCGCAGTCGGCAGACTCCCCTCGCGAGAACTCCGTGCAGGGGACTCGAACATCCGTTCGGCCACAGGCACAGTCGCAAAGGAAGGCTGTCGTGGTCTGGCCGTCAGCTCTGTTCACGTCGAAACCATCGACGTTCTTCACGATCAGCGAACCGATGTGCCGACCGATGTAAGTGTCCGCAGTCTCGATTTGTCTCGCTCGGTTCTTGTACGCGAGTGAGTTGCGGTAGAACGGGTTGAGCTTTTTCAGCCGCTCCCGTTCCAGCTGCGCCGCATCGAACCAATGGGCGAATGCGTTCATTCGTCTTCTTCTCCCATGTATCGACGCGCAGCTATCTGATCCGGATGCCAATAGTCATCCGGCAGGGGTTCGCACGGCTTCGGCCACGGCATCCAAGCGATCACGTCCCCGTATTTCCGACCGGAGCGTGTGTCCATCCATGTGCTGTTTTCTTCGATGTAGTAGGCGCGATCTACGAAAGGCTTTGTGAACAGTTCGGCTACTTTGATGTTTGGAATCTTGATTCTGATTCCTTCGCTTTGTCTTGTGATGAGATACAGCCCCCTGCAAGGCGGCTTGTGCTTGGGAAAGCGCGACCACTTCGCTCGAAATTCATAGACCATGGCTTACTTCCCCGTGGAGCCGTAGCCGCCGGTGCCGCGGGCAGTTTCGGAAAGCTCATCGGCCTCGACGAACTCCGTAGGTTCGAGCTTCTCGATCTTGATCTGTGCGATGCGGTGGCCAGCCTTCACTTCGAACACGCCGTCCGTACCATTCCTCACAATCACCATGATCTCGCCTCGATAGTCTGCGTCCACGATGAGCGGAGTGATGATGAGGCCGCTCACGGCAGAGGACGAGCGGCTGTACACCACGCCGCAGTAGCCCTTCGGAATCTCCATAGCGAGGCCCGTCGGGATCTTGACCGTCTCGCCTTGCGGGATGACGGTGCTCTTCGTGCAGAAGAGATCGAGCCCAGCGGCACCAGCGGTTCCGCGCCACGGGAGCTTGGCGTCGGGGTGGAGCTTCTTAACTTTGATTTCCATGATGAATCCTCAATTCGGGGTGGCAGTAAAGGGCACGACGGTAGTCGTAGGTTCTGGTGATCAGGTCTTCGAGCTTGTGGAGCTGGGAGAGCGCTACGCCCTTGACGTCTCCGAAGTCGACGACGACTTCAGGAAACTTCCCCGGCTCGCACTTGACGACGCGGGGCTTGACGACGAGGGACTCCTCGTCTCCGTGCAGGGCACAAACAGGTATCTCAATTCGTGGCTTGTGGTCGTATCTCATTTCAGTGGTTCTGCAAAAACGATCAATGTGTATTTGGTAATCGGGATCTGAAGTCCTTCATTGGGCGACACCCACTCGATGCGGTTCATCGTGTCATTCTTCTGGAGGTATCCCGAGCGGGCTTTCCCGTTGATGTAGGCGAGGCCCGGTCGGTTCATGAAGCGCTTCGCTCTCTCGTCCGCAGGGATCAGGAACGCAGACTTCGGATTGACTCTCAGTGAGAAGTTGTGAACCTTGATGGCGTCGATGCACCGCACCAGAACCTCTCGCTCCACAGTTCTCTGCATGTCGGAGATCACGCCGAGCGCTGCATCCACAGGCTCGAAAAGCTCGGGGTACTCCGTCCCGGTCTGCCCCTTCTCGATGAGCCTGAGCGCGCCGCCGATCCCTGCCGTCGCGAGCTGAATCAGCATCTGCATCTCCGTCTTGTTCTCAAAGGCGGCGGCAAGGACGAACCCGAAGGTCAAGGCAGTCTGCACGTTGGAGACGTTGTCCTTCGTGCCTTCGCCTCGCTTGATGGCGTCAAGAGGGACGCGAGCCCACAGCTCGATGTTCCCGAGCATGGCGTCGTCGAGCTCCGGCAGAACGCGGTAGAGGTATGCGCCTGCCGCCACGCGGCGATGCTTGAAGGGCTTTTTGCCGACGCGCTTCTTCACGATCTTCTTCATGCCGTCGCCACCTTCTCAGTAAGGATGGAGCTGAAGATCTCTTCTGTCTTCACGTGGAGGAGGGTGTAGAGCGCAACGACATCCTTCTGGTCGAGCGTCCTCACGATGTCATTCAGGGTTCCGTAGAGCGTTCCGAGAAGAGCCGAGATGACGTAGCGGCGAAGGCGGCGGATGAACTCGAAGGCATCCTTGTAGCGACCGCGGTCGGTCGTGATCGCTTCGTTAAGAGCGAGGATGTCCACGAGGCGGCAATGCACGTTGTATTCATCCTCCACGTGCTCGCGCTTCGCCACTTCCTCGAAGTGCTCGATGGCCGGGCGGACGAAGACGAGCAGGGCAGGCTCGATGCTCTCCTTGAAGAGCGTCTCGTGGGCGAGAGCGCAGACGTCCTTCGCCATGCGGGGAGTGACGCCGAAGGTGAAGGGCGTGTGTGCGAGAGTGGTCTTGTCAAACATTTGGTTAATCCTTCTTGTAGCGGTATGCCTCGTAGCCTGCGGCGGCGAGGGGGAGTCCGGTAGCCCACGTGGGCAGTTCAGTCATGAGAGCCGACATCTTTTCCAGTGAGTAGTCAGCAGTGTCGGGTGCCTCGGTGATCGCTTCGTCGTGCACCGTCAGCACTGTCTTGTATCCGGCATGGTCGAGGCGGAGCAGTGCGTCGCATAAGAGATCACACGATGCCGCTTGAATATAATTCTCGACCAGCTTTGCGCCGTATGATTCAAGCCTCACCCACTTGCGTGACATCTGGTTGATGCCTAGGTAGGTGAACGAATCCTTCTTGCCGATGTCCGACGGGCAGGGGCTCGGGTAACAGAGCTTGCGTCCCGAGGGAAGCTCGACCAGCAGGAAGCCCGACGTGCGGGAGATCGTGGCAGGGCCGGCCTTCTCTACGAGCATCGGATCGTCGATGACGCGCATGACGGCGTTGCCAAGCTCGTTCCACAGCGCACAGATCTTCGGGTTGGTCGCTCGCCACGCTCTCTTCAGCGCGTCGCAGGCAATGAACACGTCGCGATGCAGGCCGCCCGTCAGGTTCTTCTTGAGGAAATACTCGTAGGAGTCCTCGGCTTCGCGCCACGTCATCGGCGAGATGGTCTCGCGGACGTTCTTCGCCATGTCGTGAAGGTCGATGCCGTAAGCCTTGGCGAAGCGGGCGAAGGCAGGAGCGCCGCCGCCGTAGCCAAGAGCCAGTTCAAGCACCTTGCCGACCTGTCGCTGCTTCTTCGACACGTCCTCGGGCTTGATGCCGAAGGCGCGGCTGTAGGCCAGCTTGTAAAGATCGTGTCCGTGGCCTTCGTCGAAGTCGCGGAAGGCTTGGATCTTCCACTCTTCACCTGCGGCCCATGCAAGAACGCGGCCTTCCACGTTCGAGTAGTCGGCGACGACGAGCTTCTTGCCGACGGGAGCGATGATCTCACTGCGCAGGCAGTTGGTCAGCACCTCCATCGGGTCGTCGTAGAGAGCGGTAAGCGTCCCCGCCTTGGCGGCCTCGATGCAGAAGTCGATCTCGTCCTGCTTCAGGGTCGGGCGAGGGAGGTTCTGCGGCTGAAAGAGACGTCCCGAGAAGCGCCCCGTGCGGGATGCACCACGGAACTGAAGGCATCCGCGAAGGCGTCCGTCCCTGCCCACGGCTTCGGCGAGCATGGCGAACTTCTGCACGGAGGTCTTCGTCGACTGGAGACGCAGACGGAGAAGCTCGCGCATCGGCTCGGGGATCGTGTCGTCGTTGATGCGCTTCTCGACCTCGGCCTTCGTCATCGTCTTGAGCGTCACGCCGTACTCGCTCTCGAAGTAGGAGAGGAGCGCGTCGCGCTGAGTCGCGGCTTCAACCGCGCCGTCAGTCTGTTCGCGGGTGCGGCGGGCGAGGAGGACTCGCGTCTCTTCGGCAATGGCGACGGCCGCATTGGCTAGCTCCACGTCCATCAGCATGCCGCGACGGTTGATCTCTGCGTCGAGGATCTGGAGGTCGCGCTCGTGCTTGCTGAGGTTGAACTTCGGCATCTTCTTGAAGAGCGCTCGCTCGGCTTCTACGTCGAGGCGGCAGTACTCCACGAAGTGCGCCCAGTCCTCGGGGTGCGTGGTGCGGTCGGCACGGTGGTACGTAGAGTTCTTGGGGCGCGGCTTGCAGAAGAGCTGGACCAGACGCTTGCCGTCCTTGTCCTTCGCCACGTCCTCAGAGAGTCCGAAGACGGCGGAGAGGTCTCCGAGCGCACCCGGAAGAGAGTGCTGGTACGCCATTACCATGGTGTCGACGATCATGCGGAGCGGGATGTCGTAGCCGTGGGCCTTGAGCACCACGGTGTCGAAGTTCATCCCGTTGTGCCACACCGTGTAGCACTTGCCCGCCATTGCCGCGTCGAGAATCTTCTTGAGCTTCGCCGGCATGGGCGCACCGCTCGTCAGATCCCACACTTCGGCGGGCTCGTCGTTGAGGGCGTAAGCCCACAGCATGATCTCGCAGTCCTGAGCGTAGCGGTGAGAGCCGAACTTGATCGGCGTCTCGCTGTAGGACTCTAGATCGTGAAAACTGTAATCGATACTCATCTTTTCCTTCTCCTGTCATACATTCCCGACTTAAGACGGCCCTCGTACATTCGCCGCTGGTGCTCAGGGGTAACGGCTCGTACGCCCGTTTCAAAGTCTTGTCTGACGTTCTCCCCTCTGGATCCGTACTTAAGGTTTTCTAATCGGTTATCCGACGGGATCCCGTTTATATGCAGAACATCAACGGTCATTCCGTCTATGCTTTTCGGTCTTGGGCCGACAAAGGCTTCAAGAACAAGCTGGTGGATAAGACGAGAATTGCCGCGACCTAACGCGACGGAGACATGCCCGCTTTTAACTCTCCCCGGACGCAGTATTCGGCCGGGCGACAGTCGCAAAAACGGGGTGCCTTTGGCATGGCGCCCCCTCACATAGTGAGGCAGGGATCTGACACGCCCGAGGCTGCTAACCTCATACTTCCCTTCGTAATTAGGGACGGCCCTCCATACTTCTTCGGCCATCATTCGTTCTCCCACTTGCAGTTGAGCGGGTGCCACGGCTTCGCGTCCTCGCGCTTCACGAGAACCTTGCCGCGGGCGTAGCCGTTGCGGATGCCCCAGAGGCAGAAGGACTTGGAGTTTTCACGCCATGCCGGACAGCAGTCGGCCTTGTCGAGAAGCTCCCACAGCTGGTGTAGGCGGGCGAGCGTCAGCTCGATGCCGTCGCCGATACACACGCCGCGGTCGACCTTGACGTAGATCGAGGCGCGCTGCGCCTGCTTGGCGAGAGCGGCGGCCTTGGCATCGGCCTTCTTCACGGCGGCGGACTTCTCTGCCTTCTTGTTGACTCGCTTCATAGTCACCTTCGCCTTGGCCTGCTTCTTCTGCGCCTTGGCTTCAGCCTTGGCTTCGCGCTCTTCGCGGCGCTTGGCACGAGCCGTGCCTTCCATGCGGTCAAGCTCGCGGCTTCTATTCCAGTTGCTGATGCGGTTCTGACAGCCGCAGGACGGGTTCGCCTTGTAGCGGATGTTGTCGAAGAAGTCCTCGAACACGTGTCCGCAGTAGCCGCACGTGGCGGTCACGATCCAGCGTGCACGGTGGCTCTTCGTCACCTTGTCGTCTTCCCGAAGGAAGTTGCCGACGGTGACGTGCCCGTACTTCTTGCCAGAGAACAGCGCCTCCATCTTTTCGCGTGAAAACTTTTCAGCCATTTGAGACTCCATAAAAACTTGAAGGGCCCTTAGGGGAGGCAGGGTTGAGGAGCCGTGAACATGATGGCTCGTCACCTGCAGATGCCCTGCCTTTGGGATCTGAGGTAAAGGCGGGTAATGACAACCCACAGCCTCAGACCGATCCGTATCTGCGTCAGATCGTTTGCCCCCGCGGCCCTGACTCAAGCCCGCTCCCCGCGCGCTCCGGGGAGGAAGGCTTTATGTCAGGGTCGCGGCATCAGGCCCACGGATCGTCGGACACAGCCGCTTCCTTGTCGTCGGTCTCGAGCACCTCGAAGCCTTCGGTGGACGCGGCGGAAGCACCGCCGAGCGCCTCGCCGTCACGGACAAACTGGATGCCCAGAAGCGTCGCGGAGAAGCCGCGGGAACCGTTGTTCTCGTAGGCCCACACGTCGATGCGCATGTTGATCCAGCAGCCGCCGTAGGGGATGCCCTGAGACGGGGCGATGGCACGGAGACGCTGGTCGACCACAGCCGGAGCGCCGTCCGTTTCGCGGCGACGGGCCGTGATCTTCATGAGGCCGAGTTCGGCGTCCTTCTGGATGAGGCGCGTGTTCTTGTTTTCGAGCGCTTCCTCGTAGTAACGCTGGCCCTTGGCGCCCCACTTCTGTTCGGCGGTGGCCTTCATGGCGTCGCGGATGGCCTTGTGCACGGCACCGTTGGCTTCGAAGAGGCCGGTGCATTCGTACTTCTTGGTGCCGTCCTTGGCGAAGGCGTTTTCTCGCGCCTCAAACACATGCGGATAGGCGCAGCGCACGGAGATGTTCAGCTTCATTTGTTTTCCTCAATGACTTTGAAGCCCTCGCCCATATCCAAAGCGGGACGAGGATCGCTTTCGGGCACAACCGCGCCCTTACTCTCATTGCGCGTGATGAGCGCTTCGAGCTTTGCCCACTGCCGCTCGGTGAGGACAGGGGCTTCACCCGCCTTGGCCTTCGTGAGCTTCGCGGCGGCGGTCGGCGAGATGAGTTTCTTTTCGTAGCGAAGGGCCTCAGGCACCTTCATGGACTTGAGCTTCGCCTCGGCCTCCTTGGCGTCCGCCCAGCGGCGGATGCCTGCGCGGCCTTGGACGAGCTTGTAGCCGGGGATCTTGTTTCCGATCTCAAGCTGACGCAAGGCCTCCGCCCTCACAGCGCTTGTCCACTGGTCGATAAGGTCGAGGACGTTCAGTGCACGGGAGAGGGCCTCGGCTTCGGTCGGCACGGGGATCGACAGGGCTTCAACCACCTGCGGAGCCGCATCGACGATGGCAGGCTCGGCCTTGAAGGCTTCGACCACGGCGCCGCGGATGGCGGGGCAGGTGCCCTTGGCTCGGCAGAAGCGGCAGACGGACTCTGACGGACCGAAGTCGGCGGACTCAGTCGCCGCGCCGTCACAGAGTGCGAGAGCGCGAGCGCCTCGGGCCTTGACGTCCTCGGCAAAGGAGCGGAGGCCGCCCGTGGTCGTCGTCCAGTGGTCGATGTGGTTCAGGCGGGGCTGCACGATGACGATGTGAATCGTCGTCACAGGGTCGTCGCCGAACGGGTCGAGTTCGTCGCACAGGGCCAGCGCGTAGATTGACAACTGTTCATTGCAACGGGCTTCGACCTTCACGCCACGCCCGTACTTCAGGTCCACGACGTAGAGGTGCTCGCCAACGCGTACCACGCAGTCGACCGTGCCGTGAGCGCCCGCCTCGCCCGTGACGCTCGAGACGTCGACGGGGTGCTCGACCATGAAGTAGCTCGGCTTGCCCTCGCCGATGAGGTCGGCGATGGTGCGGGCATAGACGCAGACGGCGTCGGCCCAGAGGGTTTTGAACTCCTCCGTTTCTGCGTCGGTACGACGCCGCGCCGTCACAGCGGTACCGCTGAACTGCGGCGTTCCGAGGAGCTTGAGTTCCGCCAGGCGGTGGGCGCGGGTGCCCTCCTCGGCGAAATCAGAGGACTCGTCGGGCAGGTCCTTCGTCAGGACCACCGAGGCCGGGCAGGCGCGCCAGCGGTGGCAGGCGCTGGGGGAAAGGAGTGCGTGTGTCATTGCTTAACCCTCCAGCCGCGCCGTCACAGCGGCGGAGAATGCGGCCACGAGTTCGGGCAGGCGGTCGACCGGCACGGCAGAGAAGCGCGGGAAGCCGAGGGACTTGCAGGTCTCGATAATCAGGGCGCCGCAGGGGTCAGTCAGGCCCTTTTCGCGGGCGTCATTGTAAATCTGGGTGATTTCAATTTTTGCCTGCAGGCCCGGTTCGACCTCAGCGGCCTTTTTTTCCTGTTCGGAGCGCCGCGCCGTCACAGTGTCGCCGGCGGGCGGCAGCTCGGTTTTGGCCGGGGCAGTCGAGCGAGATTCGTCCGTTTTTTCCTTTTCTGTCTGCGTTTCAGGCGTTTTTTGTTCTGTCTTTGCCGGCGTCTGAACGCTTTCAGCGGCGGCGGGCGCCTGATCTGCGGCCACAGTGTCAGAGACAGGGGCGGCGGCCTCAGACTGGACCGGGGCGGCCTCAGCAGTGGGGGCGGCGGCTTCAATCGGGGCGGGATTGATCGGGGCGGGGGCCGCTACGGGGGCCGCGGCGGCGGCCTCAACGGTGAAAGCGGCGGGCGCTTTCATGCCGGCGGCAATGGTGAGACGCAGCGCTTTAATTTCTGCAGTCAAATCAGAAAGAATATTTTCCAGTGGCATAAGATTTGCTCCAAAGAGTTGAGAGGAAAACGAGGCGGCTATTCCAGAGAAAAGCCGTAGAGGCCAGCGAGGCCGTGAATCATCGAAAACGCGGCCGGCGGCAGTTCGATGTAATCACCGCCGGCATCATGCCCGCGGCGGTACGGAACGCCGAAGTAATCCAGATAGGCGCACCGGCCCGCAAGACCGGTAGCAGGGCCGCCGGGCGTGCGAAAGCGCAGGCGCACCGGGCGCACGCTTTTCCATCGATAGAACCACTGGAGAGCGGCGGCGGCCTTAACAGAGAGGCGGCCTCTCACAGTGAAAGGCGGGGCCGATAATGCTTTGATGTCGACCATAGAGAAGGGCTCCAAAACGGCCGCCTGCGCGCGGCAGGGCGGCTAGATTTTTGTTTGGTTAATCCGCCGCGATTACCATGAATCGCAAAAGATTGAACCGCTGGCGGGCCCGATAGGCGGCTAATAGGGCCTCGCTCATCGTTGCAAACTGAGCAGGCAGCATTAGCCATGGGGCGGCCGCCGGTGCGGTTTTGGTTCGGCATTTAATGCAGTACATAAAAACTCCTGTCCAATTAATGCCGCCCACTGGGGGCGGCTTTTCGATTTACTGGGGAAACTGTTTAAAGATCAGGGAAATAGGTAACGGCCACACGCTCACATTCAGCCGGCAGGCCAATCGCGGGGCAGTTGGAAAAGTACGGGGCGGCCTGACTGTCGACTACATCAAGAGTGAAAGAAAGGCCTTCAACCTCAAGGCCCGCATACCACTCATCGATTGCCGCTATTTCCTCATCACTGAGGCCGCTAGGATCTGCATTGATGAGATACGGGAGGGCATAGGTCGGAACGTTGTAACAACCGGAATCGTTCGAATCTTCAACGCGTAGGGCCCTTACTGCCGGTTCAAGCGCTTCGCAAACATCATCAGCGGCGGCGTTAACGCTCTGCCAGAAAGTGAAGCCGCCGCCGGCTGCAGTTTCGAGGGCCTGCAAATCCTCTGTCGTGGTTTCCTCATCGTTCCAGTCGTGAGAGGCCAGATGAATGCCGCGGTCCGTTTCGTTGTAGTCGTAGCTGTAGCGTTCAACGCCGGCGGCGTTTTCATAGAAACAAAATGCCGCGTCAAGATCGACCGTTGCGATCTGTTCGCCCTTTTCATCCTTGACGATGACGGTAAGAGAGGTAAGGGCGCAATCTTCCAGAGTGTCGAAGGAGCCGGAAAGCTCGTCTTCTGCTACGGCCTGATAGGTGTATCCGTTGCGCTTGATTTCTTTGCCGGTGATATTGGGGTAGCTGTATGCCATTGTTTTGCCTTTTAGGTGAGTTGGTAAAAATCCCTGCTATTGACTGCAGGCATGAGCACCGGCCCGCGGTGCTCATGTATGCAGGCCCCGCCGTAGCGGGGCGGCTGGTGAAGTTAGAGGATCTTTTCCACGGTGACGGGGCCGCACTTCAAGCCCTGCAAGCGGTCCTTAATGTCTGTGGGGGCGTCCATAAAGCCGCGCAGAGAGATTTCGCCGTTTTTGGTTTGGCGGAAACCAAGGGCCGCATACATCCAGTGGGTAACGTCGAAAAGCGCACCTCTCTTAGAAAGAGACAAAACGCGGTAATGCTTGTAAGTTGCGCCGGTCTTAGTCGTGCTAAAGCCCGTCTGCAGGATGTAAAAGGCGTGCGCCCCGGCCTGCATCACCCCTCTAAAAGCGCGCAGCGCCTTTTCCTGGTCCGTTGAATGCTCATCGATGAGGCGGACATAAGCGGCATAGATGACGCCGGCGGCATTGGCCGAATATGTGGCCTGCTCGTTGAGTGCCTGCAGGCCGTCCGAATCATCCTCTGCGGCGTCAATAATCGCGGCGGCCTCTTTTTCGCCGTGGTGACGCGCAAGAATTTCGTAAGTGCCGCAGATGGCGGCACAGCCGCCCTTCGCGTAATGCTTCCAGTCATCGGCGCCGTTGAGCAGGGCGGCGTCGATTTCGCGGCCCGTCATCGTCACGGGGATTTCGTCCGGCATATAGGCGGCCTCAACAATTTCGGGAATGTAGGCGGCCACAGCGGCGGCGTTCAGGCCATGGGCTTTAACGTCGCGATCCTCAGCAACGGCAGAGAGGGCGGCAGAGAGGAGTTCAGCTTTATTAATAGTGGTAGTTGTCATTTGGTTTGCCTTTATTAGTTAGTTGAGAGATTCGGCGGCGAAATGCGCCGCCAGTGCGAGGGCCAGAAGGCCCAGAAAAACGAGAGTGCCGGGCCAGACGGGCCAGTACTTGACGCCGTAGCAGGCGAAAAGAAAAAGCCCGTAGCAGGTGGCGCGGAAGAGAAAGCGGGCGGCGCGGCGGCCTTCACTGCCGGAGAGGCGGCGCGCTGCGTTGACCTTGAGGAGGAATGCCATTTGTTTTGCCTTTATTGGTAGTTGGTGTACGCAGGTAGAAAGCGTACTGCGCTTTCTTTGTATGCACACATAATAGCATACAGAAAGGGAAGTTCAAGGCATACAGGCGCAAACAATTGACTACGGTCAAGAAAGCACGCAAAAGGGCAAAAAAGCATACAGGCGGCGGGGCGCAGCACGGGGGCGGGGCGCGCCGGTAGCGGCGGCATATATAAGAAAGGCGGCAGGGCCGGCGGGCGGCGCTTTCCACCAGTGAGAGGGCGGGGCAGGGGCGGCGCCGCCGGTTCTACCAGGGGGGGGCTTATGAGGGCAGGAAAGAGGCGGAAGGGTTAACCCTTAGAGTCAAAACGCCTTTTTAAGGGCGCATAGGGGTAACTACCTATTTCGACTAACAATTCGGCTACTGAGCTACTATTTACAACCTTTTTTCCTAAAGTCCGCGTGAAAAGAATATATAAGTAATAACCCTATAAGGAAAACCCCTATATAGATTCTCTATAGGAAGTTTGAGGAATTCACTTGTTTTCGGTAGCTCGGTAGCGGGGCGGGTTTTGAGGCGCTGGGATGGTGAGAGGCGCGGCAATGGGCGAAGGAGTGGACGGGCGCCGGCATGGTGAGAGGGAGCGGAATCTGCGCAGCAATTAAATGCGCGCTTGATTTGCGGCGGGCGGGCCTGTAGTGATGAGGCGCCGGCATAGAGTGGAGACGCCGGCAGAGAGAGGAGGCGCCGGCATAGAGTGGAGGCAATGGACGGGCGGCAGTGGAGCCACTGGACGGGCGGCGGGCTTTTCGGTTGTCTGAACATTGG
>OHCD01001003.1_pt1 | contig 12942 bp, 9 predicted proteins | sample 1577561 | NCBI WGS metagenome assembly OHCD01 (sample SAMEA3879510, study PRJEB24766) | human gut metagenome | biome: human-associated habitat; feature: feces | place: USA | collected 1985/1987 | reverse complement strand
CAGATTAGCATTCATCGTTTGCTTGTAGCTGTGTTTATCCTTACGCAAAACAACTTTTATCTTCGTTGCCTTCTTTTTTCTCACTTTTATCTTCTTTGTTTTCATACCTTCAGAACTCACTTCCAATACTGACCTTCCCTTTCGGACCCGAAGTAAAAAATACCCCTCACGATCAGTGGTCGTACTATTATTCATACCTCTCTCTGTTACGACTGCACCGATCAATGGATTGCCACATTTATCTACAACAATACCTTTTACCACATGTTTTTCCTCTGCTTCAACAATAGATAGTCCACCGCAAACTGTCACTTTCGTCACACTTTTATAACCAATCACTTCTACTTGTGGAAGTATATTAGAAGTATCCTTTAAACTATCTTTTACCGTTTCTTGTCCATACAAAGGACTGGAAAACAGTGCTGATAATCCCAAAGAAACACCTATCACCTTTACATTCAGCCCTGCCATCCGACGTGAGAGAAGTTGCTGTTCCAAATAATGAATTTCAGCCTCACACTTCGGACACGTCCCCAAACAATCTCCTTGATATCGACATTTAGAGGTAACAAACTTTATATCATTTGCATTAGCTATCTGCTGCCTGATTTCTTTTAGTATACGACAGGTTACCTTCCCAGTTTTAGATTCTTTACTCATTATTTATATTCAAGTTTTATCTATCAGAAAAAATCTCTGATAAATGAGAATTTATGGTGTGCTACTTCAATTTCACGTTTTCTATTATCAAACCTCTCTATTCTAATTATAGTCTGCAAGATAAGAAGAAAAAACGAAAAAGAGAAGGAAAGAGTGTCCCCAAAAAGGATACAATTTTCATTCCTCCTTTTTCCTCCCTTCACCCTTCACAACTCCCTCTGGCACGACGATTGCGGGTGAAGGTCTCCTGTTCACCATCCGCTTCACCTCCCATCAGACGGAGACTACCCGATACACATTCCCAAACTTGGTATGCTTACGTTCTATCCCCACTGCTATCAGTATTTGTGCCAAACTCGCCGGATTTGCCCCACGCATAGCTGCCGGATTTATCTTCTTCAATCGCTGAAAGATATCAGCAGACGAAAGAAGTTCACACCCTTCTCCTTTTTCTGCCGCCCGATAACAGGAACGCAATACGTCTTCCACAGGTCCCTGACGATAGAACGTCATGTTACTTTGCTGCAATTCCGTCTCTTCCTCTTTTGTAAACCAATAATGTTCACCCGCCAAAATCTCCGCTTTCAATTGAGCATAAAGTTGTGCATAGTCAATCCCCTCACAATCGATAGGATACTCTACCAGCACACAAATAAACCTGCGGCTACCAGTCGGGTCAGTCAATAAATCTTTTCGATTCGATGTCCCGATAAAAGATGCTATACGAGGTAGCGAGCGATAATTTTTCTGATAAGCTTTGCACAGGCTTAATGAAGCCATCTGCATCAGATTCTTCAATAACGGCATTTTCGTCGGAGCATATTTATCAAACTCATCCAGATTGAGAAGTCCCATCTCCGCCAATCTCTGTTCTATATGCCCTTGACTGGTTAAATCCACCTTATCCATATAATAACGCTGAAGCGCAGGAGGAAGTAGCGATTTGCAAAAAGTAGACTTTAAATATCCTTGCTCCGTACTGATAAGCAAAGGCGCCACACTATTGGCATGACTTCCCGTAACCCCCATCCATTGTGCTGTCATACCCCGCATCCATATATGGAATTCTTTCACCCACAATTGGTCTCTCGAAACTCTGCGTGCCAAAGCCGCCAAGCGATCCACTCCATCCCATACCGGCAATTCTTCCAAATAAAGTTTGAAAGGATGATACTCTGCAATACGGGTGGAGAAAATACAGCGTGAAAGATCACGATCCCAACAAGAAATACCTGATTCGTGAGCTTCCAGGCAGAATGTATTTAAGACACGCTGACTCACAGGTGCAAATCCTTCCTCCATTCGTTCCAACAAACGATATTCCGTTTCTTCTGTCAGCACATTGTAGCGGAAATCATAGCGGGATTTTAAAAAAGTATCTACGCTCTCAGTTAGTGACTTCACTTTCGATGAGTCTTTTTCTTTAGACGATGATACCCCCTTAATCGACTGAATAATAGTATTGACAGGTGCTACACTTTTTGTATCCCCTACTCCCGTTTCATCTTGTTTTGAAAGACACTTCATCAATTTTTGCCAAAAGGCAAACCAACCATTTTTTTGTTCCATTTTCTTCTTTTTTTTATGATTAATGGATGCGAATATAATATCAAAAAAAAGCCATTTGCAACTTTTTATCCTATTCATTTTATGAAAACCAGACTTATCATTAATATCCTATCATTTCTTGTTTATCATACTATTAAACCTTATCTTTGTCACCGACAAATTATATTTATCACCAATGTGATAAGATATTATCACTACTATGATAAAGTAACATCATTATTGTGATAAGATCTTATCATAGTAATGATAAGTATAAAATATCAGCACTAAAAACAAGAAATCATTTAAAGATAAAGCAGAAATGGCAGTACAATTTGAATTATATAAGACTCCGATGCCAAAGGAGAAAAAGAACAAGACGCGTTATCATGCCCGTCCGGTAAGTTTTGAGACCGTCAATACCGAGAAACTGGCTTATCGCATCCATGATCGCTCCACATTAAGAGTATCGGACATTATTTCAACCTTGGAGGAACTGAAAAATGAAGTAGCTCAGTGCCTCCTGGAAGGTAAAAAGGTGCATGTCGATGGATTAGGATTCTTTCAGGTCACTCTTTCCTGCGAAGAAGAAATACGTAACCCGAAAGACAAACGTGTGCACCGGGTAAAATTGAAAGCTATAAAGTTTAAAGCTGATAAAGAATTGAAAGGGGAATTGTGTCACATGAAATTCCAGCGTTCCAAAATCAGACCGCACTCCGCCAATTTATCAGAAGTAGAAATAGACATGAAACTGACTGAATATTTTGCTGAAAATCAGATTATCACCCGGAAAGATTTTCAATATCTCTGCGGAATGACGCAAATCACTGCATATCGCCATATCAAGAGGTTAATGGCAGAAAAGAAATTGCAAAATAAAGGGACGATCTATCAACCGATATATACTCCGGTTCCGGGTAATTACAGGGTGTCGGTGGATTTAAAATATAAAGAACGATGAAAGAGCCATGAAACAGGAAGCCCTTCACCCGCTCTTCCCCATTTAATAAGGGATGTAGAGAGAAGGTGAAGGGCTGATAAATTATACAGAACTATTCCGTATTGACTATGGTTTCAAATAATTTTCCAAAGGTTCCATAGACAATTCATCTTGATTTGCTCCCCAACAATAATAAGGCTTTTTATCCTTAAAGAAACATATATGAGGATAAGTATTTTCTCGAGTTAAAATAAAAAATGTCCCATCATCAGAATGCTCTCTAGCATATTCAAACTTCTTTGTTCCATTTTTCTGCGGTGTAAACGACATAATTTCCCATCTTTCCGCTTCTGTCCTCTTTATACTACTTTCTACCATCTTGTCCGCAGCTTCCTTCCCAAACACTTCAACATATCCTTGATAATAACTTTTCGGATTCGTGTCTTTCATAAAGTTTTCAGCATGATATATAGCATAAAAATATATTGTTTCCCCATTATCATTCTGCCCATAAAAACAAGCAAACTTTTCTGGAATTCTAAATACCTTTTCTGAATCGTTCACTAAATATAATCTTGAAGGCGAATCAATAACCGGTACAAACTTTATAGTGGACTTCATCAAAGTTAAGGACAAGGATGAATCATTCCATCTCCCTGCAATATTCATGTTTAACCGTTCAAGTATAGTATCCTGAACATTTTTATTAATCTCCTCTACAAGCAGTTTGTTTTGGGGTGTAAGTTGGCTGATAGCCTGAGTAATCATCTTATCTCTTTTTATAACTTGCTTGGAAGTACCATCGACATACACTTGTTCGCTACATGAAAGTAATAGTATCTGGACAAGAAATAGGATTGATAATTTAATTGTTTTCATAATATTTCTTACAGATGTCTTTTATGATTGATAAAAAACTATAATCACAACTTTATTAATTGAGTGAGAAGAGTACCGACATAAATATTTAATCGATACTCCTCCATTAATTCCAGCATCAAACAAAGTTTTCTTTTTTCGTCAAATTATTCCGTATCCACCTCTTCGCGCCATTCTTCTGAAAGCGCATAGTTATTGATAAACACGTATCCATCTAATGTGGATGGCACCGAGATGCCTAACCAATAGAGAATTTGCGGTACTATCAGCGTATTCTCAACACAGATTCTTTCAGCATTGACATTGGTAGGCAATGTATTTGCAAACATGGCAGAAGCTTTCTGTTCGATAATCGGAGAACTGCTTGTTTTATCTTTAATATAATACATATTGAGTCCACCTTGTATCTGATTTTTAATTACTAATGTATCCTCCTCTAATTTCTCAAGTTGCTCTGTTGGCTTGAATTTCCAATAGCCGAGCATATCACTAGAAGGTTCAATATCAATTTCTCCCGATAGTTGCAAAAATTCTCTTTCAGCAAGATCCTTTTTCCATAGACGTACTTCCGATATATAATAGGAAGTTGGCACAGAATAACCACCTATCGCCAAAAGGCTTGAATCCGGAGCCAATCCTTGGGTATCCGTAGTTCCAGATCCCTGCAACTTACCATCTAAAGTAATGAGCCAATTTCTCCTTCCGGAGGCAGCGGAACTTATGCTAACACCATAGTGATGCCATTTAGAATCATTGTATCCGGTAATAGCTTGCTCAAGAGCAGGACCTTCCTTAGGATTTGTTCTCATGGATACAGTTCCTCTCTGCCTATATAGTCCCCAGCCGGCTTTTCCAAGTATGCGATCCCAATTGTTACCATTATATGTACCGTCCTGCCTAGGAACCATACGCATTATGATCTCCATTGAAAATGCATCCATACCTAAAGAATAATATTTACCTATACTATCAAAAACGACAGCCTTGTATTCATTCTGAGAATCAAAATATGCACCGTATAGTCTATTACCATTCAATTGTTTTTCCGTATAATGATTGTAGTAAAACAGACCAAACGTGTTACGCTCCACTTCCGAAGTGCCACCATAACGACCGTCAGCCGATCCACCGTGATTGGAAGTTACAACAATAAGCCAGTCTTCGTAAAATGCATTCTCACGGGCATCAATCGCCGACAAAAATTCACCAATGTATCCGTCTATAGCTTCAAGTGCACTGACATAAGCAGCGTTGTCCGCTTTGAATCCCCCACTCTTCCCAGCCTCCAACATTCCTGAAAAATCGGCCAGAATGAATGTGTAATCTTCATTCGCAATATGATTGAGAACCACATCCCGAGTTTGAACGTCATTTTCTGAAGTAATGGTAGTCTTAGCATTGTTAAGCATATTTTTGTTCAGTTTCGCCCAAGGTGTCACACACAATGAAAGCATATTCACGTCATTATTCGAAATATAGCTAATAATGTTTTGATAGTGAATTACCTTTTCATTCGGATTGTTCGGATTGTACTCCACATTAGCAGTATAAGATTCATCGGTTATACTGTGCTTTTCGGGTATGACCCCAGTGAGCATGGTTGCCCACGTTACAGGGTCTTCGTTCCTCTCGACAGACAGGGTTCGATTGTCACTAACTCCTGTCCACGAATATTTACTATTTTTCAACATCTTAGCAATGGCACCATCGGCAGGAAGGGAGTTCTTCACCACTTCACCAACCGCACCATCTATATTTATCCATAATACTTTACGATGGATTTTGGTAGATATGCCGGTATCTATAGTTCCATCGTCTGCTATTTCAGCAGGTGTATCGTATTCCGTGCAAGCATAGTTAAATGCCAGGACACAAACAACAAGCAAGCTGTATGTGAGAATATTTAATAGTTTATTCATCTGATATAAATTTACGGTTTATAATAAAATGTACCAAACTCGGTAAACGACTGTACTCTGAACCTAAAACGAGACATATCTGTTTCATTCCAGTTATCATTACGATTAGGTTCAGGAAGTTTTATACGCAGATATCTCACTTGTTCTTTTGACGGAAAATCATAGAAACTCTCACTTTTAATATTGGGCAACTCGGGATGTGCAATGGAATCAATCTGCACAATTTCCCTCCAAACTATATTTTCGTCAAGCGGATCATTAATAATATCCTGATTGACAGGAGTCTCGATAATCAGCTTAATTGCCGCAAAGTCTGAGTTGTTGCCAGCCAGAAATACACCATTAACATCTGTCGTCTCTTTCATATCAATAAACAAATAATACGGAAGTGGCGGAGTACTTGTATCGTTGTTGTAATATGAAGTCCATCCTGTTGATTTGTCGCTGTCCAGCAATCGGTCCGGCGACTGCCCTGAATTAAAGTTATCGCTTCCATTTGCATCCAGTGCATAAATCTCCCAGTCAGCTCGATTATGACGGTAGTGATACCCGTTACTTGGGAAATCAACCACACCACTTGATGGATTTTCTGCCAGAGGCGAGTATTTCCATATGGCTTTATCCATCAGCGGATATTTCGATGCATAACTACGGGCTTCGTCTGTCAGCGAATAGCCCCAATGCTCAAAGAATGGTGAAAAATCTTCCTTAAAATAGTCACATAAAGCCTTAAAGAAATAGGTAGAAGTAGAATGATCTACGGAAATTTTATCTTTAATCATACGGTTCAACTCTATATAAAAAGCCCAATCGTCATCTTTGTAGTTAGCTAATTGAACGAGGCTTGCCAATGCGTATGTCGGCCGTACTTCCGACTTTATATCAGATACAAACCAGCGGCTACTATCGGTATCTGCATATGCCAATGCTTTGGGGAATTGCTCCGCAATGCTACTGCCTTCTTCCGGGAAAATCGGTCCCATCGGATACCCATCCTCTCTTAATCCTTTCTCAGCCATGCGATATAGGGGAATTGCTTTTACCGCATCAGATACTTCGCTCCACCATGGTGATTTTATATCTCTGAAAGAGTAATTTCTATATAACGCATTAAAAATAGCAACAGAATTACCGGATTTCAACGTTTGATAGCTAGCCAGCTCATTCAACAGATAATTTGTATTCAATGCCACTACACCATAATCGGCATTACGAATATACAGATTGTCCAACAACTCCACATCCAGCACCACACGCTCAGGAAAATCGGGAGCACGCATTGAAAAATCCTGTGCCCCAACCTGCAAACTGTAATAGTTATAATAATAGGTCTCGACAGCATTGTCCCATGCTTCCAGTGTGTTCGGCATCTTTTCAGCAATGATAGGATCATCATTTATCATATCCAATAATCGCTCACGCTGAACGGAAAAAGCGACATGCCGGCCACGCAACTCGAGCCACGGTACAGTCGTTGTACGCAACTGCTCAACCCACGCTGTTACATCAGTAGAACCGACAATAAAATCAGGCGAACGATAAGCCCCGTTAATCTCCATAACAAAATCCGCACTACCATTCACATCCTTGCTTTTTTCGATCCATATCATACCTCCCAAAGGATTACGAATCGTGTTTTTTCCCGGGAACAGTTGCTTCGAAGTAGTAACCACCGGCAAACGCAAGTAGGGAGAAATATCCGTCAAATCATCTAAATGAGAACCGATGATAACCGTCAAGCCCATAGTGTTGTCATTAATGGTTATAGTAATCAATTCACCTGCTCCGGCATAAAGTCCGGTACTGTATATCGGACGAGGAACTTGTTGCACGTCAAGATCGTATGCAGGAATGTATCTCTTGCTTAAATCAAGCGCAAGCAGTGTATTGACAGTATTATCGACTAAAGTATCTACCAAACCCGGAAAAACACGGGCACTTTCATACATACTGACATCGATTCACCTGTTACTATGGTTACATTGGTAGAATCAGCGGTATCATCTTCTGTCCCGCTTTCGATATCATATTGATAAGCAATGTTGCAGCTTCCCATAAAAAACATACAGGAAATGAATGACAGCAAAACTGCATAATCGGCTTTTAGTTTATTAAAGCATTTCATATTGCATTCTAATTTAATTATTTAAAGAAACGTAATCTAATGCCCAGCCTTCACCATCGAAATTCCAGGAAGAATCAACCGGCTCTCCAAACCATTGAAAAATCTGATAGGATAAATCGACTGTATTAAGAACCGTTTTATAGTAGGAATCGTCTATAAGTGGGCATACCTTATCCGTTACAATACTCTCCTGCCTGCGCGTTACGTAATCATCGGTAGGCGCAAACGTACCAACCGGTTTATTGAAGTATAATCTTTTATCTTTTGATGTATATTTCGAATAATCTTCCAAATAAGATAATCCGATATCATCTTCGCGATCGTTGGGGTAATAACCCACCAGATTATTCCAATACGGATATAATTCACCCAAAAGGTCCAGTTTTGTAGTACAATGATACTCCGCAATAATATCAGCAGGTAGAGCAACGTTGTAAAACTGGAGATCGTTTATATATAGATTTGCCTGATTAGGTCTGTCCGGAGAAAACGTATGTCCGATGGCAAGAGGCGCATCTGTCCACATATCTTTACTGCCGTCTATCTTACATCCCATCTGATACTTACCGTCAAGATAAAATAAGATGGAGTCACCTTTCTGGGTATCATCAACCTCTTTTATAACTAGCGTATAAGAATGCCATGATCCGTCACGTCTCGTAGATGGTAAGCGGAAAACCGAAGAACCCTCTTTAAAATTTGCAGCAAATTCGACTTGAGTATTATTAGAAAACATTAGCTGCCAGCCTGTACCTGCTTTTTGATATCTTTTCGATATTATATTTCTATTACCCCAGGGATCGCCGTGCTTATCAAACATTTTAAACTGAATGGTATATCCACTTTTATCCACCTCTTCATCCGGATTGGAACTCCATCGTTTACCCATATTAAAGAACTCGGTATTTCCAGTCATAACGGCATTTGTTGTCGCTTTTTGTCCGGGACCGACGAAATAAGGACTATAGAATTTGTATTGTAGTTCATCCGAGCCCGGCCTTTGCAACAATTTGGATGCAAACCGACTGTTATAGAGCATCATGAAAGAATTGAGACGCGGATCATCATACAACGATGCCGGAGTTACATCACCTTCATAAACACCACCATAAGAAGATGTAATAACTACAAGCCAGTTTTCCTGAACGTAACGCGGACGCGCTTCAAGTGCTTTCATTATTTTACCGATGAAAGCATCTACATTGTAAATCGCATCAATAACCTCATTGGTAGGAGTTGTCTCATTGCTCCAGAATCCATGTTGCTCACCAGTCTGTTGAACACCGCCGAACTGTGCAACTACGATATCCGAGATTGTTTCATCATTGATTTCAGCAATAAGAGCATCAGCGGTTTCACTGTCGGCCGAAGTCTTTCTTTTAGTATCGGCAACACTCCCGAAAGCTCCGAAAAACTCCGTATCGGAAGAATAAAAGCTAACTTTTAGATTTTCATCCGCCTCTTTCAATCGTTGAAGAAAAGAAGGCGTTTCGAGTTCGTCAATTCCTTGATTGACATCAAGCCCGTTCTTTGTTGTTCCAGTCAGCAAATTTGCCCATCCACGTTCTTTACTTACCCCTTCTTCATTGTCGGCAAGTCCGTAAAAAGTAAACAAAGATTTATCCGTCATGGAGCGGATAACTGGAGCCTTTCGTGTATTATACGCCTCATTAACGGCTATTCCGGATGCACCATCGATAACCACCATCAATACGTGTCCCGTAGTATATTCAGTACCCGACTCCGGATAATCATCAGTCAAAAGCCTTTCCATATCCTCATTGCACGAGAATGCAAATACAGCAAACAGGCAAAGCATTATATTTTTTATCAACTTTTCCATTGTATTTCATAATAAGTTATTCATAATCAACTTCTATCATTATCGCATTGCGAACCATATTACCATCAAAACGACTGAAATCACCAAGCAGCAGCAATCCGTTTGAATTGGTCGAAGTACGAGTTTCAATTACTTTGTAGAGTTCACCCTGGAAGATGCCCGGTACATTAAATTGTTGCAGCGCCTTTCCATCACGACCCAATATAAGGAAACCACGGCGAGTTACACCATCGTATTTCGTAAACGCACCTGAAACAACAATATTATCATTATCAAGCAGACAGGCAAAATTTGCCAATCCTCCTTCCATTTTTCCGATCTTGAAAATTTCATCACGTGTGCCATCATCATTCAACATAACTACACTCTGTGCAGGAATACCGTTGAACTCAGAAAACTCCCCAGTTATAAGGATTTTCTTTTTGTTTTTATTGTACCGGATTTTAGTAATACTTCCATTTGCGCCCGTACCGATGTTTTTCATAAAAGTTTCATCAAGGGTACCTTCGGCATTCAACTTCACAATATTCTTCACAGACTGTCCATCGAAACTGCTGAATGTCCCTACTATGACAATACCGTCACTTTCGACCATACAAGCATCTAAAATCTGCCCGATAACTCCTTCTGCATCCCTGCGATAGCTATCATCAAGTTCTCCAGTCCTTGACATACGCAATACACTTGCAACCTTCGAATAATCCAAAACCATACTCTCAGCATAGGATTTTTCGGTATTAATACGACAGTAGTTTGTAATATTTCCTACTGCTACCACCTTCTCATTGGAAGTTATAAATGTACGGACAGGCGCTTCAAGGGTTCCCCCGTTGAATACCGGTATCTTACAATTTATGCTTGTATTATTCTTTTTCGAAGGCAGCGCTACAGTTTTATAATACGAGGCTACTTCATTAGTAGCTATCGTGATGTTATTGACCGGCAACTTATCCCAGCCGTATTCTGAAAATTTACCCGACAGAAGAACCCTGTGGTCACTAGGAAAATAACTAAATGAATTAAGGTAACATTCAATATCTGTCACTCCCGGATTGGCCAGATCAATGCCGGCTCCCTGACCAGGATCAAGTTTGAAGTCAGTTACCCATTTTCCCGATACAGAGCCGTCTGTCAAAACCATAGATATACAAGAAAAACTCTGCGAGCTATTTTCATTGTAGTAGGCCTGCATATAGTCGCCAACTGGATAATATACCCGTGCTTTTGAATAATGTTCCGCACAATCGTAAATAGGCCCCGAAGTGCCTTTAAAGCCGTATGACTGATCTATCTTAATATTTCCTAATACAGTGAGACGAGGTCCATAGAAAACCTGTTCTTTCAATACAATATAAGCCGTACCCGAACTAAGATTTCCAGGTACTTTCACGGTGATTGTCGTGTCGGTAGCAGTTACAATTTTAGTTTCTTCATCAGAAATATAGAACTTGAAATCGTAACGTCCTGATTGCGGATCACACCAGTTCAACATCCCTTTTGCTTTGAATACAACCGTATCATTGGGATAAGCGCTTTCCGGAGAAGGAGATTCAGCCAGCAAACCGATTCCAAGCGGAGCTTTTCCACCACTGTACGGATCATCTTTAATATTGCTGTTCAGATCACTGTTACAGGATGTTACCAATAACGAAGTGAATACGGAGCAAACAATCATTAACGAATAGATGGTAATATGTTTCATTGTACTATCTTTATTTATAGTTAATTATCCGGTTCTGTTTCTATTGTCGCATTTATAGCTTTGGTAGCGAAAAGATATGGTTCAAAACCAAATGCATGATCGGTTAATCTGAGTACATGTACCACTCCGTTGGTCGGTTGTATATCAGATGTTGCCACATAAGCGTTTTTCATATCTCCTATAGTGAAATCATAGACATAAGAGTATATGATTTGTCTTGCACCGGCATATTTTACATTGTTTGCATCATAATAAACAACACCCATATTCATAGGCTGCTGACCATAAGATAAAAATGCCTGTCCCGGATAGGCTGCTATGGCAGTCGTATCAATTTGAGGTATATCTTTCAGCAAATATTTATCTTTTACAATGTACATTGACAGCATTTCACGCCAGACTTCCGGTTTTATCTGACTAAAACTCTTGATGCTATCATGCCCCATACGATACCAAATACGGTTCAGATAATTAAAACTACCACGGATTGACCAATCGGTAGGTGCAAAAAAGGTAATTTGTTCGTCTTCAAAAACATCTTCCATACCGGACAGCCGGATGACTTCCACCAAATCTTTAAAATAATCGGGTCTTGATTCCAAATATTGCATCATATTCCCATTATAATAAGGGTTTGCTTTTCCACCATCAATTAAATAACTATCATCGGCACAATTGTACATGAGTACTGCCAAAAGGCAACATCCGACAATTTTCTTCCATAATTTGATATTATTTTTCATATCTATACATTTTAAGTTTATCAGAGTTACTCCCAAAATAAATTCAATCCAATCTGTGTGTTGTTTTTCAACGCATTACGATGAATAGGCCATGTCCATGCCCCCACATTGAAATTAGTACGCGTCATCGGATTCATACAATAGTTTCTGTTATACACTTTTCCTGTACGAACCAAATCATAATAGTAATGTCCTTCACCGATTAGCTCTCTGCAGCGTTCCCAGAAAATAGCATCCATCAGTTCACTACCCGAGGTATTTATTTCGGAAGCATGTGCCCTATTGCGGACCCGGTTGAGTAATTCGCAGGCTTTCGTATCGTTAGTCCCCAAAGCGGCAAGAGCTTCAGCATACAACAAAAGTGCACCTGCATAACGGAATACTATTTGATTGCCGGAGTTGGACGTAATTGTTCCGTTTCCATAAGTATCAATATTCCAAAATTTCTTGATTTCCTTAGGAGCAGAACTTGAAACCGAAGTAGAATATATCTTTTCGTCAAACCATAATTCTTTTCTCGCATCATCTTCATACATAGGGAACAGACTCATTAGATAATCTCCTGAATAACAGAACACTG
>OHCD01000997.1_pt1 | contig 13014 bp, 10 predicted proteins | sample 1577561 | NCBI WGS metagenome assembly OHCD01 (sample SAMEA3879510, study PRJEB24766) | human gut metagenome | biome: human-associated habitat; feature: feces | place: USA | collected 1985/1987 | reverse complement strand
AAACAGTATAAGTATGCTTATATCCGCTCCCCCGGACAATAGCCGGAATATCTAAACTAAATCCTAAAGTAGGCTGTCCTCCTACAGACTCGTGAGCACCATTGTTAAACAAAATATGATAATAGTTTTTAGGAGATAAATCGCCAATGTTACTAATTGCCCCTAAATGCATAATAAATGCTCCATCACCATCCAAGCAATAAACAGGTCTATCTTGCTTTGCTATAGCAATACCCAAAGAGATTGATGAACTATGTCCCATAGAGCCTACCGTGAGAAAATCATGTTCATGACCTTGCTCTTTCATTTCTCGATATTCAAATAACTCACGAGAAAGCTTGCCAGTAGTAGAAACGACCACTGAATTTTCAGGCAGATAATCCACAACTATTTGCAAAGCATCCTCACGAGATAAAGGATAATTACATCCAAACTCTTTTTGAAGTTTATATTTGCCAAAAACATCTTTCCGAATAATTATTGCATGAGGAATATTCTTAGTTTTTGCTGATTGTATGATATCATGGAGCTGAATAAATGCATCATTCTCATTTGAATCAAGAATTATATAAGGAATCCGCATTGCTTTCAACAAATCTAAAGTTACCTCACCCTGTTTTTTATGCTGAGGTTCATCTTTTGTTCCCGGTTCACCACGCCAGCCAATCATCAAAAGCATTGGAAAACTGTATACTTGTTCATCTGCAAGAGACAGCAGAGGATTAACAGTATTACCCAAGCCGGAATTTTGCATATAAACCACAGGAACCTTACCTGATGCCATATAATAACCTGAAGCAATTCCTACAGCCGCACCTTCATTAGCAGCTATGATATGTTTCTCACGTGAAGTATGGTCTGTGATATAGGCACAAATATTTTTTAGTAATGAGTCTGGAACTCCTGTAAAAAAATCAACGTCATGACTCAGAAACGTTTCATAAACTTTTTCTACGCTTAACATAATGATATTCCTCTTTTTATTTAGTACCTGGAATCAGTTCCAATATTTCTTTTATGGGCATACACAGTTCGCGCACCTCTAAAGCACGTTCATTCTCTAATATTGTCTTTGCGACATTCATCATAGCAGGATAAGCGGCACGAAGCATATGATTAGCATAAATAATTATATTCACACCCCAATCACACAATTCAGACTCATAAATATGATCATATGTAGTAGGCACAACCACGATAGGTACATGAGCATACTGTTTTCGAAACGCCAAACAAAATTCTTTTATATCTTCACCCGACTTATTTTTGCTATGTATCATAATACCGTCCGCTCCCGCTTGGACATATGCAAAAGCTCTCTCTAAAGCATCACTTACCGGCTTTCCCGCTATAAGGCTCTCAATACGAGCGATAATCATAAAATCATCAGTAATCTGAGATGCCTTTCCTGCTTTGATCTTATTACAGAAACCTTCGATTGTATCTTGAGTTTGAATAACATCTGTACCAAACAATGAATTCTTTTTTAATCCAACTTTATCTTCAATTATTATAGCTGAAATTCCATGACGTTCTAAAGTGCGTACTGTAAATACGAAATGTTCAATTTTACCACCTGTATCTCCATCAAAAATAATAGGTTTAGTAGTACACTCCAGAATATTATTCAAATCTTGCAATCGGGTAGTTAAATCAACCGCCTCAATATCAGGTTTACCTTTACTGGTTGAATCCGTAAGGCTACTAGACCACATTCCGTCAAATACTTCCCTCTTATCCCCTTTTAATATTTCCTGATTTTCAATTATCAAGCCACATAGTCCATCATGAGCTTCCAAAATACGAACTACGGGTTTGGCATTTATCAAACGACGAAGTGATTTTAAACGTACATCAGGGGTTGTACCTATAGCCTTAATATCTTTATCCAAAGAAGATGAATTAATTCCCAAAGTATATGGAATTTCGATAACCTTTCCTCCCTGTTCATTCATCACTTCAAATACGCGCACACGTTCTTCACGTAAAGGCCCGGTTTTCCAGTCGTCACCATGAATTATATAGTCAGGTTTAATGCGTTTGAGATTCTCAACATAGCTCCATTCTTCTTGAGGAACAACTTTACATACGCCTTTAATATTCTGAACTACCTCTTTTCGTTGTTCATAGGTCAGATAAGGAAGGCGTTTATGCTCCGCAATAGCTTTATCTGTAAGAAGACCAATTATAACATCACCGTATTTAGTAGCCTCATTAATAATGCGGATAAGTCCTGGATGCATAATATCCGCAGTCATCCCAATATAAACTGTCTTACTCATAATTTGATATATTATTTTAATTAACAATACGGAACAATATATTTCTCTGCATATTCCAAATCTGATATGTCATCGATTTCATACCATTTCAGCCCTTCTACTTTATGCACATAAACAGGAGATTGAGAACAAGATATTCGTAGTAATTCATACTCATATCCCAAATTGGGTTGTTCATCAACAATACTCGCATAATCAGCACACATTATTTTGTAAAAGGAACCGGATAGTTTATGGATGCCGACCAATTCGCCTTTAGCGTTTAGTTTATTCTTATTGACAGAACATGAAGAAAGGCGAAAATTATCATCATGTTCCACATAATACTGATCTTGAAACTTTGTCACTGGAGTTATTAGCATTGCATCTGCCGCAGGACACTCCAATAAGCTCATTATTGCTTGTTTCTCAAAAATCAAATCTGACTCTAACAATAAAAAATCATCATTGCCCAGAATCTCCCGCGTATTATATAAAGTATACATACTATTTGTTTCAGCATAACGAGGACTAAAACAGGTTTCAAGCATAGGATAGTCTGTCTTCAATTCTTCATAAACTTCTTGTTTATATCCTGTACCGATTACAATTCGCTCAATGCCACATGATAACAAAGTATCAATAGAACGAACTATCATTGGAATACCTCCCACTTTGACGAACCCTTTAGGTATCAATTCTGTATATTGGCCAAAACGGGTTCCCATGCCCGCAGCCATTATCATAGCTGTACGTATCATTCGTTTAATAATATAGTAAGTGAATTTAATTGATGTAAGAATGTTGTAAACGACGTTTTAGCATCATTTATCCTGTTCTATCTCCTTATTTTTCAGTTCTTTTCTCAAGCTAGCCAGCAGACTTTTGCCAAAAAGCACCCACACGAGAGTACCAGATACGGACAGGAACACAAATAATAAAATATAAATTTTGAGTCCCATACCTGAAGGTTTCAAAGGTACAACGGCAGGCTCAACTACTGCAAAGACTGGCTTTTCCTCCTGTACTTTGGCTCTGGATACCTGCAACTGATTAGCAACCTGACTATATATCTGATAAGCCAAACTCATGTCGTTCTGTAAACGCTCCTGCTCAGCACGTACACTTTGAAGAACCACATTATCATGGGCGTCTACATAATCCGCATATTTTCTTTGAGCAGCATAATATTCCTGCTGACGTTCTTTAAACAACCGTTCCAAATACGCACAGTCTTCTTTTACTTTTGAAGTTCGATACCCAATAATATATTCCTGTAATTTATGAACGACAGAATCTGCTATAACCGCAGTGATCTGCGGATTTTGTAAGGTGACCGTAATGCTCGTTATGGCGGTTTTCTTATCAATGGATGCACTAATCTTCTTTTTAAGAAAATTAATCTTCTCATTTACTTCTTTCGTCAATTCGATAGTTCCTTGCCGCCCTCCACTGGCAGGAACCGTATCTTCTCCGAATAATGATTTAACTCCTCCTATTACTATGCCCGGAAAACCTATAAGATAATCCCACCAAGGAGATGACTCTTCATCGAGATAAGACCCCAAAGTCATTTTATCATCCTTTTTAGAAACGGAGACTTCCATTTCTAAAAGTTCCAATAAAAAAGGAGTTGAAGAAACAATATCTGCTGAAAGAGAAGCGTTCAAGGCATCTGTGCTTTCCCCTATTAGAGCCCCATCTCCCAAAAACGAGGCAGCAAGTCCGGCTAAACCATTACTTCCCTTCGCATTACCCATTTCAGGAGAAAGGGTAACCTTTACTGTATATTGCTTGGGAATGCTCAATGCCACCACTATAGCAATTATTACTCCCACTCCAGCAGCTTTGCATAGTACTCCACGAACAGTAATAATCTTATAAAAAATAGCCATCAAGTCTATTTCCATTTCATCATCTTTCCTTTTATCCACTTCAGAAAACGGTTCTTGATAAGATTGCTTTTCAATCATAATAGGTCATTTATTTCTTTATCAAATTAGCAATAGAAGCAATCATCATTCCCAAAGAACTGAAGGAAGTAGCATAACCTAAAATATTAGCTATGTTCCCTTTCTTCTTAGCCTTACTAGGCACAATAATCTCACACCCCGGCTCAATCTGTTTCTTACCACTACCCTTAACCTTCGTCACCTGACCATTCATGTAAACAATGAACTTCTTACTCTTCCTTGCATTATCAGAACAGCCACCGGCCTGATTCAGGTAATAATCCACATTCTTTCCCTTCATATAAGAAACCGTATTCGGAACCATGACAGCACCATTGATAGTTACAGTATTAGTATTCTTAGGTATAAAGACCACATCACCTTCACGTAGGACAAGGTCGGCACTACCCTTAGGATTAGTCAAAGCCTTCTCCAGATCAATACCTACCGTAAAGGTATCCTCAACACCAATACCCAAAGAGTCAATCATGGCTTCGCCCAATTGCCTGCTCATAAGGCGAATCACATCACCCATACGTTTCTTCTCACCGGCACTTGCCACGCGGGTCAGCTTTGCACCACGGAGATAGGCAAGACTCGTAGGACCACCCGCTTTATTCACCAGATCGGAAAGACGTTCCTCACGGTTGGTCATGGCATAATTTCCTCCAAACAGAATTTCACCATCAATGACTACATTCTGTTGCGCCTGATAACCCGGACTGCGACGGACATAAACTTCGTCATAAGGCTGAAGGATAAAACCGGGCTGACCGTCGATGACAAAACCATCCTTTAAAGAGAAGGTATACATCTGACCGATAGTATCATTATCCGCGGTACTACGGGGATTCTTGATTCGTCTCGACACATCAATGCGGACAGTAGAGGCGGCTTCTTTCAAGCCACCGGCCTGGATGATCAGATCCTCAAGTGTCATGTTATCAGCGTAGGGATAGGAATCAGGGTGCGCGACTTCACCGTGAACTGTGACATTGCCACGATCTTCCAGATCGTGAATGCTCGGAATGTAAAGGATGTCATTCTTCATCAGGGCGAGGTTCGGGGAAGTACCGTCCATGATAGACTTGATGTCTATCTGAACAACTTCACTGGTCAGGTCCTCACGCTGGCGATAAAGGACGGCACGATTCAGGAAAGCGTCACCGGTCAGACCCTGGGCTTCATTGACAAGTTCGCGGATCGTGTTCAGTTTACCGCTGAGCTGGTAGATGCCGGGACGATAGACAGCGCCACGGATTTCCAGTTTGTTTGTGAAGCGGTTAAGGATGGCTTCGGCTGTTACAACGTCGCCGTTACGCATTGTGTAGATGCTGTAGTCCATATCCTTGACTGTGTTGACCTCATATTCCTCACCATTCTGACGGACAACACGTAATGAACGGGTGTAGGCATCGGCTTCAAAGCCGCCGGCATATTTGATTAAAGTGGCAAGGTTCTCGTCTTTCTTCATTTCGAAACGCATAGGACGTTTTACCTTGCCGCTGATCTTTACCAAGACATCGTAGGCGGGGACGATAACCACGTCACCTTCCTGAAGGCGGATGTCATCCTGTGTGTTGCCTTTCATGATAAATTCGTAAACATCGATGGTGGCGATATTCTTTCCGTTGCGTACCAACTGAACGTTTCGGAGGCTGCCGATATCACTCACGCCGCCTGCACGGTAAAGCGCGTGGAAGACGGTAGAGAAGGAAGAAAGGGCGTAGGTACCCGGCTGCACGACCTCTCCCATCACGTTGATCTGGATAGTACGGATATTACCCAAAGTCAGACGGATGTCGGAAGTAGGGTCGGTAGTATTGTTCAGACCGTTATAGATCTTATTCAGGGCGCCCTTCAGATAGTCGTTGGCGGCGGAGACTGTCATACCGCTAAGGTTGACAGGCCCGATCTTCTGAATATTGATGGTGCCTTCAGGAGAGATCTGCTGGCGGATCGTGTTCTGGCTGGCACCCCAGATATCGATGATGACTTCATCACCGGGACCCAGACGGTAATTGGCAGGAGTGGCAAGGTTGACACTAGGCTCGAACGTCAGGTTGCGGGTATTGAAGATGTTGCGCCCGAAAACCTGGTCCTCACGGGCCAAATCTTCCGTAGTCGGATGATCCTCCAGCATGTCGGAAGTATTCTCCTTAGTCTCTTCACGAAGGCGGGACTCGTTGATATCCGTACCCGTGGATTGGGAGGTGTTTACATTGTTCTGCTGCTCATAGAGCTGCTTCACACGCATAGCCTGTTCCTTGGTCACACCTTTACGCGCAAGCTCGGAAGCAAGCTGTTTCTGTTCCTTGCCTTGCCGGATGCCGTCCTTTACATATTCCAGTACCTGTGAGTCACTCATGGACTGGGCCATAAGCGAGCCACTTCCCAGCATAGAACAAAAAAGTAGAATGCTAAAAAGTCGTTGTATTTTCATTGACAAATAAAAAAGTTAGTTGGTTTCACACAGTTCCTGCATACCGTGACAGACCGCAGACAACTGTTGTTTAAGAAGAGAAGGGGGAAGAACATCAAGGAGGGTCAGAGAACGCTGCAAGACAGACCGTTTTCTATCCTCGTCTTCCGGATTGGCGTACATCGACACATTATATCCCTGAAGGATGGCCAAACACAGGGTAGCATCCTGCTCCGGTGTCTTCCCCCGTTGTGAATATAAATCGTTTATCTGTTTGTGGATGGATCGTTGTAAGACGGAAAGGTCATCCAGATACACGCAGCCTGCACTCCCCCCACCAGGAAGCAGCATGCGTACCAAATTTAATAAACCCTCTATGTTTTCCTGTAAAATAACAGCATCCATATCCCTCACCTTAAACAGCCGCCATAATAGGCTCTACATAACCGACAGGCATATCCACACAGGCACATCCCAGCATATTCAGGCGAACGGCGATCTTACTCTTGCCATCCACATTAACCAGTTCGCCAACAAGACCCGTCAGGGGGCCTTTAATCACGCGGACCTTTTCGCCACGGGCCAAAGGGGCACTGTTCATGCTGATCGATTCTTCAGAATAATCAAGCATGAAACGGAAACGGGCCATCTGCTCGTCAGGAATTACGGCAGGACTACTCTCGCCGCGCATCACCATGTAACGGCTCACAGTAGAAAAACTCAGGACTTCCATGCGTTCCCTAGGGTCAACGTGTACGAAGACCATCATAGGAAGCAAGACGGAGGTGACCAGCTTGCGACGGTCGCTCCATTGGTGGAATTCCTGTTGAACGGGAACGAAATTCTCGATACCCATCTTGTCCAGATGCTCGGAAACCTTCTTTTCATGGTGCATCCGAACCAAAGCAACATACCAGCGTTTTGAGTGTGCTACGCCTTCCCCTGTCCCATAAATAGGCCCAGCATTGAGTGATTTCTTTTTTCTTAAAATCATGTTTTTTTACCCCATGTTTATCCGTTACTTCTTAGGTAACTCACAAACAAAGGACAAGCGAAACAGGGAACTTTTTTCAACGAAAACATCGGAAGAGGACTGGTATTCAGGAAATAAGGCGGAAGTGAAGGTGTCTTTCATAAATTGGAATAAAAAAAAGACATAACACGGATATTGTCATTTTCCGTCTGTTATGCCGACTTTTGATTCATTTTAAGAAATTAATTTCATTTTTGTTTGCGTATTTTCATAAATATGTCCATCTTTGCGCCATGAATCATTCCGTTACCTAAGAAGTAACACACACCAATAAACACTGTATATCAGGATTCTAAATCACACATACAGGCCAGAACCGCACCTCTTAACGTAAGACAAATTCATCCGGTTTACCTCCGTACGCTCTTTCAGCTCAAAGCCTTTCAGATAAATCTGCGTGGTCTTGATCGACTTATGCCCAAGCGACTCGCTGATCATCTCGATAGGGACACCACGGTACTTGGCAGTGGTAGCCCAAGAATGGCGCAGCGTGTAGGAAGTGACGGGGAAGTTGAGACGCAGCCGCTTTGCCAGGGATTTCAGGCAGTAGTTGAATCTCCGGAGAGCGGACTGGTATTCACGGTAAGCTTTCTCATCCTTCCTTTTCTTATCTCCCTGAAGGATGCCGAAAAGGTAGTCGGGACAGCCGGGACGGGGAGACTGCCGGTTACGGAGCTGCTCGAGCATCTCCTGTGCGCTGTCCAGAACCTCAACGCTCATGGGAGTCTTCGTCTTGACACGATTGTAGCGCAGCACGTTGCTATCAAGAGCGGATTTCTCCAAATGGCTCAGATCGGCGAAAGACATCCCGCAGAACTGGAACATCAGAGCGGCGATAGCCTGGGTACGGCGGAGACGGTCAGAATGGGGGTCTTCATAAAGAAGCCTGCGAAGAGCGACGACGGGAAGCGCCTTTTTCTGACGAACGTCCACTCCCGTATAGACCTCATGAAACAGGCGGTGGACATAAGGAGCGCTACCCGCCTCCACACCACGATTGTAGATACTACGAAGCATACGCATATACGTGGAAATCGTATTGGGCTTCAGACCACATGCGTAAAGATGCTGTTCATAACGGCGAAGGCGGTCACGGGTGACTTGACGGAAAGACACACTATGGACACCACAAAACTTGCTAAAAGAAAGAAGCGCGTTCTGATAGACATGCGCCGTAGAGTAGCGGCCCTCCTCGCGCAAACGGCCGATATAGATATCGGCACAACGACTAAATCCATTTTTATTCATTATTTACATCACTAGTTTTATTACAACCTACAAAGTAAGATGAATAAACACGATATCTTAGTTTTATCTTGTTTGACTATATTAAAATTACTAAAAAGCTGATGCTCACGAATCCGTAACCCCATAAAAAATGTGAGAGAAAACCTTTCAATTTTCTCTCACATTTGGAAAACAATAAAATTAAACTCACTTACTAATTGCCAATTCGTTCGCTATTGCTTTCTTTTAAAACAGCAATTGGCATCATTCTTCGTTCTTTTCAAGAGACTTCTTCTCTTAAGCAATCTAATTCTCTACCTAATTATTAATTTACTCCCCTTAAAATTCTGTCTAGCCATGGACAGTTCATCCACCTGTTATCTATTGTCTGTTTATAAATAGTTCCTTATATTTATAAGAGGAGCTTTCTTTCCTTTTTTACCAAGAAAAATAGAAGAAAAAATAGATTTAATTAAAAAACGCCTTCCAGAGCACTCTGAGAGGCGTTTTTTAATTGCAGAAATATTTCACTTCCTGCTTTATATCAAGGATAATTTCTCTTTTTTACGGTGTGGACTTCTGTTCCCGTCTATTCTAATATGACTTTCTGCCCGCTCAACTGATAATTGATTCCCAAAGAACCAAATACTTTTTTCAATGTTTCGTGCAGATCTCTCGTCAGGATGGTTCCGTTATAGTACAGTTCATTATATTTTTCACACCCTACCACTTCCACATCAAAGATATGCTGAATATCTGCTACTACATTGACCAGCGGATCATCTTCATAACCGAGTACTTCGGGCAGTTCTTCCTTTTCCTGAACAGGACCAATCTTATTCTCATCACAGCGTACACTTTCACCGGCATTCAATGTCTGTTCGCCGATTGGTGTCTCTACCTTCACTGTTCCCTCTTCACAATTGACAGTGATCGTTTTTCCTTCCTGCTCGACCAAGAATTTTGTACCTAACACCGTAACATCTCCGGCTTCCGTTCGTACAGTAAATGTTTTACCCGGAGTCACGTCAAAAAAGGCCGATCCGAGCAGATTCAGTTTACGCCCCCAAAGCCAACTCACTTTATTATAAGACAAAGTTGAGTTTTGCATCAGCTTCACAGAACTGCCATCCGGTAGCTTGTAATCGACAGCTACTGCTTCAGACGTAATCTTCTCTTCCGACAGATAGTAATAACCGCCTATTCCGAAAAGCAGGATAAACAGGGCCGCTACTCTCCAGTAGATACAACTGCTCCTAAGAACAATCAGTTTCTGTCTTCCTGCAGCGTTCGGTCTGCTTGTTAATGCATCCGCACGTTTTTCTTCACGAAATTCTTCTAACTTCCCACCAACTACAGACTTCCGTGCAAACAACTCACCTTTCAGAGGAAGTTTGCCGTCTTCCATATATTGTTCCAGAAGTTCTTTCCTATTCTCCATATCCTCACCTCAATTAAAAATCCATAAATTAGCAGCTACAGTCAACAGGAATGATTTGCTCAATCGCTCTCTCAGTCTGGATATTGCCATGTGGGTAGTATTATAAACAGTACGGGAAGTCAGTCCCATCACTTCGGCTATTTCGTCCGAATTCAGTTTTTTATAATACTTCAAGTATAATACCTCTCTCTGCTGCTTTGTCAAGCCATTTATTTCTTTCTGCAGAACTTCTAACTGCTCTCTTTCAAGTTCGGAACGGACAATCGCTGTTTCTATGTCTATCTCCAAATCGAATCTATATTCGCTTGAGTTAACTTCGTCCAATGATGTGAATACGCCATTAGCAGTTTTCTTCAACTCATTCAGCAGCATGCGTTTCAGCGCCACACACAGGTAAGCGGATATGGACTGAGGCTCGGAACAACTCTGCCTCTTCTCATACAGATAAACGAACAAAGACTGAATGGATTCAGTTACCAGATCATCATCACCGGCAATCTTCATCCCATATCCGTAAAGTAAATCCGAATATTCATTGTAGAGTTGCCGGAATGCTTCTTCATCCCCCTGCTGGATTTTCTCCCAAAATGTTGTATTCATTTCTCCTTCCCTTATTTACAGGTAACATAATTCTTCCCCTTTTACCAATTATTTTTGTTAAATTCCACCAAGCAGACTAAAATTCACTTGTGAAGTGGAATTTAATGTGCTTGAAGTCCATTTGTGCCATCTGAAGCACATAACCTGAATCGGCAAGGAATACGTCACGTCCTTCCCTGTCTTTCGCCATATATTGGTATTTACGTTTCTTGAAAGCTTCCAGCTCAGCAGGATCATCGCTTTCTACCCAACAAGCCTTGTACAAACTTACCGGTTCCCAACGGCAAGAAGCATTATACTCGTTCAGCAGACGATACTGGATAACCTCAAACTGCAACTGTCCGACCGTACCAATAATCTTGCGGCCGTTGAACTGATTGACAAACAACTGTGCCACACCTTCGTCCATCAACTGGTCGATACCCTTTGCCAGCTGTTTCTGCTTCATCGGATCGGCATTTTCGATATACTTGAACATCTCCGGCGAGAAGCTGGGCAAACCGCGGAAATGGAGCAGTTCTCCTTCCGTCAGCGTATCACCGATCTTGAAAGTTCCGTTGTCCGGCAAACCGATGATATCTCCTGCATAGGCTTCGTCAATGGTCGTTTTCCGCTGTGCCATAAACTGGGTGGGCGATGAGAAACGCATGGTCTTGCCATGACGGACGTGCTGATAGGGTGCATTACGTACAAATTTGCCCGAACATATCTTGCAGAATGCTACACACGAACGATGATTCGGGTCGATATTGGCGGTAATCTTAAAGATGAATCCGGTGAATTTCGGTTCGTCCGGTTTCACTTCACGCTCTTCTGCCTGTACAGGACGAGGACTAGGAGCAATCTCCACAAAGCAGTTCAACAATTCCTGTACACCAAAATTATTCAAGGCAGAGCCAAAGAATACAGGTGCGCAATCTCCTGCCAGATAAGATTCCACATCCAGTTCCGGATAAACTCCTTCGATCAGTTCCAGATCGCCACGCAGTTTGTCTGCCAGCGGCTTACCGATCTGCTTATCCAGTTCTTCCGTATGTATGTCGACTTCTACCTTCTCCGTCACCACTTGTTTGGAAGGTTGGTACAAGTCCAGTTTCTTCTCATAAATATTATATACTCCTTTGAAGCGGGCTCCCTGTTCGATAGGCCATGACAGCGGGCGGACCTGAATCATCAGTTCTTCTTCCAGCTCGTCCAGCAAGTCAAACGGGTCCTTACCTTCACGGTCCATTTTATTAACGAAAATGATGACCGGAGTTTTTCTCATACGGCACACTTCCATCAGTTTACGGGTTTGTGTTTCCACACCTTTCGCTCCGTCTACTACAATGATAACGCTGTCTACAGCAGTCAGCGTACGGTATGTGTCTTCGGCAAAGTCCTGGTGACCCGGAGTATCAAGAATATTGATCTTGTAGTCCCGATAGTCAAATTCCATTACGGAAGTTGTCACCGAGATACCACGCTGTTTCTCAATCTCCATCCAGTCGGAAGTAGCCGTTTTCTTGATTTTATTGCTCTTGACCGCACCTGCCACCTGAATCTGACCACCGAAAAGCAATAACTTCTCCGTCAATGATGTCTTACCGGCATCCGGATGCGCAATAATGGCGAATGTTCGCCGTCTCTGTATTTCTGTATTATCTGCCATATTTATTATAAAGTATCGATGCATCTTTTCAGGCTTTCCTCCCAATGAGGTATTTCGATGCCGAACGTTGTTTTTATTTTTGTTTTATCGAGTACGGAATATGCAGGGCGGTTCGCTCTTGTAGGATATTCCGCCGTATGCAGCGGTTTCACTTTGCATGAAGTGATTCCTGCCAAACGATGAATAGCTACCGTAAAGTCATACCAGGAGCAGACTCCTTCGTTGCTGAAATGATAGACTCCACGAACGATGCCTTTATTAATAATAGCAAAGATGGCCTGTGCCAGGTCATTGGCGTAAGTAGGAGTTCCTACCTGATCGAAAATGACTCCCAGACTATCACGCTCTTTGCCCAGACGGATCATCGTCTTCACGAAGTTGTTGCCAAAAGTGGAATAAAGCCATGCGGTACGGATAACGACTGACA
>OHCD01000986.1_pt1 | contig 13199 bp, 9 predicted proteins | sample 1577561 | NCBI WGS metagenome assembly OHCD01 (sample SAMEA3879510, study PRJEB24766) | human gut metagenome | biome: human-associated habitat; feature: feces | place: USA | collected 1985/1987 | reverse complement strand
GTCCTCTGACTGGGCCAGATGAATTGCTTTGCCCAGATTTCCTCTTGCAAATGCACTGTATATTTCTGCCTGAATGTCCTTTACCTGAAGCTTTTCTTCCAGATAAGTCTTCACAACAGAGTCTTTTAATGGTTTCAGTTTCAGCTGCACACACCGTGAAAGAATGGTCTGTAAAAATGCATCCTGGTTTGTAGTCAAAAGCATGATCACTGCATAGGCCGGTGGCTCTTCTATGGTCTTTAAAAGAGCATTCTGGGCCTGCACCGTCATTTTCTGCGCTTCATCTACAATATAGATCTTATACTGGCTACTGTAAGGACGCACCATAATGGTATCATTGATCTGCTCACGGATATCATCTACACCCATACTGGCCGGTTTTTCATGTGTTACATAGATCAGATCCGGGTGGTTTCCTGACAGGACCTGCTTGCAGGCATGACACTGCATACAGGGCTCTCTGCCTCCTTCTTCACAGAGAAGAGTCATGGCAAAGGCATTTGCAAGGGTCTTTTTTCCCATTCCTTCTTCGCCGCTTAGAATATAAGCGTGGGAAACTTTCCCCGTTGCTGCCGCATTCTGAAAATGTTCTTTGATCTGTTCATGTCCTAAGATGTCTTTAAATTCAAGCATGTGGCCACCTCCCCCAGTACCTTGTTTGTTACCGGATGCTCTGCACTTTGTGCTCTCACGATCTTATCACTATGATAACATAATTACTTTTTCCTGTACACACTTTTTCCAGGTGCAAAAATCTCCAGTGCAATTACCATTCACAGGCTCCATGACCAGCCGCCTAGTGCCCTCTTACCCGATCCTGATACTCAGAAGGCGCGATCCCCACTATTTTCTTAAACTGGGCGCTGAAATAGGCTGTATCTGAATAGCCCGCAGCATCTGCTACTTCATATACCTTTAAATTTCCCTCTTTTAACAGTTCCATTGCCACTTTCATGCGGTAATAAGAAAGATAGGTGGTAAATGTATAATCTGTCTCTTTTTTGAACACACGGCTTAAATAGCCTTCGCTGATCTGCAGCTGCTCTGCCACTGTACTGATATTGATATCTTCTTTATAATGTTCACGGATCTGTTTGATCGCCTGCTCTACATACTTATTTTTTGCTTTTCTGTCTGCATTAAACCGGAAAATAGGCGTTTCTTCCTCTTCTTTCTGCCGGAGCCGGTCTCCTTCTTCTAACTGGTCGATGATCCGGGTCACTGCCTGCTCCAAATCACCGTCCTTTAATGGCTTTAACAGATAATCGCTGACTCCCAGCTTCACCGCACTCTGGGCATATTTAAAATCCCCATAAGCCGTCAGGATAATAAATTTCGCCCTGTTTCCCTGTTCCCGCAGCTTTGCGATCATTTCCACGCCGTCCATACGGGGCATTTTCAGGTCTGTAACGATAATATCCGGTGAAAGGCGGCGGATCACCTCTGCCCCTTCTTCCCCATTGGCAGCTTCCCCGGCGATCATACAGTTTAATGCATCCCAGTTAATGGTAAATATAATGCCTTTTCTGGCAATCTCTTCATCTTCTACCACTACTACTTTATACATCGTCCCCCTCCTTCCTAAGATGTCCTCTCAGGGTCTTTCGGCACCAAAAGATCCCGAGCGAACATCCGGCAGTCTCAAAGTGACAGTTGTTCCATCTTCTGTCACTTCTGCCTTCAGGCCATATTCATTTCCATAATATAATTTTAATATCCTCATAATATTATAAAGCCCCAGATGTCCGTCCCGCTTCTCCGGTTCCGGACTGTTGATCCAGGCCAATATCTCCGGGCTCATGCCACGGCCGTCATCGGTAATGGAAATATTTAAAACATCTCCTTCACGGCCTGCATAAATACAGATATATCCATTTTCACAGCCTTCCAGCCCATGAATAATAGCATTTTCAACCAACGGCTGTAAGATCATTTTCGGCACCAGGCACTCCTCTAACTGGTCCGGTATCTCCTTTTCACACAAGAACCGGCCTGTAAAGCGGATCTTCTGCACTTCTACATAGCTGTCAATGGTCTCCAATTCCTCTCTTAACGGGATAAACGGTTTACTGGAAATGCTTTTTCGCAATATGATCGCCAGATTTTCCGCCAGCACTGCGATCCGTGGCACCTGGCGGATCCGTGCTTCCCATTTGATGGTGTCCAGCGTGTTATAGAGAAAATGGGGATTTAACTGGGTCTGGTATAATTTTAATGTTGTTTCATTCAGGTCCTTCTGCCTCTGCACCTTATCTTCCAGATACCGGCCCAGATCTTCTGTCATCTGGTTAAAGCTGCGGGTAAGACGTCCCATTTCATCATTGGACTGGGTATGGATACGGATAGAAAGATCACCCTTTTTCACTTTTTCCATAGCTTCATCTAATGTCTGTACCGGGCGGGCAATACTGCCTGTAAGTACGCCTGATACAGCCAGGCAGAGGAATAATCCCAACGCTGACAGGCATAGGCTGACGGTCCACATAGTCTGCACAGCTGGCTGGCTCATAGGCGCCTGGCGGCATAAGAGAAAATAAAAGCCAGTTTTTCCTCCATGGCTTACCAGATACTGTTCCCTGTCATGGCCTGCATCGGACATTTTCCTGTTTTCCAGTATCTTTTCGATCATGTCACCTGTCTGAACCTGGCTCTTGTCCTGTCCAGAGCAGTACACCGTCCGTTTATGGGTATCTAAAAGCAGCAGCACATCCCCAGATGACACCTCTGCCCCTAAAAGATCATCCAGGTTTTCCCTTGTAAAATCAAAAACAATATAGCCGGTTTTTGCACCGCCTTCTGTATACAGCGGTCTTGCACCCTGAAGCAGAATGTCCCCGTCCGTAATAGAAAGATCCGGATCAGTCCTGTAATATACAATATCATCCGTTCTGGAAGCCTTTCTTAAAAGCCCCCAGAATACAGGCAGGTCTTTTTCCTTCCCCTCTGTATCCGTCGTATAGCGCAGATGTCCTCCTGAATCATAAATAGAAAACCGGGCATATCCTGAGGTTTCCTGGGTGGCCTGATATAAGGATAAGTACATTTCCCTCTGATGATCTGCTTCACTTTTTTCGATCATGATCCGGGCCGTCTTTTTATCCGTGGCAATGGTCTTGCAGGCTTCCTCGCATTTTTCAAAAACTGCTTCCAGTCTTGCCTCTGCCTTTGTGATCTGAGTCCGCCCCTCATCTAAATTCTGCCGGTCAAGTGCTGCCGTAAACAGCCGGATCATAACCACACTGGAGCACAATAAAGGCACCAGTGCCGTCAGCAGACAGGCAAGAAAGATCTTTTTATGAAATGAAAGCTTATTTAATATCTTCATCTTTTTCCCTGCCTTCTTTATTACTGTTCCTGTTCATGGGCTGAACCAGACTTTTCTTCCATAATAAGCTTCCAGAAATTTAAAACTTCCTGCTGTCTGGAATATCTCTGTTTCAGCTCTTCATCTGACCGGTCATTCTCTGCAGAAACATCTTCTGCCGGTTGGCGTAAAAGCTGGGTCCGTAAAAGCCATTTTGTATCATCACAGGTAGTGTAGGTTACAAATGCTTCAGAAGCATCCAGATTTGGGGTTCTTTTCCGGATCGCAGTTCCGTCTTCAAAGAAACATTCTCCTTCTTCCGGATCAATGTAATCTACGTCCTGACCTGCAGCCAGCATCGCTTTCGCTGCCTCTTCTGAGGTAACGCCAATAGAATAGCGGCCGTCAGAAATGCCCTGTTCCACCTCTTTAAAGGTCTCCGGCATCTGATACTGCATATTTTCCGCTAAGAGGTCCAGAAATTCTTCTTTTTCACTGTTTTTTGCCGCCTCTGTGAGAACAGAAGCAGCCATATCCGATTTAAGGGGATCCGGCACTGCCACGCGGCCTTTCCACCGTGGTTCTAACAAGCTGTCCCAGCCTGTTGGCAGCTCTCTGTAGGTCACTACATTGGTATTATATAAAATCACAAAGGATACCGCTGAATACCCTGTCCAGGCATCTTTACCTGTCTGCCAGTACTCTTTGCCTTCCTCTAAGGCGTCCGCACTGACCCCAAAGGCCACATCCCAGTCTGCCTCTTCTTTTTCCAGCTGGGAAAGCATCTCCTTTGCAGAGCCTGTTTCTACCCTTACATTCCAGCCGGTACGCTCCTCAAATTCCTTGATCACCGGCTCCCATTCTTTCCTTTCCTGGGCAGTAAATACGGTCAGGGCATAGTTCTCCGGTTCTGCCTGTTCCTGCACCAGATCGTCAGCCCGGCTGCAGCCTGTAAGAACTGTTCCAGCCAATATTGCAGCTGCAGATATGACCGATAAAAAGAACAGGGAACGCCCTTTTTTGCATTCCCTGTTGAAAAATTTATGTGTTTTATATACTGCATTTCTGTCTGCTTTTCCTGTATACATGCTGCGGTGCCCCTTGTATTTTTTAGACTCGCAAACACGCGCTGACGCGCTCTGCTGTCCGCTAATGCGGACGGTTTGTTCGTTCCATCAGTATACCAGAAAAACAGTTCCATTTCCACACTTTTACAGCCCCAAAAACCTCTCAAACACTACGCAGGCCCGGACTGCATCTTCCTCTTTTTCCATTTCACAGAAGATACGAAGTAACGGCTCTGTACCGGAAAATCTGGCGCTTACCCAGCCGCCATTTTTAAAGTAGACCTTGCAGCCGTCCTGATAAGAAACACGGGATACCTCAAATGGCAGTTCCGGCAGTTTCTGCTCTTCTAACAGCACTTTCTGTATACGTGCCTTTTCCTCTGCTGTAAAACGGTAGCTGCGCTCTTCCATATGAGTCTCACCGTACTGGTCCTCAATATCCTTTACTATCTCAGAAAGGCTCTTACCGGTCACTGCGATCATTTCTACCAGAAGGCTTGCTGCATAGATACCGTCTTTTCCATGGATATGACCTTTTACAGTCAGGCCACCGGAAGACTCACCGCCAATAATGGCATCTGTCTCCTGCATCTTTGCAGAAATATACTTAAAGCCTACAGGCACTTCATAACACTTCTGGCCAAAGCTTTCAGCCACCTTGTCCAACATATGAGTCGTAGCCAGATTTCGCACTGCATCGCCCCGCCAACCCTTATATTTCAGAAGATAATAATACAGCATAACTAAGATCTGGTTGGCGTGAAGATAATGTCCCTTATCGTCAATAACACCTAACCGGTCCGCGTCACCGTCTGTTGCAATACCAATATCGCAGTAGCGGTCCAGCACATAATTCTGCAGGTTCTTAAGGGTATCTTCCGCAGGTGCCGGCATCTTGCCTCCAAACAGTGTATCATGCTGGGCATTAATGGTTTCTACCGTACATCTTGCAACTGCCAGAATAGTACTTAAAGCCGTCAGACTGACACCATACATAGGGTCAACAGCTACTCTCAGATCGCGCTTTCTGATCGCATCTACATTGATCACAGATAAGATATTATCCAGATATTCATTCATTGGATTGATTTCTTCTACAATGCCCTGTTTTACCAGTTCTGTATAACTTGGCGGCGGCATCTGCCCGTCCTCTTCGTGACATGGTGTATACAGCTTTTCCGCCTCTAACAGCCATTTTTCAATGTCCTTTGTCTGAAGCTCATCTGCGTCTCTTCCGCCGTATGTAAACACCTTGATGCCATTGTAGATCGCCGGGTTATGGCTGGCAGTGACCATCATTCCATAGTCCAGCTCATGTTTCATCACATAAAACATTAACAACGGAGTCGGCGCGCTGCGGTTTACAAACTGTACGTGGATCCCCTCTTTTCCAAGGATCTGACATGCCCAGATCACAGCCTCTTTGGAAAGGAAACGGCGGTCATAACCGATGACCACACTTTTTGTGTCCTTATGCTCTGCCTTCATTTTCAGGCATATGGCTAAGGTCAGCTTCTGTATATTTTCCTTGGTAAACTCTTCTCCGATAATCGCACGCCAGCCGCCAGTTCCAAATTTTACCATTTTTTGTTCCTCCCATCTTTTCAATATACATAGACTTACAAAGCCTGCGCCAGAGGCGCAGGCACTGTTTTCATGTTGCAGTATGAAACAAATTAAACGATCGATACCTTACCTTTACTTACCTTCAGGAAGATAAGCAGGGAAATAACTGTACTGACAGTAAGGATCGATGCCAGCGCTGCTGCTGTACCAAAGCTGTTTCTTACAACCTCTGTATAAATGGCTACAGAAATAGTACTGGTCTTGCCGCCGTAAAGCATAACGCTGGAAGACAGCTCATTGATACAGGTGATCCAGCTTAAAATCGCACCGGATAATACGCCAGGTGCCATTAATCTTGCTGTCACCTTGATAAATGTCTGCATAGGTGATACTCCAAGACTGATAGACGCTTCTTCTACGCTTGGATCCATCTGCTGTAAGAAAGCACTGCCGGAACGTACCGTATAAGGCAGTTTTCGTACAACAAAGGCAATGATCATGATCACTGCGGTTCCTGTAAGGATCACAGGTTCCTTGTTAAATGCCACGATCAGGCTGATACCAAGAACTGCGCCTGGAATTACGAATGGGAACATGATCAGCAGATCCATTAACTGTCCTGCAAAGCCCTTCTGGCGCACAACGATATAGGAGATCAGCATACCAATAATGATGATAAATATAATGGCAATGGTTGAAAATACAAAGGTATTGCGGATATTGGTCCACAGACGGTTGAAAATCGTAATATAGCTTCCCAGGCTGAATCCCTTCTTAAATCCTGTAAAGTCGCTCTTGATAAAGCTGCTGACGATAACTACGATCTGAGGAAGGATACCGATAAATGTAACCAGCATAACCGGGAATGTTGCCAGGAAACGCTTTACTCCGTGAAGTTCCTCTTCCTTTGGAGGACGCATGGCAGTCATTACATAGTTCTTCTTTGTAACAAAATGCTTCTGCACCAGAAGGACGGTAGTAGAACAGAATACTACTACTACAGAAAGAGCACTTGCCAGGTGGGCATTTCCGCCGATCTCACTCATGTACTCATTGTATACAAGAACCGGAAGTACCATATAACCTTCGCCGATAAGCATTGGAGTACCAAAGTCTGCCAGGCTGGTCATAAATACCATAATGGCGCCAGCTGCAATAGACGGAAGGACGACCGGCAGTGTAATAGTCCACAGTCTGCGAAGCTTATTGCTTCCCAGGTTCTCTGCTGCCTCTTCCAGGCTGGAGTCAATGCTTCCCATAGCACCGGATGTATACAGATACACATAAGGAAACAGCTTAAAGGTAAATACCAGGATAATACCCAGTTTTCCGTAAATGCTTGGAAGGTGGATACCAAACTGGGAAAACATATTTGTCACCAGACCAGAACGTCCAAACAACATGATCCAGCTGTAGGCGCCGATAAATGGCGGGCTCATAAGGCTCATGATGATAAAAATATGGATGAACTGCTTGCCCCATACATTATAACGGGACATTACATAGGCAATAGGCACACCTACAACCAGTGTGGTGATCGTTGTTACCACAGATACAAAAATACTTCTTCCTAAAGCGGAATAATAATATTTCTTTGTGAAAAATCGGATATAGTTCTCAAAGGTAAAGCCGTCTACCTTGGTTGAGAAAAAGCTTCGGGTGATCAGGGTACAGAAGGGATAGATCAGAAATACCAGCATAAATCCCACAACTGCCACTTTCACCCAGAACCAGAAGTCTAACTTCTTTCCGGAACCTACCATGAGATCACCTCCTGGGTCGCTGCATCATATACACCTACGGCGCGGATGTCAAAGTTTACCTTTACCTTTTGTCCGTCCGGGCGAAGTTCATGTACATCTTTTGTATACTCATTTAACTGTACGGTCTGTCCATTATCCAACAGGATCTCATATTCAATGAAGTCACCTAAGAAAGTGGAAATGATAATGGTTCCCGGCAGTCCCTCTTTATCGTCAAAGAACAGCTGCTCCGGTCTTGCGGAAATAATTCCCTTACCGGTAAATGGCTTCTTTAAGGTACAGGTAATAGAACACTCTCCCTTAATATCCAGCACTGCCTGATTTGGGTCATCTCCCTTAACATCACACTCTACAAAGTTGGAAACACCGATAAATCCGGCTACAAAGGTATTTTCCGGCTTTTTATAGATCTCTTCAGGAGTTCCCACCTGCATAATATTTCCTTCCTTCATAACAGCGATCCGGTCGGAAATAGCCAGTGCCTCTTCCTGGTCATGGGTTACATAAATCGTAGTAATTCCCAGTCTGCGCTGCAGCTTCTTAATAACCGTTCTCATCTGCACACGCAGCTTTGCATCCAGGTTAGACAGCGGTTCGTCCATCAACAGAACTCCAGGTTCAATAACGAACGCTCTTGCTAAAGCTACTCGCTGCTGCTGTCCACCGGAAAGTTCATTTGGCTTTCTGTCCTTTAACTTGCCGATCTGCACCAGTTCCAGGGCTTCTTCTACCTTTCCAGGGATCTGATCCTTTGGACACTTTTTCGCTTTCAGGCCGTATGCTACGTTTTCAGCCACTGTCAGATGTGGGAAAATCGCATAGTTCTGGAAGACCATACCGATGTCTCTTTTATGAGCCTCCAGATTGTTGATCACCCGGTCATCAAAACAGATCTCTCCTCCGTCTACTGTATTAAATCCTGCGATCATACGCAGAAGGGTGGTTTTTCCGCATCCGGACGGCCCTAAAAGGGTAAAAAATTCTCCCTGTTTAATATCCAGGCTTACTCCGTTTAATGCTGTAAAATCACCGTATTTTTTCACGGCATTTTTAATGATCACTGCATGGCTCATATATCTGGTCCTCCTTTTTGTTCAATGTCCTCTCAAAATCTTTCTGCAACCGCTTTTCTGGAAGACACTCCCACTTTTTACATTCCTTATATATGCGAAAGACTGCCCGCCCGCCAGGGCCAGGCAGTCTTTCTATTATTTGTTTCCCGTTACTTTCATTTCAGAAAGATTAATCTACCATAATATCATTGAAGTGTTCAATAATGGACTCTTTTTCATTTGCAGCCCAGTCAAAGTCATAATCAACTAATACCAGGTCGCTCAGCTTTGCCAGTCCATCTGCAACGTCCATATCACTTCTTACAGGACGACGTCCCCAGTTCTCGCTCTGCTCTGTCTGGCACTCTTTAGAGGTAACGAAGTCGATGAACAGTTTTGCATTTTCTTCATTCGGGCATCCCTTAACAAGAGCTACACCATCCGGAACTGCACTGGTTCCATCCTTTGGATATACAAATCCAACAGAAGGATCATCCTTGTACTGAACAGCTGCTTTCTCAAGAGTAAGACCTACATAGAACTCACCGTCAGCTACCATCTTGTGGCACTTACCTGAAGAGTCAACGATCTTTCCATCCAGGTTGTCATACAGTTTCTTGATGAAATCCCATCCATCTTCCTTGCCGCCATGGCCCAGGATCATAGTACATAACTGGGTGTAAGCAGAACCGGATTTAGATGGCAGGCAGTATGCAATTTTGCCCTTCCACTCAGGCTTTGTCAGATCTTCCCAGGTCTCCGGAATGGTCATTCCGTCTTTTTCGATCAGATCTTTATTGTAGAACAGTACCATTGGCAGTGGGCTTTCACCGATCCACTTGTCATCCGGGTCTTTGTACTCTTCTGCAATTACATCATCATTTGCACAAACATATGGTGCGAAGTAATCCTTAAATGCTGCCAGTGAGTCAGCACCGCCGCCCCAGAGTACATCAGCGATCGGGTTAGCAGACTCAGCTGCAATACGGTTGCACAGCTCGCCGGTTCCGGCTGCTACTACTTCTACCTTAACATTTGGATACTTCTCCATGAACAGGTTCACACCTGCATTTAACGGATCTGCATCATGAGGAGAATATACAACTACGGTACCGGAGTAATCTTCCGGAGCTTTCTCAGCGGTTGCCTCAGACTCTTTTGCTTCTTCTTTAGACTCTTCCTTAGCTTCTGCTGCTGTTGTTTCCTCTGCCTTGGTCTCTGCCGGTGCTGCGGTAGTAGCGGTGTTTCCGCCTCCACATGCGGTCATACTCAGTACCATCATGGCTGCCAGTGACGCTGCTGCAAATCTTTTTTTCATATACACCTCTCCTTTTCTATGTACCCTCCCGGTACATCGTTCCCGGTCTCACCGGGACTTAAATAAATTTTGCAGTCTGAAAACTGCTTCTCACGTTCTTTGGAGTTTTCGTTACAGATCATATAGCATGTACCGTAACTTTTCACTCCTGATGATGTTATTATATAATTTTATTATGCATTTTTCCATTTGTTATTCTAACTTTTGTTGTGTTATTCTGAACTTTTGTATAGTTTTTATGTCGTATTTTATATTTATATGTGCATAATATACATACGCCAACAATAAAACAGGACCGTCCTATCATAAACGCAGCTAACTTCTTACTATTACTACGTCTATTTACAACGGTCCTGTTTTCATCTGTCGATTTTTTCTGTTACAATATTTTTACCTTATATTACCTTGTTCTGCACAGACAGAGCACCTGTATTTTACCACTTATAATGCTTGATCAGCGCCTGGGTTCCCAGATCTCCCATGCCTTCCTCTTCCAGTTTTTTACAAATTCCAAGAACATCCTCTAACACATCTAATTTGGTTCCTCTTTCGGATGCTTCCTCATCTGCAAGGCTCATATCCTTGATAAAATGCTTTAAGAAGAAGCCCGGTGCATAGTCATCTTTTGCTGCCTTGGAAGCTACATTATTCATCTGGGCGCTTCCTGCAGCACCTGTGGAAATAGATTTAAGCATTACATCTACGTCCAGTCCTGCATTCTTTGCATAGACCATAGCCTCGCATGCGCCTGCTAAAGCACCTGCAATGGCGATCTGATTACACATCTTGGTGTGCTGTCCGTTTCCGGACTTTCCTTCGTAGTTGATAGCCTTTCCCATTGCCTCAAATACAGGCAGACAGGTATCAAAGTCCTCTTTATCGCCGCCTACTAAAATTGTCAGTGTTCCTGCCTTTGCACCGCTGTCACCGCCGGTTACAGGGGCATCTAAGCCATGAAGCCCCCGCTTCTTTGCTTCCTCATAGATCTGCTGATCCAACTTCGGGCTTGTAGTGGTCATGTCGATCACATAAGTGCCTTTATCTGCATTTTCAAGGATACCATTTTCCCCGAAATATACTTCCTCTACATCCTTAGGATATCCAACAATGGTAATGACCACATCTCTGCCTTTGGAGCACTCTGCCACTGTATCACACCATACAGCGCCCTCTGCGATCACATCCTCCACCTTTGACTTTGTTCTGGTATAAATAGAAACCTCATAACCAGCCTTCATCAGATTGCGCACCATGGATTTTCCCATAATGCCAACGCCAATAAATCCAATTTTCTTTAACATCTGTTTCTCCTTTCCTTCGTTACACAAAATGTCCTTTATGATTTCTTCTATACACGGTTCAAGCCCGGTATTTTCATATTGTTTTCTGATCCCGCACTGATCCAGACGTTCTTTTGCCACATAGTTAATAATCGTATCTTTTTTTCTTGCCTCTCTGGCAATAGTGCGGACCGGTCCGTCCTGGCATCCGTCCAGGATAAAAAGCTTATCTACACATTTGCCGGAACGAAACGCTTCCAGAACCGCATTGCGTCCTTCTATCTGTTCACTCATATCTTATCCTCTCCAATCCCTGCACGGACCAGTTCTATGATCCTGCTGAAATCATCTTTTAAATATAAATAGCCCATCAGAGCTTCAAACCCTGTTGCCCTGCGGTAGTCTGCCATGGTTGCATGTTTAGCCATTGTAGGAGAATGAGCATTCCTTCCTCTTCTGTAAACGCTGTGTTCCTCCTCTGTAAGCATGGGCTCGATCACTTCCATCATGGAAGACTGAGTTCCTGCCTTAACCAGACTGCTGGCTTTTCTGTGAAGCTGGTTTACCGGACAGTTGCCTTTTTTTACAAGGATCGTGCGGATCACCAGTTCATAGACGCCATCTCCGATATACGCCAATGTCAGCGGAGAATAAGTGCGTAAGTCTTTATCCTCCAAATGAAATACCTGATTAAGCAAACCTTTCAAACTACTTAAACTCTCTTCATTAAGCCCGTTTATCTCACTCATATTATTCAAGCTCGCTTCCATTTTACTCCCTCGCGGGTATCCTTAAGGATGATTCCCTTAGCCAGAAGCTCATCTCTGATCTCATCTGCTCTTGCGAAATTCTTTGCTTTTCTTGCTTCCTGACGCTCTGCGATCAGGTCTTCGATTTCTTTATCAAGGATTTCTTCTGTTTTCACAGCCTTCAGACCAAGTACATCGCATAATTTCACCATTGTGTCAAGAAGTGCTCCTGCAAATTCTGCGGAACTTGCCTCTGATACATTTGTATTTGCAAATTTAACCAGTTCAAAGATTGCTGCCAGTGCATCTGCTGTGTTGAAATCATCATCCATAGCTTCTTCAAATTTCTTTACGAATTCCTGTGCCTGTGCAAGCAGTTCTTTCTCTGCATCTGTTGCTGTGTCTGTCTGTGCTGCTGCTTTTCTGTCCTTTAAGTTTGCTGCTGCATCTGTGATACGCTCTAATGCATTCTTTGCAGCTTCCATCAGATCTGCGCTGAAATTCAGCGGACTTCTGTAATGTGCGTTCAGCATGAAGAAACGAAGCACCTGCAGGTCATACTGTTCACTGATTTCACGAACAGTACGGAAGTTTCCAAGAGACTTGGACATTTTTCTATTATCAATATTTAAGAATGCATTGTGCATCCAGTATTTTGCAAAGATTTTGTCGTTGCAGCATTCACTCTGTGCGATCTCGTTCTCATGGTGAGGAAAGATCAGGTCTTCTCCGCCTGCATGGATATCAATCTCATCACCAAGGTATTTTTTCGCCATAACAGAACACTCAATATGCCATCCCGGACGTCCGTCACACCATGGTGAAGGCCAGGATGGTTCTCCCTCTTTCTTCGGTTTCCAGAGAACAAAATCCAGCGGATCTTCTTTCTGGTCTTCACCGGATACCTGCAGAGAACGGAAGCCGGACTGCAGATCATCCAGGTTCTTGTGCGAAAGTTTGCCATATTCTTTGAACTTCTTAACTCTGAAATAAACAGTACCGTCTGCTGCCGGATAAGCATATCCCTTATCAACCAGAGTCTGGATCATACTGATCATTCCGTCGATTTCCTGTGTTGCCTGTGGATTGGTTGTGGCAGG
>OHCD01000949.1_pt1 | contig 13571 bp, 8 predicted proteins | sample 1577561 | NCBI WGS metagenome assembly OHCD01 (sample SAMEA3879510, study PRJEB24766) | human gut metagenome | biome: human-associated habitat; feature: feces | place: USA | collected 1985/1987 | reverse complement strand
TTCTTTCAGCCGGAACGTATACTGGGCGATCAGACCCGCCAGCAGACAAATAAGCGCCAGCACCAGCCAGATACGCACGATCATCCGCTCCGGGTGTTTCCGAACTGTTTTTGCCTGTTCTTTTACTTCCATGAGTTCCCCGCTTTTCTCATTTTTCTCTATCACCTATCACCCGTCACTCCACATACAGTTATTCATCGCACTTGCAGACAAGATGACAGGTTATCCGAACCTATCACCACATCTATCACCTATCACCACTTGTATCATCCAAAACATTAATACTTATCACCTAGAGTATTGGTAGATAAGTTCCACTCTATTAGAACTAAACTTACTTTTCTCTAATAGATAACTTCCTTTCCACCTATTGCAAACTAAAAATGCAAGCTCTGTTTTTATAAATGCAAGCTTCATTTATAAAAACAGAGCTTGCATTTTTATAATTAAAACTTGCATTTGTAGTTTGTAAGCGGACAAAAGCAACTTTACTATTAGAGGAAAGGAACTTTTCTATTAATAGACAACACGTAAACCTATAATAGACAACGAACCAACCGATATATAAAAAACTTTAAGAAAAGTACAACACAAACATTTGTGAAGCCGAATAATAAAGCGTACCTTTACATGCCTTCCGGAAGAAAGACATTAACAATAACAAATTCAATAATTAGATCATTTTACAGACACATTCATTATGAAACTTACTTTGATGCGGGACAACGGAGGGACACCAACCATGCGAACGTTGGACATAAACCTACAAATAGAAGCGATGAAGCATGAGACGAAAGCCCAACCGATCAGCAATCTACGGACAAGCATACGTTACGCATCACCGGACGCCAAGCTGGACGACGCCAAGAAATTGGCAAAAGTCATCCCGGCTGCAGCTTTTCGCAAAACGGCCAACGGCATACAGATGACCGCATACAACGGAATCATACAAATAGAAGTCAATCATCTGGCAAACTTGATGGAAGTGAACCGGGTGAAGCAGGAAGCGGAAGAGCTTTCGCAGACTTATCTTGCTTTCATGGGTTCCAGCGGACATTCCGTAAAAATATGGGTACGGTTCACACGACCGGACAAATCACTTCCCAAAAACCGGGAAGAAGCGGAAATCTTTCAAGCGCATGCCTATAGAAAAGCTGTCAGCTTATACCAGCCGATACTCTCCTATTCCATTGAATTGAAAAATCCGGCATTAGAGCAATTTTGCCGGCAAACATACGACCCGGAACTTTATTACAATCCCGACTCCACCATTATGTATATGCGCCAGCCAATGGAAATGCCCTCGGAAACGACCTACCAAGAAGCCGTACAGGCGGAAACATCGCCATTCAAGCGATTGATCCCGGGATATGACAGTCTTGAAACATTGTCTGCGCTCTTCGAAGTGGCTTTAAACAAGGCATGCCAATCTTTAAGCGAACTTCAGCCGGGGATATATCCCCGATCCGATGAAGACTTGAAGCCTTTATTGGTTCAGTTAGCCGAAAATTGCTTCCAGGCAGGCATACCGGAAGAAGAAACCGCCCGTTGGGCAATCGCTCATTTATATAGGCAGAAAAAAGAGTTTCTGATCCGCCAGACAGTACAGAGTGTATACACCATCGCCAAAGGCTTCGGCAAAAAATCTCCCCTATCGGCAGAACAGGAACTGGAGCTGCGAACGGAAGAATTTATGCAACGCAGATACGAATTCCGTTACAATACAATGACGACAGTAACGGAATATCGGGAACGGAATACGTTTTGTTTCTACTTCCGCCCCCTGAGCAGCCGTGTTCGAAACAGTATTGCCATGAACGCAAGGCTGGAAGGACTCAGTCTTTGGGACAGGGATGTGGTCCGTTATCTGGACTCCGACCGGATTCCGATTTTCAATCCGATCGAAGATTTTCTCTTCGGACTGGATGTACGTTGGGACGGGCACGACCGGATTCGCGAACTAGCAGCCCGGGGTCCCTGCAACAACCGACATTGGGCGGACTTGTTCTATCGCTGGTTTCTGAATATGGTGGCACATTGGCGGCAGACAGACCGGAAATATGCGAATTGCACTGTACCATTGCTCGTAGGTCCGCAGGCTTACCGAAAGTCTACTTTTTGCCGGAGTCTACTTCCTCCCGAATTACAGGCATATTACACGGACCGCATTGATTTCAGTAACAAGCGAGATACCGAGATATCCCTCAATCGGTTCGCACTGATCAATATGGACGAATTTGACCAGAACAGAGTGAATCAACAGGCTTTTTTGAAACATATTCTTCAGAAACCGATTGTCAATGTCCGCCGTCCACACGGTACGGCTACGCAAGAGATGCGTCGTTACGCCTCCTTCATTGGGACGAGCAATCACAAAGACCTGCTGACGGACACTTCCGGTAGCCGCCGTTATATTGTTGTCGATGTGACCGGACCGATCGATTGTTCCCCAATTGATTACGAACAGCTCTATGCACAGGCGATGCATGATCTATACAAGGGGGAACGGTATTGGTTTGATCCGGAAGATGAGAAGGTGATGAATGAAAGTAACCAGGAGTTCCAGGTGATGCCAATTGCAGAACAATTATTCCATGAGTATTTCCGGGCAGCCACAGAAGGAGAAGAATGCGAACAATTCCTTGCCATCGAAATTCTCGAGCAGGTGCAACATGATAGCAAGATTCGCGTATCCGATTGCAATATTATTCAGTTCGGAAGAATATTACAAAAGAATCGGGTGCCTTCTGTGCATACCAAACGAGGTAATGTGTATCGGGTGGTACGGATTAAAGCAAAAAGAGAATAAATATATGTGTGTGCAGACGGTGACAGGTGATAGATCAGTGACAGATGGTCTGCGACCTATCACCAGCATACACTACTGATGAATAAAGAGTTTCAGGAGGCGGTGACAGGTTGAAAGAGAAAATCAAGTTTTATCAGTTTCCTTCACTTTCTTCCCGCCAATAATATTCAGAATAATGTTCATAGCCCCCTTTCCCACGAAAGAAGTACCTACCACGACAACTTTGGGCAAAGACTTCAACGCCTCTTTCACGGCTACACGCTTTGCTTTTCTTTTGGCTTTGATTCCATTTAATGAATTCATTCCATCAATCAGATAGTTACGCGTCACATAACCGATACGCAAAGTCATCAACGAATTCACGATTCCATCGCATATCGAGCCGATGACTACACCCGGTATTTTCACATTAGACAGAATGCTCAAAAAGCCGGTATCTCCCGAAACGGTATCACCAATGTCATCCAAATCAATATCGGACGCTGCATCCGAAGATTGATCTGCTAATGAACCGAAGGGAGCAACCGAGCCCATATCTTTAAATACTTCGGATACAACAAATGTCATTAATGAAGTAACCAGAATATTGACATACTGCCGGAACAACTGTTGCCTCGTAGGCCGGAAACCGGAAGCTACAATCACATCCTCTATCATTTTATAATTCATATAAAGCACGGATACCGTGTCCAGCTTTCCATTCTGCGAAATAGCCGTAATCATAAAGACAGATTTTGCCCATTCTATAATACGACGATTGATACCGATGATACGAACCGAATACATATCCTCTATACGCGGACCTGAAGTTTCTTTCAGTTCTCCCCCTTCAATGCGCAATTTCAACTCTTTGCTTATGATTTGCACCAGTTCTTCCTTACTCGTTGCATAGCGTTCCAAATCTTCACGCAATCTCTGCTGATGCAGTTTTCTTAACTCGGGACAGGACTTATCTTTAGGTATATAATTGCAGTTATCCGCCAGTTTATGTCCAAACGCAACAAGTTGTGCAGTATTCCACTCCCCATCAATAGACAAAGCCGGAAACTGCGGAGCACGATGCACCCGAACGACCGGACGTATAACGACGGCATAAAATACAACCAGAATCAAGGTGTAAAAAGCATACTCTGCCCACGCAACCTGCGATAAGGAGGCTATTTTCTCACCAATAATAATGATGTTACCCAACAATAAAATCACAAAAGAGCCCAAAAACAGGAGTGTGATAATTAATAAATTTCGTTTCATTGGCTTATTCTTATCTTATTGAATCCTTAAAACTCTGAACTTGTGCATTTATTGACCGAAGCAACGCATCCTTCCTGTCAAATTCTTCTTTATCAGACACCAGCGCATTCAGATACATTGTTTTTTGTTGTTCCAAAAAATCAATGATACTTTGTTTGCGTACAGGCACATACTGATCATAAAGGTCATTAGCCGCCTTATATATACTCTTCCCGACAGTCAGCTGAAGATATCCTTTGATCGTTTTCCCGGTATGCGTATGATCGATTCCGGTGATACATTCCATCGCTTTTCTCAGAAAACTCTGAATTTCCATTGTCGAATAAGTCCCGAACGGATTGGGTATTCCGATATGCGGAACAGTCGGATTATTAATATTCTTCACATCAAAAGCTCCCTGCAAATCAAAATCGACCACCGGAAAATCCGTCACTTGCGGCACTGAGTCAAAAGGTGCACAACCTTTCTGCTTCAGAAAAGTATTCATCTTCTCTATAAAAGCCACATCATCTTTCAAGTTAGAGAGTTTCCGCAAATACTGCCGGGCCAGGCTATGTTCATGGGAATCAAGGAACTTACTTTTTATCGCCGCTGACGAATCAGTCATAAACTTTGTAACAAGGCTGCGTGTCGCATCTTTCCCCTTCGCTCCACCGGCAAATGCGGAATTGCATCCGGAATCATAATACTCCCTAACGATTTCAGTAAACTCTTTCAAATCATCATCCATATAGACTTGCACCATTTTTCTAAAATCGCTCCCATCGTAACTAAGTTCACTCGCCTGACGGAGTAACTCGTCAAACGAAGTTGCCGCAGCCTGATATTCTATATCGATTGCTTCCTGTTGGCCAATTGATTCTCCGACTAAATTATCCAGTTTTTCCAACTGATTCAGCGTTCTTCCGATTACGCTTCTCAGACGTATATCAGTACTATTGGAGATCACCTTGCCATACAAATCCTTCTCAAATCTCTGAAATTTCGCAGCTTCTTCCTGAAGATCCTCCATTCCCTCATAGCTGGCAGCATCCGCCACTTTTCCCAAGTTCAAACTATATATATTCTCCTTCAACTGGAAGTTACGTCTGCCCATTTCATTCTCGGCAAATTCTACCTGTGCCTTAATTACAGCCTGCTTCTCCTCTTCCGAATGCCAGTAAGCCGCTTCAAACACATTATGTAGAAGACAAACCGGAACTTTCGGATTATTCTCCTGCAGCAACTTCAGAAAACGATTGGAAACCTTCGATATAGCAGAATTTGAACTTTGCACAAATATCACGAAATCTGCCCTTTGAGAGATCGTTTCATAAATAGGATTATCCAAATTCACATACCCGCCATCCAGCCCGGGCATATCCACCAGAAATATATTATCTTTCAAAAGCTCCCCACCGGAAGTTGTTATGGATGTCACCAGCGTATGATCTGTATTTATCACGCTTTCTTCCAAAGCTAACGAAACACACTCCTCCAGATTAGCATCATTCAATTCTTTCTTTTCAATGCTTATCTCGGAAATGTTTTCCAGTTTTTCAAATCCGCGCAGGCTATCAATGACCGAATCAAACTGTTCTACCTTTCTAGCTTTATCAGCAACAGAAAAAATACGGGTAATGGATTCCTCCTGTCCTTTTGAAATAATGGACGGACGCACCGTACACTCCAAGAAATGAGTGGGGCTGACGTGAGCATGTGCTATGAGATTTACTAAAGTAGATTTTCCCGATTTCACGGGTCCAACCACTAATATAAGAAAAGATCCTCCGTCAAACTCAGAAACACGATTGTTTAGTTTCTGAGTTGATTTACAAACAGCCTCCAAATCTTTTATTCCCCTTACTGACTCCAGAGTTGACATCAATTCCTTAGATCTGCTCTTCAGTATATTCAAGAATATCTTAAGCTCCGACGAAGACATTGTTTCCACTCTTTCTTCTATAAATTTGTATTTACCCATAAACGAGATTTAAATAATGGTACAACCGACTATTCACATGTCATTATAATAATGATGATAAAGTTAGCAGTTTGTCGGGAAATAAAAAATGTATAGAGCACAAAGATTGCATAATAATTGAAAGTTCGTCAAAGTTTTATGGATTCAAGTTCAATTTATCAACAAAAAGTTTCTTCATATCCGCAAAAAACAAGATGTTAAAAACCGAAAAAGCATGCAGTCTTTTCGTTTTCTATTCATCATATTAAAATAATACACGCACATGGATATAAAAGAACTTGTAGATTTATGTAAAAAAGGGAATGAGCAGGCATTAAGTCTACTTTATAAAACCTATTCGAAAAAGATGATGAGAATATGCCTTCATTATATACCTGATAAACAAATCGCACAAGATCTCCTACACGACGGATTCATTGTCATTTTCACTTCGATTAAGACATTACGTACTCCCGAAAAACTGGAAAGCTGGATGGGAATAATTATGAAGAATATTTCATTAAGGTATCTCAACCAAAAGAGTACAAACTCTGCAATTCCCTTATCTGATATCCCTGAAAACGAGGAGCCTATTGACAATTCGCTATCATCTGATTCTATTCCTTATGATAAAATAACAGAAATGGTAGAGAAATTGCCAGAAGGATACAGCAAAATCTTCAAGTTAGCTGTATTGGAGGGATTATCTCACAAGGAAATAGGTAAACTGTTGAATATAGCTCCCCACTCCTCCTCTTCTCAATTATTCAGGGCAAAAGTCTTACTTAAAAAGATGATTTCTGATTACAGGCTGATTCTTATACTAGTGATTTTATTTTTTTTCCCAACGATACACGACTATCTATACTGGAAAAGAAAAGAGACTAAAGATAATCATTGGTCTAACAATGTCATTCGGAAAGTGAAATTAGATAAGAAAGAAGAAAATGAGAGCATTACCTCTTCCGGACATATCTCTCACTACAAAGAAGCCCCCCCTTTTAATACTACTTTAGCAAACCTCCCCCGATTAGCATTAGACACAAGTGCAACAGGATTATCTACCACTTCTGAAATAAAAGACTCAGTAGAGAAACAGCCTGTTGCCAAACCATCTTTTACATGGGAGCATGCAGAGAAAATTATTACATTCTCATATTCAAGCCAAGAATTCACTTCACTCCCCAAAAAGAAAACAGGGAAATGGAAAATGATGTTGGCAGGGTCAGTCGGACCACAACTGGCACAAAACCTATACAAGTTGATGACAACACCACACTCTGACGGTTTGGAAAGCGGTCTCCCCCAGCAAGTCAATACTTGGGAAGAATATTATGACTATTTAAACACCCGCAATCAGGAAGGAACCTTAGGAGACTCGCTTACGCTAATGACAATTGCCAAAAACAACAGTGGAAGAATTATAGAACATCAACACCATAATAGCCCCATCACTATCGGACTAGCATTGAACAAAAAGTTGAATAACCACTGGAGTATAGAAACCGGATTACAATATATTTATTTAAAATCAGAGTTCACCACAGGAAAGGAATATCGGATTCAGGAAACCCAAAAGCTCCATTACATAGGTATTCCTCTCCGTATTTCCTACCGTTTTGGGAATTATAAACAATTCTCATTTTACTCAACAGCCGGTTTACAAATGGAAATCCCGATAAAAGGAACTCTGCATACTTCTCATGTCACAGATAGTGTCCCCATTAATTGGGGTTACCAGTCATTAGATGTACCTTTGCAATGGTCAATCAATGCGAGTACAGGTGTACAATACCACTTTACACCTCACACCAGCATCTATATAGAGCCAACCATTAATTACTATATTCCCGATGGAAGTTCATTGCGCACAATCCGAAAAGAACATCCGGTTACGTTCTCTGTTCCTGTAGGCATTCGTTTCTCTTGGTAAAAAAATCATTCTGCCATGCAGTCTTCCGGCTGATAGTTTATCATAACTATAGAACAGTTAGAAACAATAGACAAATCAGATGCAGAAACGACATACAAACCGTGAACGTTATTTTGAGGAACAAGCTCAGACTACGAGAAATTATTATATTCCTTATATTAAAGAATATACAGGAAATCTGCCAAACAAAGTATTGGAAGTAGGGTGTGGCGAAGGAGGGAATCTGCTTCCCTTTGCCGAGCTAGGTTGTGATGTCATTGGAATTGATATTGCCGCATCCCGAATTGAACAGGCACAAAACTTCTTCATCACTAAAAGGCAAAAAGGAACTTTCATCGCTTCTGATATCTTCTTATTAAAAGATTTACAGAAACATTTCCCGCTTATTCTCATACATGATGTAATAGAACATATCGACAACAAGGAGCAATTTCTGCGCAACTTAAAAAAATATCTATCGCCTAACGGAATGATCTTCATTGCTTTTCCTGCCTGGCAAATGCCATTCGGCGGACATCAGCAGATTGCAAGAAGTAAGATTATCTCTCATATGCCATTTATACATTTACTACCTCGTATGTTGTATAAACGGATATTGGAATTATTCAGCGAACAAGAAAGCACAGTCAAAGAGTTATTAACTATCAAATACACCCGATGTACAATAGAAATGTTTCGAAGAGTAGTAAAACAGACTGATTATCAAATCGTCAATGAACAGTTATACTTTATTAACCCACACTACAAAATTAAATTTGGACTAACCCCTCACAAATTAAACAAAACAATAGCATGTATACCTTTCATTAGAAATGTATTCAGTACAAGTTGTTTCTATTTAATAAGACCAACATAGCATTTTATTTCATTATTTACATTAATATTCAGGAAGTTATCAACAAGCTAACTATAAAAGACAAACAGCATCATCAATCATACAAAGCACATAAAAGTCATATTTTGTTCTTTATTGAACAGTATTTTTCCAAAACTATAAAAGGGCTGCGTTAAATTTGCATCTGAAAAAGTACGTTAACATTTTAAATTCTAAAAAGTATGCATTTATCTAACACATTACCCCATAATAATCGTATAGAAATAGCTGATGTGCTACGTGGGTTCGCTGTAATGGGAATTACACTTATCCATTTTATCGAACGGTTTAGCCTCAATAGCTTTCCGGAAGAGACCTGTAACTTTCTGATATTTACAGATAGGGTAATTTGGGATAGTGTATTTTTTACCTTTTCCGGTAAGGCATACTGCATCTTTGCATTGCTTTTTGGATTTAGTTTTTTTATTCAAGACAATTCACAAAAACTTAAAGGAAAAGATTTTCGTGGGCGGTTTGCCTGGCGGTTAGTATTACTTCTTTTTATAGCTTGTATTAATTCGGCTTTATTTCCGGGTGAAATATTGGTACTCTACGCCTTGCTTGGTTATGTACTGATCGCAGTCTGCCGACTCTCTACCCGAACAGTCACGATCATAGCAGTCATTCTTCTACTTCAACCTATTGAATTGGGACAAATAATTTATGCACTCATCAACCCCGACTATGTTATTAATGCTGATCTTGATGCTCCATACTGGGAGTTAGTCAATACAGCTCAGAAAGAAGGTTCTTTCCTCGAAATGTGCAAAACTGCCATATGGACGGGTAATGTTGCCAACATGGGTTGGATGCTATTACACGGAAGAGTTACTCAAACCGCCGGTCTGTTTATGGTAGGTATGATAATTGGGCGTAGCAACGCGTTTCTCTATTCAGAAAAGAATATAAAAATCTGGATTAAAGTATTCATCATAGCCGTTACCGCCTTTTTCCCCATTTATGGTTTGATAAATATACTCCCCGACTTTATAAGTCGCGAAGCACTACTTGTACCTTCTGTCCTTCTATGCAAGTCACTGTCAAATATTGCATTTACAGGAATCATGTTTGCAGGTATCATACTGGTTTATTACCTGACAACCCTTAAGAATGTTCTTCATAAATTTGCACCTTATGGACGCATGAGCTTGACCAACTACCTGTCACAATCTTTAATCGGAGGGTTCTTGTTTTACAACTGGGGATTAGGACTTTATCTGCATACAGGCATTACAGCGTGTATCCTTATTGGTGTAAGCGTATTCTTTTTACAATACTTTTTTTGTAACTGGTGGCTTCGTTCACATCGCCAGGGTCCATTAGAATGGCTATGGAAGAAAGCAACCTGGATAAAGGTAGGCAAGGGATAAATGATACTGAGAGATAAGAAAAGGTGCAATTCATCGTAAAAGTGAATTGCACCTTTTTAGTATTTTTGCTGCAAATAACACAGTCTATAGAAAATATCGAAAACCTTCTGGTAGTGCACATTAGAAAGAAATACCCTATAACAAAAAAGCTAAGTAATTGATTGCTCAATTCTTAGCTTTTCGTGGTACCCAGACCCGGGGTCGAACCGGGATGGAAGTGAATCCACTGGTGTTTGAGACCAGCGCGTCTACCGATTCCGCCATCTGGGCATGCTTGATTTCTCAATTGCGGTGCAAAGATACGACATTATTTTGATTCCACAATAGTTTGGCAAAAAAAAGGAGAAAAAAATAATAAAACATATCTTAAACACTTCTCTATTCAGAGAATAAACCGTACATTAGCAAAAACATTTAAAAATAGAGTCACTATCATGACAAACATGGATAATTATTGCGTGATTATGGGTGGTGGTATCGGTAGCCGCTTCTGGCCGTTTAGCCGCAAAACATTGCCCAAACAATTTCTTGACTTCTTCGGAACCGGTCGTTCACTCCTACAACAAACCTTCGACCGCTTTCAAAAGGTAATCCCAACCGAAAATATTCTTATTGTCACCAATGCAATGTACGCTGATCTGGTGAAGGAACAACTTCCCGAATTGGATGAGAAACAGATTTTATTGGAACCCGCAAGAAGAAATACCGCTCCATGCATCGCATGGGCTGCCTATCACATCCGCGCTTTAAACCCGAATGCGAATATCGTCGTTGCTCCCTCAGATCATCTGATTTTGAAAGAAGAAGAATTCCGTGCCGCAATCATTAAAGGACTGGAATTCGTTTCTCACTCTAAAAAGTTACTGACACTAGGCATCAAGCCCAACCGTCCTGAGACCGGATATGGCTATATACAAATTGACGAACCAACCGGTGATGGCTTCTACAAAGTAAAGACATTCACCGAAAAACCGGAACTGGAATTAGCCAAAGTATTCGTAGAAAGCGGTGAATTTTACTGGAACTCCGGATTATTTATGTGGAACGTCAATACCATTATTAAAGCTGCAGAAATCCTGCTTCCCGAATTAGTATCCAAACTGGCACCGGGAAAAAACATCTATGCTACAGATAAAGAGAAAGCATTCATTGAAGAAAACTTTCCCGCATGTCCCAATGTATCCATTGACTTCGGCATCATGGAAAAAGCGGACAATGTATATGTATCTTTAGGCGATTTTGGCTGGTCCGACCTGGGCACATGGGGATCACTCTACGACTTATCAGAAAGAGACCGGGAAGGCAATGTGACCTTAAAAAGTCATTCTTTGATCTATAATGGAAAAGATAATATGATCGTACTCCCCAAAGGAAAGCTCGCCGTGATCGATGGCTTGGAAGGCTATCTGATAGCCGAATCGGACAATGTCCTGCTAATCTGCCGTAAAGACGAAGAACATTCTATCCGCAAATACGTGAATGATGCCCAGATGCAACTGGGAGACGATTTCATTTAAGAATGAAAAACTAAAAAAAGAAGAATGAAGAATTGCTATGCAGCATACAGCGCAGCTAATTCTTCATTCTTCTTTTTTAATTCTTTATTTAAATAATTTCTATTCCCTGCTCCTTACAAAGCTGCAATCCAAGATCTTTCAGTCTGAATTTCTGAATTTTACCACTGCCTGTCATCGGAAACTCCTTCACAAAGAAGACATATTTCGGTATCTTATAACGGGAAATCTTATTCTTACAGAAGTCACGAACGTCCGACTCATGCATTTCAACTCCTTCCTGCAAGATGATAAAAGCACCAACTGCTTCACCATATTTCTTAGAGGGAATCCCTGCTACCTGAACATCCTTTACCCCATCAAGCTTATAAAGGAATTCTTCGATTTCACGTGGATAAATGTTCTCTCCACCACGAATAATCATATCCTTGATACGCCCTGTGATCCGGTAATTTCCGTCCTCATCTTTAATGCCTAAGTCGCCCGAATGCAGGAAGTTATCTTTATCAATCACTTCAGCCGTAGCTTCCGGATTCTTATAATACCCTTTCATCGTATTATATCCACGATTGCACATTTCGCCTTGTACGCCTACCGGACATTCTTCGCCGGTTTCAGGATCAATCACTCTGACTTCTGTAAATTCAAAGTCGCGTCCTACCGTATTACAACGTACATCAAACGAATCATCGATGCGGGTAGCGGTCATACCGGGAGCGGCTTCAGTCAGTCCGTATACACTGGTAACCTTCATGTACATCTTTTCTTCTACCTGTTTCATCAGTTCAACCGGACACAACGAACCTGCCATTATACCGGTACGCAGACAAGACATATCAAACAAGTCGAACATCGGATGATGCAACTCGGCAATAAACATCGTAGGCACTCCGTAAAGAGCCGTACAGCGTTCTTTATGAATGGAAGCCAACACGACCAACGGGTCAAACCGCTCTACCATCACCTGTGTACACCCATGAGTCAGACAGTTCATCGTAGCCAACACCACTCCAAAACAATGGAATAGCGGCACACAACAACAGAGTTTGTCATCCGCCGTAAACTTCATGTGTTCGCCGGTCAGAAAACCGTTGTTGGCAATATTATAATGAGTCAGCATCACTCCTTTCGGGAAACCGGTAGTTCCTGATGTATATTGCATATTCACTACATCATGACAGTCTACTTTACTTTTAAGTTCAGTCAGGCGATCATCTTCCACATTATTCCCTAGCAGCAAGATTTCCGCAGTATTATACATTCCCCGATGTTTCTCCTGACCGACGTATATCACATTCTTCATATACGGAAAGCGTTCACTCTTCAAATGACCGCGTTCGCAGGTTTTCAGTTCAGGAAGCATCGTATACGTCATTTGCACAAAATCACTGTCCTTTTCACCATTGACGATACAAAGTGTATGCATATCGGAATTCTGGCAAAGATACTCCAGCTCGGCCTGCTTATAATTCGTATTCACCGTGACGTATACCGCACCAATCTTGGCACAAGCATACAGCAATGTCAGCCAATCGGGCACGTTCGCCGCCCAAATACCGACATGAGTACCACGTTCCACACCAACAGCGATCAGTCCTTTCGCCATATCATCCACACGCTGGTTAAGCTGGCTCCATGTAAAACGAAGATTACGGTCGGAATAAACGATATATTCCTTATCGGGAGTCTCTTCAGCCCAATGTTCCAGCCATTGCCCAAGAGTACGTTCAAATAATTGCATGCGATTATTCTTAATATTTGGTATCAGATTTTATTAAATCGGAGTGTAGACTACAGCCAATATTTTAGCAGCCTGCCCTTCGTAAGCATGTACATGATGAGGAACAATGGAATCATAATAAATGCTATCACCCTCTT
>OHCD01000943.1_pt1 | contig 13609 bp, 9 predicted proteins | sample 1577561 | NCBI WGS metagenome assembly OHCD01 (sample SAMEA3879510, study PRJEB24766) | human gut metagenome | biome: human-associated habitat; feature: feces | place: USA | collected 1985/1987 | reverse complement strand
CCTTCAGCATATTGTTGGCAGAAAGCTGAATACCGGATACAAATCCCATGATACTATCTTTGAAAACCAACATCAGAATAGCGGCAGACGCTCCCAATCCGGTCAGCAAGACCATCGGGCTCTGATTGATCAGAATGCTTATAATAATGATGGCTCCTATAAAGAAAAGAATCACTTGCGCCGTCTGCAAAAGTCCTTTCAACGGTTTGTCCCGATACTGCTCCCGCTCACTGTAGACTTGATAGACAGCCGTAAACAAAGCGCTGATGAAACGAAGAAAAACGGCAATGATATATATCAGACAGAGACGCCTCAGAAAATCGAGCAAATCAGAATCCGCATGCTCGGGGAATGCGATAGGAATGGCGATATAAATCAGGATAGGCGCTACCATCCGGCTGACATTCACCATCACTTTATGGTTGAATACAATGTCGTCCCAGGTAGCTTTGGTCTGCTTCACCAACTTGGCTACCACCCGTAAAATGATTTTACGGCAGATTATGTTAGCCAACAAGGCTATTCCGATAATAAACAGCAATACGATCAGATTATCTATTTTGTCCGCCCATACTTCATCCACACCTGCCGAGAGCAACGTACGGTTGACCTCCTGCATCACGACATTGCCAACATTCTCCGTATCTCCATTTGCCAATGCCACACTCACTGTATCAATCACTTCTTTCATAAAATAGTATCTCTTTTAGTTTATTCCCTTATTAGTTAGTTCCCTTTTATTCATTCTCCTTTGGCCAGATATTCCTGAATGTCCTGCCTCAGCCAGTCGTAGTGGAAGAGTCGCTTATAGGCGACGTTCTTCTTCAACATGATTTCGACATTCACCTGGCTGTTCTGATAACAAGTCAATTCATTCCTGAATTGTTCATTATGTTCCGCCAGTCGTTTGATTTCCTGTTCCCGTTCCCGGCGCAGGGCGGTACAGACGGGAATCAGAAGTTTCATCACGACATTATCCATCACGTGATGTCCCTGCATATATAAATAGGTGGTTTCGGGGACGAGTCCCAGTTCCTTTAATTCCGACCGCAATCCGTTCACTTGGTTGACAGAACCGGGGAAGCGTTTTTTCAGTTCAGCAAGTTTCTGATTAACTCGGTGTTGCAGTGCTTCCAGACTGTGTTCCGGATGTTTCAGACTGATCTCCCTCAAGGCAGTATAAGTATGGAAGTCGTACATCGGGAAAGTATACGTATCCCGTTGACGATAAAACCACACGTTCCACAGGAAAAGCGGGTATACGATTTCTGAATACCGTTTCAGATAAGCGTTGAAATCCAGTATAAAACGGTCGTTCAATGTGGCCTGCACACATACTTCGTGAAGACTTTCGGCAAAGCAGTGATAGTTTTCGATAGCGTATGTGTAGGTTTGGAATATGTACTTGTTCCGGTTGATCTTTCGGGAAGTGTTCGTGGCTCCCTGCAACAGGAAATCATAGTCACTGTCGACACAGGCAATCAGACTTTTGCCCAGTTCGGCGGTATTCAGCGTGTTCATGAGTACCATCTTCTTCCCCTTTGCCAATGAGGTGGCCGAAGGGAGCATCACTTGAAAATAATGCTCGTCATCTTCAAACTCTTCGAGTAATGTGCGCCAGAAAGCAACATCATCATAGCTCTCTACGTAAGCAATGATGCGCCGGCGAGCCTTTTTGGAATACAGCTTGTGGGCAGCATTGAAGTAAGAAGAAGTCAGATTATCGCGTAGTGAAGTTGCCATGTAGAAGTTGTCATTAACAATTAATAGTCGGGGTGAGTCTGAATCCGTCCGCTTCGGTGGAAATATCGCTCACCTCTGTCACTGCATCCAGCCAGCCCTCCATGATGACGGCAGGCGAATGGGTGGTCAGAATGATTTGCACATTGGGATTCAGTTCTCGGATCATTGAAATCAGTTTCTGTTGCCATTCGATGTGCAGGGAGGCTTCCGGTTCGTCCATGAAAAGGACACAGTGGCTGTTGTCCTGCACGAGCACTGTCAGCAGAATCACGAGCATTTGCTTTTCACCGGACGAGAGTTTGTATGGAAACAGCAATTCTCCGTCCTGATAGAAGGCTATGTCATTCCGACGGCGGTCTATCTTTTTGCGGGTGTAGCTGAAAAGTTCGTCAATCATATCCTGAAAACGACGTTTGGCAAGGGAGAGGGTGGCGGCTTTGCTGCGCTGTTCCTCGTCATTGCTGGAAAGCATTTCGATCATCTTATTGCCTATATTGACCTGATAATCGAGATAGCGGCGCTGCAACAGATACAGTTGCCAGTCCAGTTCGGACTTCACGTTCTTGTCTGCCATGCGTGCCGTGAAGTCACCCATAATCAAGGGGCGGTCGTAGCTGCGGATCACATCGTATGGGATATAAGTCGCTGCGGGATTATCAAAGAAGAGGTGTACTCCGTTCTTTGCGTCGCTTTTCATTTCACCGGAGAGCTGTATGTCGCCGGAAAGCTGTTCGAGGTATCCCACCGAACGGTTCAGAATAGTGGTCTTTCCCACTCCGTTGATGCCGGAAAGGATATTCACATCCGGACGCAAATCCCATTGTATATTAAAGCGGCCCCAGAGTCCTTTGATCTCGATCCGCCGGATATAGTCTGCCTGTTGTTCCATAATATTCAATTTTAATCAAGGCAAATATAAACAAATCATGCGACAAATTGGTTACCTTTGCAGCAGTTTTCAATAAAGGTAACAATTAAAAGGTATACACAGACTTATGGGCAATAACAAGAATCTGCACGGACATCTGTTTGCACTCACGGCAAACGTTATGTGGGGACTGATGTCTCCTATCGGCAAATCGGCACTTCAAGAGTTTTCAGCTACCTCCGTCACCACGTTTCGTATGGTAGGTGCGGCAGCGGCATTCTGGATACTTTCCATCTTCTGCAAACAGGAGCATGTGGACCACCGCGATATGCTGAAGATTTTCTTTGCTTCCCTCTTTGCTCTGGTTTTCAATCAGGGGATATTTATCTTCGGGCTTTCGATGACTTCGCCTATTGATGCTTCTATCGTAACGACTACTCTGCCGATAGTTACCATGATTGTGGCAGCCATCTATCTGAAAGAGCCGATTACGAACAAGAAAGTACTGGGTATTTTCGTGGGAGCTATGGGAGCGCTTATCCTTATTATGAGCAGTCAGGCAGCGAGTAGTGGTAACGGAAGTCTGATCGGCGACTTGCTTTGTCTGGTTGCGCAAATCAGTTTCTCCATCTATCTGACGGTGTTCAAGGGGCTGTCTCAGCGATATTCGGCAGTAACCATCAATAAATGGATGTTTATCTATGCTTCGATGTGTTATATTCCTTTCTCTTATCAAGATATTTCGGTCATTCAATGGACCAGCATTCCAATGGTTGCCATTTTGCAGGTATTGTATGTCGTACTGGGAGGAAGTTTCCTTGCTTATCTCTGCATCATGACAGCTCAGAAGTTACTCCGCCCTACAGTGGTAAGTATGTATAACTATATGCAGCCGATTGTGGCTACGATTGCAGCAATCCTCATGGGAATCGGGAGCTTCGGCTGGGAAAAAGGAATCGCCATTACACTTGTGTTTCTGGGTGTGTATATTGTGACGCAGAGTAAGTCTAAGGCGGATTTTGAGAAGGCGGGAAAGGAGTTGTAGAAGTTTCCTCATACCGATAAAATAGAGAAAAGCATCAATGGGGATGTGTCGAAACCCTCATAAATTTAGAAGGGGGGACACATTCCCATTGATACTTTTCTTCTATATATTCAGCTATCTTTAGTTAGCCAGAATCGTTATCTCCGCACCGGACGCAAAATCCTGTCCGTTCTGTTCGCTTAAAGCCGTGAAACGGATATAACGTGCCTTCACCGGTTTGTCAAACAAGACTCTCTTTTCTTTGGAGTCCCTTGCGAATGTTCCTTTATTAACAGGCTCTCCCCATTCTTTTCCATCCATGCTGACCTGAATAGAGTAATCCTTGATATTACCGTTTCCTCCATTCTGTCGCGGCAGGTAAGTAAAGCCTTTGATTTCCTTGACTTCACCGGCATCCAAATCTACCCAATGCGGGTATTTGGCAACTGTCACCGAATACATGGTATGCCAGATGGTATTCGGATCACCATCAGTCAGATGAGAAGCATCGCCTTCACCCGATTCCTGACTACTGGCGTATACGACTTGCGTCTGAATGCTTTCTATTTTCTCAAACTTCATTGTGCTGCTGATATCCTTACTATCCTTATACCATGCCTTGATCGTACCTCCGTTACGCATAGGGACAGGCTCTGTGTATTCCTGCACTTTCTTACTTCCGTCAATGCTATAACAAATGACAGCATCTTTCTTTGCTGAAGTCAATTCGACCATTCCGGCAGGGGTGCGTGTGATAGACAGAGGAAGATCTCCCGCAGGAGCAACATTGGCAACGACACTCAGTTCCTTACCGGCAGGACGAATGATGAAGCCCATACTGTGCTGGTTGGCAAACACACGGTCGTGTACGAGAGGACCTCCCTGACCACAACTGTTACCACCCAGACCGGTCACTGCACAATCCAAATGCAGATAGGTATCGCCTGCCTTCGGCAACTGATAAGGATGGGAAGCCAAAATCAAGTCGAGAGCCGAATACTGAAGTGCCGAAGCCGAAAGACGGTCGGTAGCTACGAAGACAGCTCCATTCCCTGCCTGATTGGTCAATGCACACCAGCGAACATCTTCGTGATTGCCCATATCCTGAGGTTTCGGGAAGTTTACGAACTCACCTGCTACGCTATTCGTATACTGTTCGATAAACTGTCCGCTCTTACGGTCGGCATAGTTATCTATCGGTCCGCGTCCGTAATAAGTGAAGTTACTGTATTGTTGGGGAACTTTCATCACATAACCCAAACGTGGCAGAACCAAACTTGAACGATTGGAAGTAATGCTGGACTGCAATTCGATAGAACCGTCCGGATACACTGTCCATATCTGGTTAGTGACAAATTTAAAGTCATTGCTACCGAATTTTCTGTCGGTCAGTTCTTCGATGCTATTTTTACCGGAGCTTGTACCGCCCTTAATGCGTGCGGCATTCGGTGCCTGAGATTCTACCGTAAAGCTCAATACCAAAGTTCCATTGCCTCTATTCAGCACTTTATATTCAGTTGTTTTATGAATCAGATTGTGCAAACCATGTTCGAACCAGGGAGCATAGAACCAGTTATCATTGTTTGTAAAAGCACGGAGAGCATCGAGCTTCGGACCGTTGCCGTCGGCGATAACTGTCTCGTTGCCATACTTCAGACTGTAGATACTTCCGGTTTGCGGGTCAAATATAGCTTCAAAATCAGTTCCCTTTATAAGGATGCGCTTCGTATCCTTGTCAAGTACGAATCCATCCAGTTTTCCTGCATTGGCAGTTACTTCACTGATGGATGGGCGATCTGTAGCCTCCTTTATCAAAATCTGTTCCTCTGCCATCGGAAAGCCTTTGGCAGCCCAAGGTCTTTGATCTTTCAGTATAAACTGTAGTTTCATAAAGTACTCAGCATCTTTCTTAAGAGAGGCATGATCATACGGCAGAGTGATCTGTGCACGTTGGCGTGGAGCTATATTGATATCCATCGGTTTACCGGTCATTATCGGTTTACCGTCTTCATAAAGCGAATATACCAACTGGTAATCTTCCGCCAAGTTCTTAAAGTAGTACTTATTGAAGATCTCAAATACCCCCTTTTCTGTATCTATTGCCTTTACGCCGATGTGCTGATATACCTTTTTCACTTCATAGTACTGAGGCTTCGGTTCAAGGTCACCAAACACGATGCCGTTCATTACAAACTGACCATCATTGGGAGTATCGCCAAAGTCTCCGCCGTAAGCCAGATAACGGACACCTGTCTTCGGGTCATAATTGTACATAGACTGGTCTACCCAATCCCAAATGGCACCTCCACAGAAGAAATTGGTCGACTCCATAGCTTCCCAGTAATCTATCAGATTACCGCAGGCATTCCCCATTGAATGGGCATATTCGGATATATGGAACGGATACTTGATATCATATTTCCCCTGCACGGCCCCACGTACCCAGCCGATAGACGGATATTGGTTGGAACCCATATCTACAATGTCATTATTACGCTCATATTGCACAGGACGGGAAGTATCAAACTTCTTCAAAGCATCATAAGCCGCCACAAAGTTCTTGCCCGGTCCGGCTTCATTGCCCAACGACCAGATAACGATAGAAGGATTGTTGACATTGGCACGCACCATTTCCATCACACGTGCCACGTGCGCATTTTTCCATTCCACCGGATGAGAGAGGGAGGCAGCACCATAATAATATTCGTGCGATTCTATATTCGCCTCATCTTCGAGATAAATACCGTATTTATTGCACAGGAAATACCAATACGGATCATCCGGATAATGTGAATTACGTACATGATTGATGTTGGCACGCTTCATCAACATAATCTCTTTCTCCATCATCTCACGGGTAATGGCGTGCCCTACTCCCGGATTGGATTCATGTCGGTTCACCCCTTTCAGTTTGACCGTCTTTCCGTTCACATAATAATAACGTCCGGCAAGTCCGAATTCATCTTCGGAAGCAGGAGTATCCTTAATCTCCACTTTGCGGAAACCGACAATGGTGGAAACCATTTCAACGGTTCTGTTCTTCTTATCCTTCAATTCGGCTACCAACGTGTAGCGATACGGAAATTCAGCCGACCACTTATTAGGAGCCTTTACCTTAAGAACAGTCTGAACACTACCGGTTTCATTCGGAGCGATTTTGTCGATCACAGGAGATAAGAATCCATCTACCAAGGTATTCTCATCAGAATACAGTTTGTTGGCATATAAAGAGTAATATACCTTGTAGTCTTTGATGGCTTTCTTATCCAGATTACGGATTTCGGCATTGACAGTCAGAGAACCGTCCGTATAAGTCGCATCCAAATCGGGTGTGGCAACCAAGTCACGGAAATGAACTTTGGGAACCGAGTACAAGGCAACCGTACGGAAGATGCCCGGCAGACGGAACATATCCTGCGCTTCGAGGAAGGAACCGTCCGAACTACGATACACTTCGGCGGCTACGGTGTTCTTGCCTTTCTGTAAATAGGGAGTGATATTGAAATTAGCGGTATTACGCGAATTCTTGGAAAAACCTACGTACTGACCGTTGATCCACAGATAGAAGAATGAATCGACACCATCGAAGCTGATAAAGACTTCGCGTCCGTCCCAGTCCTGCGGGATTTCGAAATCACGGCGGAAGGAACCTACTTCGTTCCGATCCTTGTAAGTAGTCCAGTTGGCAGGAGGAGTACGCATCACGCCTCCGCGCCAGTCATCCACCTTCACGCTGTGCTGGAAGATTACCGGTTGGTTGACGTAGATAGGCGTTCCGTACTTCTGGCTTCCGTCCTTTTGAATGCCATAAATATTCCAGCTTGAAGGCACGGGAATCGCATCCCATGAGCTGACATCATACTCAGTCTGATAGAAATCTTTGGGGCGGGAGTCGGGGTCGGGTGCCCAGTGAAACTTCCAGTCACCGTCAAGTGACTGCCAATACTTACTGTTTTCCGGCAATACCTTGCGGGCATTATCCAAATGCTGGAACGGAAAGAAATAAGCATGCGGCTGCTCTTTGTTGAGCGCCAGGTTTTCGGGAGATTCCCACTCTTTTCCTGTAGGAGCATTCACCGAACCATAGGTGAATCCTTCTAACGGTTGGTCTGCAAAGCTCTGTATTGACAAACTACAACACAAAAGCCCGGTTAATAAGGTTTTGTTCATCAGGTGTTAAAGTTAACAATTGGTTATTAATTAGGGTATAGTTATCGGGGGTAAATGTTCGGTCGTTTTTCTAATCCATCACTGTTTCTGCTTTATCATCGTTTTAATTCGTCAAAATAGGTATCCAGCAGGCTCTTAGCAGCGATAAACGAAGTAAGATTTCCCTGCAGCACTTGTTGTTCCTTCTCCTGAAGCATCGCTTCAATCCGAGGATTGTGATAGAAGCTATCACGGAGCTGTTCATTGATCGTTTCGTACATCCAGTACTTGCTCTGTTCATTACGGCGATAGTCAAAATAACCGTTCTTCTTCACGAAATCGATATATTCATACACCATGTCCCAGATTTCCTTCACGCCGATATTATAAAAACCGGAGTAAGTCAGCACCTTCGGAATCCATCCCGATTCGGGAGCCGGAAACAGATGCAGCGCATTACGGAACTGACTGGCAGCCAACTTGGCAGGTTCCAGATTATCTCCGTCGGCTTTGTTGATGACAATACCGTCCGCCATTGGATCACTGAATGGGATTCCGATTTCGATCATGCTGACCCCATGTTTTTCGAGAGTACGGATGACATTGACTGTTCCATCAAGGGCAGGATCACCTGCACAAAAATAAATAGAAAGAATATCTTTCTTGTTGCTATTAAAGAGTTGATTAATTCTGTTCATGATTTTGAGAATTTAAATTTATGACTTTAGTTCATTTAGAAACATCCGGATTCGTTCCGGGTCCTTTTCCCCGGGCTTCAGTTCGAAACGGCTGTTCAGGTCGTACCCTGCCAGACGGGGATGGTTGAATGCTTTCAATGCATTGGCACTGTGTGAGTTGATACCGCCACTCAATAGGAATGGAACTTGTCCGTTGTAGGTATGCAGAATGTTCCAGTCGAATTGGTTTCCTGAGCCACCATACTGCTCACATTTCGTATCAAACAGGAAAAGATTGCAAGCTTTTTCATACTCGCTTACGTGATTCAAATCTTTTGGGCGAGCCACAGAAAAAGCTTTGATGATTTTCAGGCCGGAGGTGCGCAATGACTGACAGTATTCCGGTGATTCTTTGCCGTGGAGCTGGATATATTCCAGCCCGAAACGGTCGGCGTACATCGTGATTACATCTTTGTCTTCATTCACAAAAACTCCGACACGGCGGGCACGAACGGGCAGGTAAGCGGGAAGTTCGTAGATATAACGGGGAGATTTGGGATAGAAGATAAATCCTATCATATCCACTTTTTGTAGTGACTCCACATCCCGTATATTGGGGGCTTCACGCATACCGCATACTTTGATGATTTTTCCGTTGATCATAGGGCTGTCCGTTTTTGGAAGTTCATGTATTTATTGAATGGCTTTCAGAAAGTTCTGCAGCGTTTCTGCCGGTTGCGGAGTTTTCATAAATGTCTCTCCGATGAGGAATCCCCGGAATCCGGCAGTCCGAAGACGTTTTACCACTTCCGGATCGGAAATGCCACTCTCCGATACTAATACCGCATCTTGTGGAAGTTGTCCTGCCAGTCGGAAAGAGTTTTCTACATCTGTGAAGAAAGTACCCAGATTGCGATTATTAATCCCAATCATATCAATTTTACTATTAATATAAGGTAACTCTTCCGCACTATGGATTTCAAGTAATACTTCCAGTCCCAGTTCATGTGCCTGCTCTGCCAGTTCCTGACATTTTTCCTGTTTCAGTGCGGCGGCGATAAGAAGTACGGCATCCGCACCGACAATTTTTGCCTGATATAACTGATACTCATCAATGATAAAGTCTTTTCTTATAATGGGAACATCGACCAAAGGACGTGCTGTACGGATATCTTTCAGACTTCCTCCAAAAAATTTCTCATCAGTGAGAATAGAGAGGGCGGAAGCACCTGCCGCCACATAAGACGGAACAATCTCTTCGGGACGTGCTTCCTGTTTGATCCACCCTTTGGATGGTGACCGACGCTTAAATTCGGCTATAATACCGGAATCGGAAGAAGCCAATGCCTGTTTCATAGAACGGGCAGCCGGAACTTCATTGATACCTTCCTGCAACTGTTCGATGGAAATAGCCTGCTTTTGCAAATCGACTTCAAACCGTTTGTTAGCTATAATTTCGGATAATATATCTTTCATTAATCTTAAATTTTGAATCAAGGCAAAGGATATCGCATATTCATCCTTTACCACTTATCATTTATAACTTATTACCTATTACTTATTATTCAATTCAATGAATTTCTTCAGTGTAGCCAATGCCCGGCCACTTTCTAGTGATTCTTTAGCGAGGGCGATGCACTCTTCAATCGTTTTTTCCGGACGAACTACTTGAATAGCGAAAGCTGCATTGATAACAACCACGTTTTTCTGTGCTTCCGTAGCTGTATTGTTCATGATGTTATCAAAGATTTTAGCAGCATCTTCCGGTGTCTGTCCACCATCCAGATCAGTATCCTGATAACGTGCAAATCCGAGACCTTCCGGAGTATAAATCTTCTCATTGCCACAGGTAGCTACCTTAAACTCGTTCGTCAGAGAAATCTCATCATATCCGTCCAGGCTATGTACAACGGCAAATTTAGTCTTACTCTCCTGATAAGTATAGGTATAAAGGCGCAAAAGTGGAAGATTATACACGCCTAAAAGCTGATAAGTCGGCAATACAGGATTGACCAACGGACCGAGCATATTAAAGAATGTACGTACCGCCAATCCTTTACGGATCGGGGCAACTGCCTTCAGTGCCGGATTGAACAAAGGAGCGTGCAGATAAGCAATATTACATTGTTCCATGCTGCGCTGCATCTGATCAACATCACTTGTGAATTTAACCCCATGTTGCTCCATCACATTGCTGGCACCGCTGACTGAAGTAGCTCCATAATTGCCATGTTTTACAACCGGAATACCTGCTCCGGCTACTGTAAAGCAGGCCGCCGTAGAAATGTTGAACGTATTTTTTCCATCTCCTCCCGTACCGACAATATCGATCGGAGTAAACTCGCTCAAATCAACCGGAACCCGCATTTCCAATAATGCATCACGGAATCCGCATAATTCTTCGACAGAAATATTACGCATCAGAAAGACAGTAATCAGTGATGCTACCTGTACGTCATTATATTTCCCTTGTGCGATGTTTTGCAGGATAGTACGTGCTTCATCGCGTCCCAAATATTGGTGTTCGAAAAGTTTATATAGAATCTGTTTCATAAGTTTATTCGTTTAAGAAGTTTTTGATGATTTCTTTTCCTTGCGGAGTCAGTACGGATTCGGGATGGAACTGGATGCCATGTACATCATAGGTTTTGTGACGTAATGCCATGATTTGTCCTTCCTGACTTTCAGCAGTTATCTCCAGGCACTCGGGAAAACCTTCCCGGCTGACTACCCAGGAATGATAACGTCCGACAGGTATCTCTTTGCCCAGCCCTTCAAAAAGTACGTCTTTCTGCAGGATGCTGATCGGTGTCTGTACACCGTGATATACTTCTTTCAGGTTTTCCAGTCGTGCACCAAAAGCCTCGCCGATGGCCTGATGTCCCAGACAAACGCCTAAAATACTCTTTGTCGGTGCATATCGTTTGATAATGGGCAATAGCAAGCCTGCTTCTTCGGGTATTCCCGGTCCCGGTGAAAGTATGATCTTATCAAATCGTTCCACTTCATCAAGGTCTATCTGGTCGTTGCGGACTACTTCGACGTCTGTAGCTCCTAGTTCTTTCACTGCATGCAGCAAATTGTAGGTGAAAGAATCATAGTTATCTAAAAGTAATATTTTCATTTTATTGTCATTGTAAAATTGTTGTTCAAATACTGTTTCTGACTTATCAGGCAGACTGCTCTGAACAGTTAGTTTTTTAAATTAACAGCTAAATCGATAGCTTTTTTCAGAGCTCCTAATTTATTGTTTACCTCTTGCAGCTCGTATTCATCCTGACTGCGTGCAACGATACCGCCTCCGGCCTGGAACCACAACTCGTTATTCCGGCTGACAAAAGTACGGATGGTGATTGCCTGATTCAGTTCTCCGTTAAGTCCGATAAAACCGATACAGCCACCATAGGCTCCACGATTATGTGGTTCGATTTCGCTGATTAACTGCATAGCGCGTACTTTGGGAGCACCGCTTAATGTGCCGGCAGGAAACGTATCAATAAACGTTTTTATTTTATCTGCGCCCTCATTCAACATACCGCTGACACGGCTTACCAGGTGAATGACATGACTATAATATTGTGGTTCCTTATAGAATAGTACGCGTACATCATGACAATTACGGGAAAGGTCGTTTCTGGCAAGATCAACCAGCATGACATGCTCTGCATTTTCTTTAGGATCGGCCAGTAAAGCCTCTGTCAATTCGCGGTCTTTTACTGTGTCTCCCGTGCGACGGGTGGTTCCGGCAATCGGATCAATGTAGGCACGGCCGTTTTCGATTTTGCAATGTGTTTCCGGTGAAGAACCGAAGATGCGGTATCCTCCGAAATCGAAATAGAAAAGATAGGGAGAAGGATTGATGCTGCGAAGAGCACGATAAACTTTGAAATCATCTCCGGCATAAGGCTGAATGAATCTTCTGGAAAGGACAATCTGAAAAACGTCGCCACGCATACAATGAGCAATACCTTTGCGAACGTTCGCTTTATGTTCCTCATCCGAGATCGAGCTGCTGACAGGACCTGTCACCGAGAAATTATAAGAAGCATAATTTCTGTTTTCGATGGCGGCCTCCAGTTCCGGCAAACTGCTTTCTTCACCTTCGCCCAGCATTTCTACCAATGTCAATTCATTCTTGAAATGATTGAAAACGATGATATACTTATATAATATGTATAGCAAGTCCGGAGCATCATTCTGCTCATCATGACTTTCTTTCACCGGAATATGTTCGAAGTATTTTACTGCGTTGAATGTGGTGTATCCGTAAAGTCCACATACATTCTTGTTTTCTCCGGTCACTTGAAACTGACTGATGAATTGATTCATCGCTTTTTCTACGGTGAATGATTGGGTGAGCGGCTCTTCCTTCCGACTGTTGTCGGGATAACTGGCAGTGACTATTCCGCTATTGACACCGATACTTGCCAGCGGACAAAGAGCGATGAATGAGAGGGAGTTTTCTCCTGCATGATAATCGGAACTCTCCATCAATGCAGATTGCGGGTACATATCACGTACTTTCAGATAGATACTGACAGGAGTGTGCATATCTCCGAGTACCTGTTTGCTATGGGCTGTATAACTGAATGTTTTCATTTTTATAATTTCTAAATTCAAACTACAAAACTAGATGTTGGTAATCACTTTTCATTGAAAGACAAATAAGTTTCAATGTCTTTGTCGCCACGTCCCGATACGGTCAGTACAACCACATTTTCCGGTTTGAACTTCAATTTTTTCAGCGCACCCAGTGCGTGGGCAGATTCCAGTGCGGGAATGATTCCTTCAAGTTTGGTCAGTTCATAAGCGGCATGGATTGCTTCGTCATCATTGACAGCCAATACGGTAGCCCGTCTTTGAGCGGCAAGATTGGCGTGTATTGGTCCGATTCCCGGATAGTCCAGTCCGGCGGAGATGGAGTAGGGTTCTTCGATCTGTCCGTCTTCGTTCTGGATAACGTAAGTACGGGCTCCATGAATAATGCCCATTTTCCCAAGCTGTATAGTGGCGGCGGTCATTCCGGTTTCTATTCCTTTTCCTCCTGCTTCTGCCAGAATGATGCCTACCCGTTCGTCATTGATATAATGATAAATCGTACCGGCGGCATTGCTTCCTCCACCTACGCAGGCTATCAGATAATCAGGG
>OHCD01000930.1_pt1 | contig 13751 bp, 9 predicted proteins | sample 1577561 | NCBI WGS metagenome assembly OHCD01 (sample SAMEA3879510, study PRJEB24766) | human gut metagenome | biome: human-associated habitat; feature: feces | place: USA | collected 1985/1987 | reverse complement strand
ACACCTTTGTTCTTTTCTTACCACAGCTGTGGTAAGAAAAGAACAAAGGTGTGGTATGCATAAAACACAGCTGTGGTAAGATTAGCTTTTAGCAAATACGACCTTAGCCGATAGAGATTCTGAAAATAGATACTTGCAGATATGGCAATAAAAATCGTTTGCACTATCTTTGCACCACTCTATAGTTGAATATGCAGAAGGTAGTACAATACATCGAGCGCCACAAGCTCTTCTCGCTGGACGACAAGATACTTGTGGCACTGAGCGGCGGGGCGGACTCCGTGGCGTTGCTGCGCCTGCTCCTCAGCCTGGGATACACATGCGAAGCCGCCCATTGCAACTTCCATCTGCGCGGAGCGGAATCCGACCGCGACGAGCACTTTGTACGCCAGCTCTGCCTGGAGCACCGGGTGACGCTGCACACCGTCCACTTCAACACGGAGCAGGAAGCAAAGGAACGGCATATCTCCATCGAAATGGCTGCAAGGGAATTGCGCTACGCGTGGTTCGAAAAAACAAGGGAAGCATGCAGTGCAGCTGTCATTGCCGTCGCCCACCATCAAGATGACAGTGTAGAGACATTGCTGCTCAATCTGATTCGCGGTACCGGCATCAACGGATTGCGGGGTATACGCCCCCGAAACGGACATATAGTCCGCCCCTTGCTCTGCCTGAACAGAAAGGAAATCGTCGGTTATCTGGAAAGTATCGGGCAAGCCTACGTGACGGACAGCACCAATCTGCAGGACGAATATACCCGCAACAAAATACGCTTGAACCTGCTTCCCATGATGCAGGAGATAAACCCCTCCGTCAAGGAAAGCATCCTCAAAACGGCAGAGCATCTGGACGATGCCGCCTCTATATATAATATAGGTATAGAAGAAGCCAAACTGCGAGTCAAGACACCGGAAGGCATAAGTATCGGCGCCCTGAGGCAAGAAGCGGCACCGGAAACGGTCTTATTTGAAATTCTGCATCCGCTTGGATTCAACGCCGCACAAGTAAGGGACATCTGCCGGACATTGGACGGACAGCCCGGCAAAGTCTTTGCCACCCCCGGCTGGCGTGTCATCAAAGACCGCGGCTCGTTGTTGATAGAACCCGTACAGGAAGCCGTAAAGCCGTTATTGGAAATGAAAGAGCATCCCTATGCACCGGATTTCATGATTCCACGCGACAAAGCTACCGCCTGCTTTGATGCCGACAAACTCCAGCATCCCCTATCACTGCGCCTTTGCAGGCAGGGAGACAGCTTCGTGCCCTTCGGCATGAAAGGCCGGAAGAAGGTAAGCGACTACCTGACCGACCGCAAGTTCTCCCTTCTGCGCAAAGAACGGCAATGGGTGCTTTGCTGCGGAGATGACATCATCTGGCTGGTGGGAGAACGGGTGGACAACCGTTTCAGAATAGACGAAAAAACCCGGAAAGTGTTGGTCGTATCAACCATCGACCAGTAGCCATCACAGAATGATTCTGTCCTCCTTCTGTTTCTTGAAGCAATCGGAAAGCAATACGGCAAACGGCGTGTCATACGTGCGCGCCTTCTGCGGACAGCCTTTCACACAAGCACAACATTTGATGCATTTCTCTGCAACCGTATTGCACTCGTCTCCTTTTATAATGGCTCCTGCAGGACAATGCTTCACGCAATATCCGCAATGCGTACAACGTTCCGCATCCACTTGCGGAGTACGGGGCATAGGCACCCCACTCTTACGCAACTTGACGACTCTGCGCAAAAAGCGGAGCAACGGGAAGAAAGGCTGGCGCGGACGCTGGATACGGGTCACATCCACCCCATACAGTTTCTCCATATCTTCGGCCGCCGCAATTTTAGCACGTATTTTTTCACCAAAAAGCTTTGCATACTCCAAGTCGTCCGCATCCGGACGTCCGGCTGCCACCGGATATTTCTCACTGCTATAAGAGTGCTCTCCTACAAACGTAGCACCTGCAATTACCTTGAAGCCCAACTTCGTGACAAAAGCATCCAATTCCACCAAAGCCTTCTCATAGGCCCGGTTGCCGTACACCACCACAACCACGGCAGGTGCACCGTCAGCATGAAGCTCCTTCATCCGCTCCAATGCCAAAGGAGCCACATGGCCGCCATATACGGGCACCGTGATGACCGCCAAAGCATGGGAAGGTACCTCCCTTTTACCCGCCGCCTCCAAGGTGAGGTCCACTTTGGAGACAGACGAAATTCCCGTTCCGTGAACAATTGCCTCTCCCACTTGTTTAGAGGTACAAGTAGGTGAAAAAGTTATCAACTGTACTTCATCTATATTCATAAACCAATCCTTCATGTTGTTGTTAATACAGCAAAGATAAAGTTTTAAATTTAAAAAAAAGATGATTTGTTTATGAAACCAAAAATATTTATTACCTTTGCACCGTTGAAACATTCTGCGACTTCTTGCTGTGGCAAGAATTGTTTATCAGATTTCCGGTTCAATAATAAATATCCCATATAAATCATATATCACAAGGTAAACTTGCCCAAGTTGCTTCCTACAACAACTGCAACTGTGCACTTATGCCTTTCAATAAAAGTAAATTTTAAACCATTCACATATATACTGTATGTATAACATCATTCAACTGAACGACAAAAATTTGTCGGAACTACAAACTATTGCCCAAGAACTGGGTATAAAAAAAACAGACTCACTCAAAAAAGAAGAACTTGTTTACAAGATACTTGACGAACAAGCTATCGCAGGCGCTACCAAGAAAGTTGCCGCCGACAAGCTGAAGGAAGAGCGTAAAGGGGAAAAGCAAAAACGCTCGCGCGTCACTGTAAAGACCGTAAAAAAGGAAGGTGCCGACAAAGTGTTCTCAGCCAATAAAAACGGAAACCTCACCAAAGCCAAAACAGAGGAAGCACCGGCTGCGAAAGAACAACCCAAAACTGTGGAAGCACCCCAAGAACCGACCATAGAAGCTGCAACGCCGGCGCCAGCCAAAGAAGCCGCCGTACCCAAACGCAAACCGGGACGCCCCCGCAAGGTAAAGGAAGAGACTGCTGCACCCCAAGCAACGGAAACCCCGAAGGTTGCCGAACCGGAATTGAACTTCGAGGCTAAAGCTCCGAAAACAGAACCTCAGGCAGAAGCCAAAGCAGAAAAGAATATCGTACCGGACGAAAGCCCTATCCTGGCCGAAGCGGCAGATGACTTCATCCCCATTGAAGACCTCCCTACGGAAAAAATAGAATTGCCATCCGAACTTATCGGCAAATTCGAAGCGACCAAAGCGGAAACTCCCGCCACTCCCACTCCTGCCGCTGCCCCAGCCGAACCGCAACAGCCACAACGCCCGCGCCTCCGCGCCCGCGACAACAACCCATACAATAACAACAACAATAACAACCGCAACGGTGGCTATAACCAACAGCGCCCCGTGCAGCAGCGCCCTGCACAACCGTATAACAACGGAGAGAACTATCCCGCCGCTCCGGAACGCAAACCCGTAATAGAACGCGAGAAGACGTACGAATTCGATGACATCCTCACCGGAACCGGTGTACTGGAAATCATGCAGGATGGCTACGGCTTCCTCCGTTCCTCCGATTACAACTATTTGTCCTCACCGGACGATATTTACGTATCACAATCACAAATCAAATTGTTCGGCCTGAAAACCGGTGATGTGGTAGAAGGCGTAATCCGTCCCCCGAAAGAAGGCGAAAAGTACTTCCCGCTGGTAAAAGTATCCAAAATAAACGGACGTGACCCGGCTTTCGTACGCGACCGCGTACCGTTCGAGCACCTCACCCCCCTCTTCCCGGACGAGAAGTTCAAGCTTTGCAAAGGTGGATACTCCGACTCTATGTCGGCCCGTGTCGTAGACTTGTTTGCCCCCATCGGTAAGGGCCAGCGTGCCTTGATTGTGGCACAGCCCAAAACCGGTAAGACCATCTTGATGAAAGACATTGCCAACGCCATTGCCGCCAATCATCCGGAAGTCTACATGATTATGCTGCTCATCGACGAACGCCCGGAGGAAGTTACCGACATGGCGCGTACCGTCAATGCGGAAGTAATCGCCTCTACCTTCGACGAACCGGCAGAACGCCACGTGAAGATTGCCGGCATCGTCCTTGAAAAAGCAAAACGCATGGTGGAATGCGGACACGATGTTGTCATCTTCCTCGACTCCATCACCCGCCTGGCACGTGCCTACAACACCGTATCCCCGGCTTCCGGCAAAGTGCTTTCCGGTGGTGTGGATGCCAACGCATTGCATAAGCCCAAACGCTTCTTCGGTGCAGCACGTAACATCGAGGGCGGCGGTTCACTGACCATCCTTGCCACTGCCTTGATTGACACTGGCTCAAAGATGGACGAGGTTATCTTCGAAGAATTCAAGGGTACGGGTAATATGGAGTTGCAGCTCGACCGCAACTTGTCCAACAAGCGTATCTTCCCGGCTGTCAACATCGTTGCCTCCAGCACCCGCCGCGACGACCTGCTGCAAGACAAGCAGACACTGGACCGCATGTGGATTCTCCGCAAGTACCTTGCCGACATGAATCCGATAGAAGCCATGGACTTCGTAAAAGACCGTCTGGAGAAGACCAAAGACAACGACGAATTCCTGATGAGCATGAACAGTTAACAGCAACTGCATACAGATATTGTACAAAAGCTTCCATTTACGTTCATAAACGTAGGTGGAAGCTTTTTTTATATCCGTTTTTTCATACATTTGCCACCATACAATAACCTTGAACAAATAAAATCCAAATCTGATGAAAACGATTCACTCTTTTATGGGAATGGCATTGTGCAGCTTTCCGGTAATGGCACAGCAATCGCCCAATTTTCTTATTATCCAATGCGACCATCTGACCCAGCGGGTAGTAGGCGCATACGGTGCCGACCCCAGCTGCACTCCACCTATAGACCGAATTGCCTCCCAAGGTGTAACATTTGCCAACGCATACGTGGGATGCCCCCTCAGCCAACCGTCACGCGCTGCCTTATGGAGCGGACTGATGCCGCATCAAACCAATGTACGTTCCAACTCGGCCGAACACATCAATCCTCCGCTGCCCGACAGCATTCCGACCCTGGGAAGCCTCTTCACCGCCAACGGTTATGAGGCCGTCCACTTTGGCAAAACCCATGACATGGGTTCCCTAAGGGGATTCCGCCACAAGGAACCGGTTGCCAAGCCCTTCACCGACCCCGAATTTCCCGTCAACAATGACAGCTTTCTGGATGTAGGAACCTGCGAGGATGCCGTGGCCTATCTCAGCAATCCGCCGCAAGAACCTTTCATCTGCATAGCCGATTTCCAAAACCCGCACAATATCTGCGGATATGTAGGCGAAAATAAAGGGGAGCACATAGATAGCCCCATCAGTACCCCACTCCCGCTACTACCCGAAAACTTTGAAGTGGAAGACTGGGAAAAACTTCCGTTGCCCATTCAGTACATCTGCTGCAGCCACCGGAGGATGATGCAAGCCGCCCACTGGAACGAGGACAATTACCGGCACTACGTCGCCGCCTTCCAGCATTACACGCGGATAGTGGCCAGACAGATAGAGAGTGTACTGGAAGCCCTCTACTCCACTCCCGCCGGCAAAAATACAATTGTCATTGTACTGGCAGACCACGGAGACGGAATGGGGTCACACCGCATGGTAACCAAGCAGGTCAGCTTTTACGAAGAAATGACAAATGTGCCCTTCATCATAGCCGGTCCCGGTATTCATCCCCGTCAAAAACCGGTGGAAGATTTACTGACCCAACCCACTATCGACCTGCTGCCCACTCTCTGTGAACTGGCAGGCATTCCGGTGCCTTCCTCCAAGCCCGGCATCAGCCTTGCCCCTTTCCTGAAAGGCGAGAAGCAAAAGAGACAGCACCCCTATGCAGCCTCCGAATGGCACAGTGAATACGAAGTGACCGTCAGCCCGGGACGGATGATACGCAGTCCCAGATACAAATACACACACTATCTGGAAGGCAACGGGGAAGAACTGTATGATATGCTGAAGGATAAAGGAGAAAGACGAAACCTTGCCCATGACCCCAAATACTCAAAGATTCTGGCCGAGCACCGGGCACTGCTGGACGACTACATCCGCCGCACACAGGACGACTACCGAAGCCTGAAAGTTGAAGCCGACAAGAGATGGCGCAGCCACGCACCGGGATATCCCAACCACGAAGGACCCTGCGCCAGAGACATTATCAATAGAAAGTAAGCAAAAAGAACTAAAAAAAACAGAATAATATAGATGATTATCAGTGCCTTGACCGGCACTTCCATTCTTTTCGCCCATCCCGCTGCAAGTCTTCAATAATATTCTGCTTCAAAAGAAGGCAGTTAAAGGGATTTTTTGTACTTTTGCGCCTCAATAAGAGTAATTTGTAATTTAGTAATTGTAATTAGATACTATGTTCGATAATTTAAGCGAGAGACTTGAAAGGTCGTTTAAAATTTTGAAAGGTGAGGGCAAAATCACCGAAATCAATGTTGCGGAAACCCTGAAAGACGTACGTAAGGCACTTTTGGATGCCGACGTGAACTATAAGGTAGCCAAAAACTTCACCGATACCGTTAAGGAAAAAGCCTTGGGACAAAACGTGCTGACAGCCGTTAAGCCCAGCCAGCTGATGGTAAAAATCGTACACGATGAACTGACCCAGCTCATGGGCGGCGAGACTTCTGAAATAAACCTCGACTCCAAGCCTGCCATTATCCTAATGTCCGGTTTGCAAGGCTCCGGTAAAACAACTTTCTCCGGAAAGCTGGCCCGCATGCTGAAGAGCAAGAAGAACAAAAAGCCGTTATTGGTGGCTTGTGACGTGTACCGTCCTGCCGCTATCGAGCAGTTGCGTGTACTGGCTGAACAGATTGACGTACCGATGTACTCGGAACCGGACAGCAAAAATCCGGTAGCCATTGCCCAAAATGCCATCCAAGAAGCCAAAGCCAAAGGTTACGACCTTGTAATTGTCGATACAGCCGGTCGTCTGGCAGTGGATGAGGAGATGATGAACGAGATTGCCGCCATCAAGAAGGCCATCAATCCGGACGAGATTCTGTTCGTAGTGGATTCAATGACCGGTCAGGATGCAGTGAATACCGCTAAGGAATTCAACGAACGGCTCGACTTCAATGGTGTAGTATTGACCAAACTGGATGGTGATACCCGCGGTGGTGCCGCCCTTTCTATCCGTTCGGTGGTAAACAAGCCCATCAAGTTTGTAGGTACCGGTGAAAAGCTGGATGCCATCGACCAGTTCCATCCCTCACGTATGGCCGACCGTATTCTCGGTATGGGTGACATCGTATCTTTGGTGGAACGTGCGCAGGAACAATATGACGAGGAAGAAGCCAAACGCCTGCAAAAGAAGATTGCCAAGAACCAGTTCGACTTCAACGACTTCCTGAGCCAGATTGCACAAATCAAGAAAATGGGTAACTTGAAGGAACTTGCCTCCATGATACCGGGCGTAGGCAAAGCCATCAAGGATATAGACATTGACGACAATGCCTTCAAGAGCATTGAAGCCATCATCTACTCCATGACTCCGGAAGAACGCAGCAATCCGGCCATTCTGAACGGTTCACGCCGCCAGCGCATTGCCAAAGGTAGCGGTACGAATATTCAGGAAGTAAACCGCCTGCTGAAACAGTTTGACCAGACCCGCAAGATGATGAAGATGGTCACTGGCAGCAAGATGGGTAAGATGATGCCGAAACTTAAAAGATAAGATAACAGCCTATGACACTGATTGATGGAAAAGCAATTTCAGAGCAAGTAAAGCAAGAGATTGCAGCAGAAGTAGCCGAAATAGTGGCTCGTGGGGGTAAACGCCCGCATCTGGCCGCCATTCTTGTAGGACACGATGGAGGTAGCGAAACCTACGTTGCCGCCAAAGTAAAAGCATGCGAAGTTTGCGGATTCAAGTCCTCACTTATCCGTTACGAGGCAGACGTTACCGAAGAGGAACTGCTTGCCAAAGTACGCGAACTGAATGAAGACGACGATGTAGACGGCTTTATCGTACAACTTCCCTTACCTAAACATATCTCCGAACAGAAAGTTATCGAAACGATCGACTACCGCAAGGATGTGGACGGCTTTCATCCCATCAACGTGGGACGGATGTCCATTGGCCTTCCCTGCTATGTATCCGCTACTCCCAACGGTATCCTCGAACTGCTGAAGCGCTATCAGATAGAGACTTCAGGCAAGAAATGCGTGGTATTGGGACGCAGTAACATTGTCGGCAAACCCATGGCTGCCCTGATGATGCAGAAGGCTTATCCCGGCGATGCCACAGTGACCGTATGCCACAGCCGCAGCAAAGACCTGGTAAAGGAATGCCAGGAAGCGGACATCATCATTGCTGCGTTGGGACAACCGAACTTTGTTAAGGCGGAAATGGTCAAGGAAGGCGCTGTCGTTATTGATGTAGGTACTACCCGTGTGCCCGATACCTCCAAGAAATCCGGATTCAAGTTGACCGGTGATGTGAAATTCGACGAAGTAGCTCCCAAATGTTCATTCATTACCCCCGTACCGGGAGGCGTAGGTCCCATGACCATCGTTTCCCTTATGAAGAATACATTGCTCGCCGGCAAGAAAGCAATCTACCAATAACAAGGCGATGAAAACGCTCGCCGTCTTCATTGTTGTCCTACTGTATAGCGTAACCCTTTCCTCGCAGGAAAGGATTACGCTATTATTTGTCGGCGACCTGATGCAGCACCAGGCACAAATAGACGCTGCACATGTATCTGAAGGAAAATATGACTACTCCTCCTGCTTCTCCCTCATAAAAGAGCAAATATCCCAGGCAGACCTCGCCATAGGAAATCTGGAAGTCACATTGGGGGGCAGGCCCTATCGGGGCTATCCTATGTTCAGCGCCCCCGATGAATATCTTCAGGCCATAAAGGACGCCGGATTCGATATTTTACTGACAGCCAACAACCACTGTCTGGACCGTGGAAAAAAGGGAATGGAGCGTACCATACAATTGCTTGACTCCTCCGGTATTCGTTACGCAGGCACCTACAAGAATCTGTCGGAGCGCAGGCAACGCTATCCCCTGTTCATCAACAGAAACGGCTTTCGCATTGCCCTACTCAACTATACTTACGGCACCAATGGTATCAAGGCTACCTCTCCCAATATCGTAAACTATATTGATAAGAATACCATCCTGCAAGATATCCAAAGTGCCAAGGCACGCCAACCGGATGCCATTATTGCCTGCATGCATTGGGGAGAGGAATATCAGTCCCTTCCCAACCGTGAGCAACGCGAACTGGCCAACTGGTTGCTCCAACAAGGCGTAACACATATTATCGGTTCACACCCTCACGTCATTCAACCGATGGAACTACGTACCAACGGTACCGAACAGCACATCATAGTCTACTCCTTGGGAAACTTCATTTCCAATATGAGCAAGGCCAACACTGACGGCGGCCTTATCTTCACTTTGCAGTTGGAGAAACATCCTCTCCCCCAACCCACCCGTCCCTCTTACACCGGTCAGAGTCAGACGCCCCTGCCAGACTCCAATCCTCTGCCTTTTCCATACTGTCGTGTTTCCTATTGTGGATATAATCTGGTCTGGACCGGCCGGCCGGAACTTACTAAAGAAAAAAATTACATTCTTTATCCTGCCAGTTTTCCTACAGAACATTTAACGCCGGAAGCTCGTAAACACCTGGAAATCTTTGTCAAAAGCTCTCGAAAGCTGCTCCAGCAGCACAATATAGGTATCTACGAGAAGAAAAAATAATGCAGAAATCTCAAAAATTTTCGTCTCATTCTTTGCAATATTAAAGATTATCCCTATCTTTGCACCGCATTTAAGAAATGCACTAACATGGTGGCTGTAGTTCAGTTGGTTAGAGCGTCAGATTGTGGTTCTGAATGTCGTGGGTTCGAGTCCCATCTGCCACCCGCAAAGAAGAGGAAATTCGAAAGAATATTCCTCTTTTTTTGTTATTGTCCAAACAATCCCCCAAAGGGAGGCAACGTGGAATCAATGTAAAAAATTGTAGGGATACTCCTCACAGAGTATCCCTACATCATAGGAAGGAATCAATTACCTAAACCAGTCCTTGTACAAAAGAGTTTACTTTCTCAAAATGTTCAAAATAGCTGGAAACTTATTCCGATATTTTGCATTCTGTATCAATCACACTTAATAGTACTTCCTTCCTTACTTTATCAAGCCAGTGATAAGACAACCCGTTATCACCTTATAGAAATAAGAATACAAAAGAAATATTTCATCTTTCAAAGAACATTCTATACCAACACTTTACTATTTTCGATTTCCGTCATGCAAATATAACCCTTTTTGTTTATACGAAAAGCAAAATCAGTTATCTTTGCAAAGATGAAACTCAATTAAACATGAAAATTCTTTGGATAGACCTCAATAGCTCGTATGCACACTCTTCGTTGGCACTCCCTGCACTGCACGCACAAATAGCAAAAAACAATTCCGTAAAATGGGAAATCGTATCTGCCACCATCAATGAAAACGTAGGAATGATTGTCGACGAAATATACCGGCACCAACCCGACATCATTGCCGCAACAACATGGTTGTTCAACCACGAACAACTGTTGCACATAACAGCGAGATTAAAAGCATTGCTTCCCAATAGCTGCTTCATCTTGGGCGGACCTGAATTCTTAGGAAACAATGAAGACTTTCTGCATAAAAACCCTTTCATCGACTGCGTATTCAGGGGAGAGGGAGAAGAAGCATTCCCCCAATGGCTGTCTTGCTGGAACCAGCCGGAAAAATGGAACAGTATTCCGGGACTCTGCTATATGAATCCTCAAAAGCAATATATAGACAACGGCATAGCCCGTGTACTTAACTTTTCCCGGCTCGTACCACCGGAAAACAGCAGTTTCTTCAATTGGAGCAAACCATTCGTACAACTGGAGACTACCCGAGGCTGTTTCAACACATGCGCATTCTGCGTCAGCGGTGAAGAAAAACCGGTGCGCACACTGTCCATTGAAAGTATCCGTGAACGCCTTCAAATTATCCACAGTCATGGAATAAAAAACGTACGCGTCCTCGACCGGACCTTTAATTATAATCCGCGCCGTGCTAAAGAATTACTGCAACTTTTCCTGGAATTCAACCCGGACATATGCTTTCACTTAGAAATACACCCTGCACTATTATCCGAAGAGCTGAAAAATGAATTGAAAAAGCTACCTAAAGGATTGCTCCATCTCGAGGCCGGTATTCAAAGCCTGCGCGAACCGGTCCTCCAGAAAAGCCGTCGGATGGGAAGCCTGGAGGACTCACTGCAAGGTCTTCGTTTCCTATGTTCCCTACCCAATATGGAAACACACGCCGACCTCATTGCCGGCTTGCCTCTATACCGCCTATCCGAAATATTTGAAGATGTGCGTACACTTGCCGGATACAATGCCGGCGAGATACAGCTTGAATCCCTGAAGTTACTTCCCGGCACAGAAATGAGAAGAAGGGCGGAAGAACTAGGCATCCGATATTCTCCTCTCCCCCCTTATGAAGTGCTTCAAACAAATGAAATCAGTGTCAACGAGCTTCAAACAGCCCGGCAACTGTCACGTCTTCTGGATGGATTCTATAACACAACTGCTTGGCAAGCCATCACCCGCAAGCTGATTCTGGATGACAACGACTTCCTACGTCGCTTTCTGGAATTTTTAATCGATAAAAATCTTATAGACCAGCCCATGAGCCTGGAAAAGCGAGGCCTCGTACTCTATGAATTCTGCAGTATGCATTATCCGGCCTATAAAATCATGGTCACCATTGCCTGGATAGAGGCAGGCATGTCATTAAAGAAAAAACCAGCAGAGAAAGTCAAGACCAAGCGCCAGATGCCACCGGAATATTGGGAAGTCATCTATGGAAACTACAAAGAAAGCCTCCGCTTATGTTTTCTACCCATTGACGACAATACCCAAAATGGTTATTGGTTCGGCTTCGAATCGGAAATACAAAAAGCAGAACCAGTATTCAAAGCCAAAGAAATAATGGAGAGGTGTCAAAATACACAATCACCGCAGATTAACACAGATAAAAGTTCTTGATTATCAGAAATTCTATAGCAATCTGTGTAACCTGCGGTGAGTTATGCCCTCATTTCTTCTCCTATCCGCAGTGGAAATACTTCTCGACCAGTTTCAGCATCTCCTCCGGACTGTCTTGTATCTCTGCACGCAAGGTTCTATCCTCGTAAGAACGCAGTTTGGAAATAACCCCATCAACCATTGCAGGACTGAACACATGATATTGCTCAAAGACAGCACGCTGTCTTTCCAAACAATCGGCAGAAGCGGCACAACTATCAGGAAGCTGTTCCAGTTGTTTCAACTTATCTTCATTTTCTTTCTTGTGGATATTTACATTGACATATGTTTTTTCTGCAATTCCTAAAGCATCGTCTATCTCAAATCCATAACGGCAAGCTACAGCAAGTCCGGCAATCAATTGATACAAATCGGCCGAACCGTCAGGCGAACGCATTTCCACCGTCTGTTTCTGTGTAGTATCATAATGACTTGGGGTCTCCAACGGATTTGCCAACATGCACATATCCGTTTTTGCCGACCAGCCCAACGGAACGCGTACCAATACCGAACGGTTGCGGTCGCCCCAGCAAATGTTGGTCGGTGCTTCCTGATGAGGAACCAGACGAAAATAGGAAGTAGGATTTGTATTACCGAAAGCTGTAATGGAAGAAGCCAGCTTCATCATGCCCGCAATGGCCTTACAGGCTGTTTCAGAAAGTGCCCCATCTTTCAGCATCTGGTTCTGCCCGTCCTTCATGATACGCATATGTATATGTAATCCGGAACCGGCTTTTCCTGCCGTGATTTTCGGTGCAAAAGTAATGTTATATCCATACTGGCTAGCCAGATTACGAATAACCCATTTTGCTATCACCAGTTGGTCAGCAGCCTCCTCGGCACGCACCGGCAGGAACTCTATTTCATTCTGTTCATAAATCATGCCATCCAATGTAAAATTTCCAACCTCGGAATGACCATATTTTATCTGTCCACCCGTCTGAGCTATATACGACATACACTGTGTACGGAAATCGTTAAACTTAGCATACGGAGCAGATTCATGATAACCACGTTGATCTGTAGCCTGAAACATTCCTGTATCCGGCGAAATAACATAGTATTCCAGCTCACCCATCGCCTGAAACTCCATACCTGTGACATCAGTAAATGCTTTACACGCTTTATGCAAAGTATGTTCCGGAGAACTTTCCAATGGCTCTCCGTCTTTATTGAAGAAAGAACAAAGCATCGAAAGTGTCGGTATTTCTGCAAACGGATCGACAAAAGCTGTACGGAAACGAGGCACTACATACAGGTCGCTACTCCCCGCCTCTATAAAAGGAAACAGGCTGGAACCGTCCACCCGCTCTCCACAAGTAAGGATCGCATCCAAATAAGCCGCATTATTAATTACAAAATTCAATGTTTTCAGTCGCCCGTCAGCGGCAGGATACATGAAATTGACCATACGGATATTATTCTTCTGAATAAAAGAAATAATATCTGCCTTAGTAAACTCGGCGGCAGGCTTTTCCAAAGCAGCCACCAGACAGTTAGGATTCATTAAAAGTTCTTGATTCATCTTCTATCGGTTTGTTGTTAATATGGTAAATTTAAGATATCTTTTTGTTTCTATTCGTTTTTCCACTCGGCTAATCCGCAA
>OHCD01000893.1_pt1 | contig 14147 bp, 10 predicted proteins | sample 1577561 | NCBI WGS metagenome assembly OHCD01 (sample SAMEA3879510, study PRJEB24766) | human gut metagenome | biome: human-associated habitat; feature: feces | place: USA | collected 1985/1987 | reverse complement strand
ACGAGGACGGCCGCGACGACGTGCTGCATTACTGCGTGCACAAGTACGGGCAGAAACGCGTGGCCCAGATCGTGACGTTCGGTACGATGGCGCCCAAGCTGGCGATCCGCGACGTGGCCCGCGTGCAGAAGCTGGCCCTCTCGGAGAGCGACCGGCTGGCCAAACTGGTACCCGACAAGGTTACGCCCGACAAGAAGGCCGGAGAAACGCCTTTCGACTTCTGCTACAAGGAGTCGCCGGAACTGGCCGCCGAACGGGAATCCCCGAACCAGTTGATCCGCAATACGCTCAAATACGCCGAAAAGCTCGAAGGCTCGATTCGGCAGACCGGTGTGCATGCCTGCGGTGTAATCATCGGGCAGGACGACCTGGAGAATTTCGCTCCGATGGCTATCGCCAAGGACGCCGATCTGAACGTCGTGGAGTTCGAGGGCAAAGAGGTCGAGAGCGTCGGCCTGATCAAAATGGACTTCCTGGGACTGCGCACCCTCTCGATCATCAAGGATGCCGTAACCAACGTCAAAAACGTGCACGGCATCGACGTAGATATCGACAACATTCCGCTGGACGACGCCCCGACCTACGAGGTTTTCAGCCGTGGCGATACGACCGGCCTGTTCCAGTTCGAGTCCCCCGGTATGAAAAAACATCTGCGCAACCTGAAACCCAACCGTTTCGAGGACCTGATCGCCATGAACGCCCTCTACCGCCCGGGACCGATGGAGTATATTCCCAACTTCATCGCCCGCAAGCACGGACTGGAGCCGGTGACGTACGACATCGCCGATATGGAGGAATATCTGAGCGACACCTACGGCATCACGGTTTATCAGGAGCAGGTCATGCTGCTCTCGCAGAAGCTTGCCGGGTTTACCGGCGGCGAAGCCGATACGCTCCGCAAAGCGATGGGTAAAAAACAGCGTGCGGTACTGGACAAGATGAAGCCCAAGTTCATCGAAGGATGCAGCAAGCGCGGGCACGACGCCAAAATTTGCGAAAAGATCTGGGGCGACTGGGAAGCGTTCGCATCGTATGCCTTCAACAAGTCGCACTCGACCTGCTACGCCTACATTGCCTATCAGACGGGCTATCTGAAAGCGCACTACCCTTCCGAATTCATGGCCGCGCTGCTCAGCCGCAACCTTTCGGACATCAAGCAGATTACGCTCTACATGAACGAGTGCAAGCGCATGGGTATCCGGGTGCTTGGGCCCGACATCAACGAATCGCTCAACAACTTCTCCTCGAACAAGGCGGGCGACGTGCGGTTCGGCCTGGCTGCGGTGAAAGGCGTCGGCGAGGCGGCTGTGGAGAGCATCGTCGCGGAGCGGAACAAGAACGGCAAATTCAAGGACATATACGATTTCTTCGAACGGGTGAATTATACGGCCGTAAACCGCAAATGCCTCGAAAACATCGCCTATGCGGGCGGCTTCGACTCGATCTCCGGGTTCCACCGCTGCAAATTCTTCGGCACCGATCTGCGCGACTCCAGTTCGACGACCTTCATCGAGCAACTGGTACGCTACGGGCAGCGGTTCCAAAGCGAGAAAGACAATGCCCAGCAAAGCCTTTTCGGAGGCGGCGAAGGGGTCGTGGATATTCAGCATCCCGTGATTCCGGCCTGTCAGGACTGGAGCACGCTCGAAACGCTGGGCAAGGAGCGCGAGATGATCGGACTCTACCTCTCGGCTCACCCGCTGGACGATTATGCGGTGATTATCCGCAATATGTGTAAGACGCAGCTTTCGGATCTTGACAACCTGGAATCCCTGCGCGGACAGGAGATTGCCGTGGCGGGGATGGTGATCGCCACGCAGAACCTCGTTACCAAGACGGGCAAACCCTGGGGAAAATTCACGCTTGAAGACTACAACGGCACGCACGAATTTGCGCTTTTCAGCAAGGACTACGAAAATTTCCGCAAATACCTGTTCAACGACTATTTCCTCTTCATCCGGGGCAAGGTCCAACCCAAGCCCTACAACGACAAGGAGCTGGAATTCAAGATTACTTCGATGGTACAGCTCTCCGAAATGCGCGACACGATGATTAAGGAGATGTATATCCAATTGGCGATCGAAGACATCACGCGTGAAATGATCGAGGAGCTGACGCACCGCATCAAAGAGTCCGAAGGATCGACCACGCTGCGGGTGAATGTCTATGACCGGGATGCGCAGGTAAGCGTGAATATGTTCTCCAAACGGCACAAGGTGAGCCTCACGTCGAACCTCGTTTCGTTCCTCGAGGACAATGAAATCAAATATACTATCGTTTAATACTTATAATCAAAACATCTAAAAAATTATGGCATTAGCAATCACAAAAGACAATTTCGAGGAGATCTCCGCATCCCAGCTTCCGGTAGTCATCGACTTTTGGGCGGAATGGTGCGGTCCCTGCCGCATGATCAGCCCGATCATCGACGAGTTGGCCGGCGAATACGAAGGCCGTGCGGTCATCGGCAAATGCGACGTGGACAACAACGACGACATCGTGGGCAAGTTCATGGTCCGCAACATTCCGACGATCGTGTTCATCAAGGGCGGACAGGTCGTGGACAAACAGGTGGGTGCCTGCACGAAAGCCGACCTGGTAAAGAAACTCGAAAAATTGCTCTAATACTTTCGGCAGACGAGCCGACGAAACACGTACGGCGGCGGGGAGGATTCCCTGCCGCCTCTATTTTGTCAGGAAGCGTATGACAGAATGTCATATCGGAGGAGGTGGCACACCGTTTGTTGAATCCATGCGAGAGAATGGCTCTCTTCGGCAGCGGCAACCAAAGTCCGCTGTATCAAAAAAACGATAAATAATTCAATTAAAAAAATACCATGATACGATGAAAAACGGAAAAATCGGGGTTACCACCGAGAATATCTTCCCCGTTATCAAAAAGTTCCTCTATTCGGACCACGAAATCTTCCTGCGTGAGCTGATCTCCAACTCCGTGGATGCCACGCAGAAACTCAAGGCCCTGGCCTCGATGGGCGACGTAAAAGGCGACCTGGGCGACCTGACGATCCGCGTTTCGGCGGACAAGGATGCCAAAACCCTGACGGTCACCGACCGAGGCATCGGCATGACTGCCGACGAGGTGGAGCGCTATATTAACCAGATCGCCTTTTCGAGCGCCGAGGAGTTCATGGAGAAATACAAGAACCAGGCGATTATCGGCCACTTCGGACTGGGCTTCTACTCCGCTTTCATGGTCGCCGACAAAGTGGAGATTTTCACCCGCTCCTACAAGGAGGGCGCCAAGACGGTACACTGGAGTTGCGAAGGATCGCCCGAATACGAAATGGAGGAAACGACCGAGCAACGCGACCGGGGAACCACGATCGTACTGCACCTTTCGGCCGATACGCTCGAATACGGCGAAGATTCGAAGGTCGAAGAGCTGCTGCGCAAGTACTGCCGCTTCCTACCCGTTCCCATCGCTTTCGGCAAGGTGAAGGAGTGGAAAGACGGCAAATACGTCGATACCAACAAGGACAACATCATCAACAACATCGCCCCGCTGTGGACCGTAAAACCCACCGAGATCACCGCCGAGCAATACAAGGAGTTCTACCACGAACTCTATCCCATAGGTGAAGAGCCGCTCTTCTCGATTCATCTGAATATCGATTATCCGTTCCACCTGACGGGTATCCTCTACTTCCCGAAGATTCGGAACAACTTCGAAATTCAGAAAAACAAGATCCAGCTCTACTCCAATCAGGTGTATGTGACCGACCAGGTCGAGGGGATCGTACCGGAATACCTCACCCTGTTGCACGGCGTGATCGACTCGCCGGATATTCCGCTGAACGTATCGCGCAGCTACCTGCAGAGCGATTCGAATGTCAAGAAGATTTCGAACTACATCACCCGCAAGGTGGCCGATCGCTTGCAGGAGCTCTTCACGACGATGCGTGCGGACTACGAACAGAAATGGGACGATCTGAAGATCTTCATCGAATACGGCATTATCACCGACGAAAAGTTCGCCGAGAAGGCAGAGAGTTTCATGCTGTGGAAGACGACCGAGGGCAAGTATTTCACCGCCGAAGAGTACAAGGAGGTCGTCAAAGGTAACCAGACCGACAAGAACGGTACGGTCGTTTTCCTCTATGTGGACGATCCCGTAGAGAAAAATTCGTTCCTCGAATCGGCCAAGGCCAAAGGCTATGACGTGCTGGTTATGGACGGACAACTCGACAACCACTATGTCAATTGGTACGAGTCGAAACACAAGGACGCCCGCTTCGTGCGCGTGGACAGCGACGTGATCGACAAGCTCATCCAGAAAGACGAAACGCTCAAGATGTCCCTGAGCGAGGCCCAGCAGGAGATCATGCGTCCCGTATTCGAAAGCCAGATGCCCAAGGACGAGAAGATCCACTACAACATTTCGTTCGAAGCGATGGCGGCCGATGCTGCGCCCGTGGTGATTACGCAGAACGAATTCATGCGGCGCATGAAGGAGATGGCAGCCATCAGCGGCGGAGGTATGAGCCAATTCTACAGCCAGATGCCCGATAACTTCACGATCGCCGTCAATGGCAACAACCCCATCGTGATCGACATCCTGGCCGATGTGGAGAAGAGCTACGGCGACAAGCTGAAGACCATCACCAAAAAGATCGATGCTGCGGTCGCCGAAGAGCGCCGTTTCGACGAAGTGGTCAAAGGCAAGAAAGAGGAGGAACTCACGCCCGAGGAGAAATCGACACGCGAGGAGCTTTCGAAGAAGATCGTCACCCTGCGCGACGAGCGCGATACGCGTCTGCGCGAAATTGGCGGAGAGAACAAGCTCGTCAAACAGATCATCGACCTGGCATTGCTCTCCAACGGATTGCTCAAGGGCAAAAACCTGACGGAGTTCATCCAACGCAGTATTTCGCTGATCGAGAAATAGCAGTAAATTACCGTATATCGGAGCCGCCGCTATTTTATATCGGATAAAATCGTACGGAACTCTCATCCGGATTCCTCCATCGACGAAAATCCGAAATATCTTCCTCTTGGGAAAAATCGATACGATCAACCGGCGATTCGTAAAAAACAGCGTGAATTACAGGTTTTTTTCCAACAGCTCCATAAATCCTTTCGGAGCCCGACAGGGACGCCGCGTATCGCGGTGGATGAAACCCAGAACCGTAGAACCCGTATTGAGCAGCTCGCCCGCTTCGTTGTAAATTTCGTATTCGAACGTAATACGCGCTTTCGGCAACTCCCGGAGGGAAATTCGAACCGTGATCAATTCGTCGTAATGAGCCGGACGCAGGTACTTGGAGTGTACCTCGAGAATCGGCATCATCACGCCGTCCTTCTCCTCCATATCGGCATACGAAGAGCCGAAACTGCGGAGCAGCTCCGAACGGGCCGCTTCGTAATAGCAGATGTAATTCGAATGGTGTACGATACCCATCTGATCGGTATCCTTATACCAGACTCTGAATTTGAAATCTCTTGTCAGCATGGCGTTAAAACTCGATTAGTATATGGCCCGACGGCATTTTTCCCGCCGTCCTCAATAATTCCGGAGTACCTTTGGCGGTTATCCGAAGCACACCGGGCCTACCTTCGATCCGCACGGGATATTCACCCGGAGGCGGAAGCAGCTTGAGAGCCTCTCCCGAGGCGATATGTCCTGCGCAGTCCACATCGCCTGCCAACAGATACGGATGCGACAGCATCCGGGCAGCTTTATTCATCTCTCCCCGCTCGATCAGACGACGAATGACCGTCGAACTCACCTTCTCGGCATCGACATCCTGTTTCTCGATCTCCGTCACACGGAAGCCGAACTCGTCATGCAATCCGTTGAGCAGCCGGTAATCTCCCTCCTTGTCGTGGCCGAAGCGGTGGTTGAAACCGACGACCAGATTCTTCACCCCCACCTTCCCGATCAGATAGTCCTTTACGAAACTCTCGGAAGGAATCCGGCTGAAGGCCCGGTCGAACGGAATCACGATCAGATTGTCGATTCCGAACCGGTCGAGCAGGTATATCTTCTCTTCGAGCGAAGTCAGCAGCCGCAGCCGCTCCTGTGTACCGAGCGTCACGCGGGGATGCGGGTCGAAGGTCAGCACGATACTTTCTCCCCCGACAGCGGCCGCCTCCCGGCGAATCCGGTCGAGCAAAACCCGGTGTCCGCTATGAACTCCGTCGTACGATCCGACGGTAGCCGCCGGCGAACGGAACGAAGGCAGATTTTCGAAGCCGTGGAATACTCGCATCGACACCTTAATTATTGTCGTTATTCTCTTCGGATTCCTTGACGCAGTAAGCAACCTTTTCCAGAAGAGTCGTAATATCGTAATTCTCCACGTAGATACCTTGCGGGAAATTCAGGCGTGTCGAGGTAAAGTTGAGTACGCCCTTGATGCCGGCGTTGATGATCGGCACGACCAGTTCGGGGGCGACTTTGGTCGGCGAAGATACGATGACGATCGAGATGTCGTTCTCCTGGACGACCTTCTCGAAACACTCCATGTGGTAGCACGGAATGTTGTCGATCGCAGTATCCACTTTTGCGGGATCGACGTCGAACGCGACCGTGATCCGCAGCTTCAGGCTCTTCCCGTTGAAATATTTGGTGATGGCCTGCCCCAGGTGACCCATACCGATTACGGCGATGTTCACCGGGCTTTCGCTGTCGAGGATGTTGCTGATAAAATCGATCAACACCTTTACGTCGTAGCCTTTCTTGGTATCGCTCGAGAACCCGATCAACATCAGATCCCGACGCACCTGCACAGCCGTAATGCCGTGAATCCCGGCCAGCACGTGCGAAAAAATGTGGGTAATGCCCTCCCTATGGCAGGCGAGCAGCGTACGGCGATACTCGCTGAGCCGCTCGATCGTTTTTTCGGGAATTCCGTTGGGTATTAAAGCCATTTCAATCTACGGTAATGGTGAAGTCCGGTCGGTAGCTCACACGCATCCAGTTTTGGTTGACATGGTTGGACCCTCCGGGCATTTGCTGGAACGTATAAGAGGTTTGCAGCGGCGTGTAGCGGCGTCCCTCCATATCGTACTGGATGTCGGAATACATCGCCGGAACGAAGATCATCGCCGCATCGTAACCCCGGTAAGAGTAGAGCGACGGCAACGCCCCGAAAGCTTTGATGTAGTCGCTGTCGAAAGTCTTGATTACCTCGGCATCGCGTTTGGCGTGATAAGTCGAGAAGAGCACGAGCCGGTCCTTGAAGTAGAGCGCCCGATCGAGGTTCCCGAAGCGGTTCCAACGCGAATTGCCGACGATCGTGAAACGGGGAGGCGTCTTGCCGCGGGCTACGAGGTTGGTATTGGCCGAAGCGATGGCTGCCAGAATACGGTCCACTTCGAGCCCGCTGTCGCTCAAAACAATCAGCAGGTTGTCCTTGCCATTGGCCAGCAGCGACGAAAGCCCCTGGTCGCCCTCCTTGACAGCGTAACGATAATTATGCCGCGCGTAAGGTACACCCTGCAGTGCAGCCAGAATTTCCCGTTCGAACTCCCGGTCGTTCTTCTCTCCGTAGATCAAGATAACCTGTTTGTGCTCACCCTGAGTCAGTTCTTCGATTTTGGCATATTTCCGCATCTGGGGCGGTGCCATCTGAAACAAAACATCGCTATCGACGTTCTTGACATCGGCCAGAGGCGATACGACCGGCACGGCATACTCCTCGGCATACCCGATTACGGCAGGAAGTTCCTCTTCGTAAACCGGGCCTACGATCAAGCGGGCCGCCCGAAAATCGGCGTCGTCCACAATCGTACGGAGTCGGTCGCTTTCCTGCCGGGTATTGAACAGATCGACCCGAACGGAGTATCCGTATTGGGTCTTTATCTTTTCAAGCCCCAGGAGAAATCCCTGGTAGAAATCGAGATAATTCGGATTCTGTTTGTCGCCATCGGTCATCGGCAACAACAGCGCCACACGAAGCGGCTCTCCGCTGCTCAATGCCAGAAAATCCACCTCTTTCACCTGGGGTTCGACCGTCGTCAAGGTATCGCTCTCCGTTGGCTCGGGCTGTCCGAATCGCTCTTCCGGCGCCGGCTCGGTCGCGGACTTTGCATCGCCGGGGACTTTCAGCATACTTCCCGAACGGAGGTCTTGCGCTGAAATACCGTTCAGCCGCTCCAGATTTTCAACCGTCGTACCGAAGCGACGGGACAGCGCGTACATCGTCTCCCCGGGAGCGACGATGTGGTACATATAACCCTCCTCGGCAACCAGGTTCAGACGATCCTTGTACTGCTCCCATGCCGCCGTGTTTTCCGCTTCGTCAGTCTTGCCGACCGCCTTTTTGCGAATCAAAATGACCGAACCCGGTTTCAGGTGAATCGGATCCAGGCCGGGATTGTCCTCCATGATGGTTTCGACCGAGATCGCATAGCGCCTCGAAATCCCATAAAGGGTTTCGCCCTTCTGCACCGTGTGCTGATCGAAGGTCTTCTTCAGCTTTTTAGGAGAAAGCTGCTCCTGTACGACGACACCCGTTTCCACGACCGGGATTTTAAGGCTCTGGTCGGCTTTGAGCCCTTGAGCGAGCTGCGGATTTTCGGCGGCGATCACCTGTTCCGCCACTCCATAGGTTTTGGCCAGCGAATAGAGTGTTTCCCCGTGCCGGACGTTGTGGACATAGTATTTTGCACCGTTGATATAAACGATCGTCTGCGATTTCTCGATAGACTGCGGCTCCTGGGCATAAAGGTTCGCCCCGGCCGTCAGCAACATCGCGGTACAACACAGTTCCTTCAGCATAGTCTATTGTTTCTCGTTTTTCTCCCGGCAGCGGATTTCGGTAATAATTTTCTTGGTATAGAGCGGGAAATCGCCGTTCATCATCCAGGCGTAATAACTCGGTTCCATGCGGAAGACCTCCTCCACGCTGCGGCCCTTGTATTTGCCGAATCCGAAGACCTCTTCCCCTTTTTCGTTATAGAGGATGCGTCCTGCGAAGTCGGCGGATTCCGCCCGCGTGGAAAATTCAGCCAGAGCCGCGACATCGTTCTGCAACTCCCCGTAACGGTCCAACTGGGCTTTCAGCACCTCGTATGTCGCCAACGTATCGGCCTCGGCCGAATGGGCATCCGCGAGATCCTTGCCGCAATAGAACTTATAGGCCGCCACCAGCGTCCGCTGCTCCATTTTGTGAAAGATATTCTGCACGTCGATGAATTTACGTTTGCGGAAATCCACGTCCACACCGGCCCGCATGAACTCCTCGACCAGCATCGGCAGATCGAAGCGGTTCGAATTGAAACCGCCGAAGTCGCATCCCTCGATAAACTGGGCCAACGACTTGGCAATTTGCGGAAAAAGTGGGCAATCCTTCACATCTTCGTCCGTAATGCCGTGAATGGCCGTAGCTTCGGCTGGAATCGGCATTCCCGGATTGATCCGCCGCGTACGGACGATCTCCTCGCCGTCGGGCATAACCTTGACCATCGAAATTTCGACGATGCGGTCCCGTGCGATGTCGATGCCGGTCGTTTCCAAATCGAAGAAAATGATCGGCCGCTTGAGGTTGAGCTCCATCCGGGTTATGCGTTAATCATCATCGGCATAAGCAGCATGAGCGTCGCGCTCGACTGCTTGTCGTCATAGACGGGTTTGAATACGCCGGCACGAGTCGAATCGGCCAATTCGATGACGATGGTCGGCGTATCGATGTTGGAGAGGATTTCCACCAGGAACGTCGATTTGAAACCGATCGTGATATTCTGGCCTTCGTAGCTGCAACTGATCGTTTCGTTGGCCGATACCGAGAAATCGATGTCCTGCGCCGTAAGGTTGATCCGGTTGTCGGCGATGTCCATGCGGATCAGGTTGGTCGTGGGGTTCGAGCAGACGGCCACACGCTTGATGCCATTGACCAGTTCGATACGATCGACGAGTACCTTATTGGGATTCGCGGTCGGAATCACCGCATTGTAATTCGGGTAATTGCCTTCGATCAGGCGGCACACCAGCGTATGGTTCTTGAGCTGGAACATGGCGTTTTTCGAATCGAAGCTCACCTTGATCGCGTCTTCCTCCTTGAGCAGCACCGATTTGAGCAGGTTGGCCGGCTTCTTGGGCAGGATGAACGACGAAGCCACTTCATTAGCGGTTTCCACCTCGTATTTCACCAGCTTGTGGGCGTCGGTACCCACGAATGTAAGCATCGAAGGGGCCAGGTTGATATAGACGCCGTTCATCACGGGACGCAGCTCGTCGTCGGCCGTGGCGAAAATCGTTTTGTTGATGCCGTTCACCAGCACGTCCACATCGAGCGTCAACTCCTTGCAATCGGCCGAAAGAGCCGGGATCGCCGGATAGCTCACGGCGCTGGCGCCGGGAATCGAGAGCGAACCGCTTTTCCAACTCAAACGGATCTCCCAGTTCTGATCGTTCACTTCGATCGTCAGAGGCATTTCGGCGAACTCCTTCAGCGAATCGAGCATCAGTTTGGCCGGAGCTGCGATGGTGCCTCCGCTTTCGACGCCGTCCACGCGAATCGAGCCCACGAGCGTGGTTTCCAGATCGGAAGTAGTCACCCGCAGCTCATCCCCCTTGAGCTCCATCAGGAAATAATCCAGGATGGGCAATGTATTTTTATTGCTGATTACTTTGCCGGTCGTGGCCAGGAGAGAGAGCAATGCAGAACTTGATACGGAAAATTTCATAGGTTTTAATGTAATTTATTTTCTGTTAGTCTTTTGAAGCCTTTTGTTTATTGGTTGGGTATTCCGAGGCAGCCCCCGCGTCTGAAGTTTCCTATTTCGTTTTTACTACCTGAAAGAATCGGGAAACCATCCTATCCCGCTGCGGTGCCCGGGTATTCATCGAACTCGGCTCCGGGTTCGCGTCGCTGCCCGGAACCATTCCCGAAATCCGGTCGGTTACAACGTCGCCAGTTTATCGAGCGCCGTCTGGATCATCTTTCTGACGAAAGGTTTATAATCCGTGCAGGCGTCCAGCGCGATCCGCTGGGCGATGATCGTACAGATCGTGGCGGCTTTGTGGCCCATGAGAGCGGCCAGCCCGGCCAAAGCAGAACTTTCCATCTCGAAATTGGTGACCCGGCGTCCGTGATAGTCGAACGACTCGATCTTCTCGTTCAGATGGATGTCGGCCGGTTCGAGACGCACCCAGCGTCCCTGCGGCGCATAGAAGCCGGGGGCGGCGATGGTGATGCCTTCGATGGTTACGTCGCGGAAAAGCTCGGCCAGCGAAGGATCCGCATCGATGAAATAGGGCTTCGGAAGCAAATCGCTCCAACCCGTATGTTTCATAAAAGCCTTCTCGATCTCCAGGTCGCAAACCTCGTTGCGCCCCTTGTAGTAATTCAACAGACCGTCGAAGCCGACCGAAGTGCGGGCGAAGACGAACTGCCCCACTTTGATGTCGGGCTGAATGGCGCCCGAAGTACCCAAACGGACCAGCGTGAGCTGCCGCTTCTGCGCCTTCTCCTGCCGCGTGGCGAAATCCACGTTGGCCAGCGCATCGAGCTCCGTAACCGAAATGTCGATGTTGCCGATGCCGATACCGGTCGAAAGCACGGTCATCCGCTTGCCTTTGTAGGTACCCGTCACGGTATTGAATTCGCGGTTGGAAACGCTGTACTCCTGCGTATCGAAAAAGGAAGCGACCATGGCTACGCGGCCGGGATCCCCCACGAGGATGACGATGTCGGCAAGCTGCTCCGGCTTGAGGTGCAGGTGGAAAATCGATCCGTCGTCGTTGATTATCAATTCGGAAGAAGGTATGGTTCTCATAGTGTCGGTTTTTATATTTTCATAATTGGCATAAAAGTACTACATTTACCTCGAATTTCAAAAAATACGCCACGATAAATTTTCCATAAATATATTGTATCCCGCTCGGCGGACTACAAGAAAAGAGATATTTGCGACATGACTCTCATCAAATCCATTTCCGGCATCCGGGGAACGATCGGCGGCCCTGCGACGGAGAACCTCACCCCGCTCGATATCGTTAAATTCACCACCGCTTACGTGCGTTTCATCGCCGAATCCGCACCCGGGAAAAGGCTCAAAATCGTCGTGGGCCGCGACGCCCGTATTTCGGGCGAAATGGTCGGCGACATCATCGAAGGCACGCTGCTGGGCTGCGGCGCGGACGTAGTGAACATCGGACTCTGCACTACGCCGGGAACCGAACTGGCCGTTACGGCGCACCGGGCCGACGGCGGCATCATCATCACCGCATCGCACAACCCCCGCCAATGGAACGCCCTGAAGCTCCTGAATGCCGAGGGAGAATTTCTGAGCGACGCCGAGGGCAAGCGGGTGCTGGCGCTGGCCGAAGACGAGAACTTCGTTTTCCCGGATGTGGACCATATCGGCAAGGTCGTTTCGCGGGAATCTTACAACGACGAGCATATCCGTCGGGTATTGGCCCTGCCGCTGGTCGATGCGGAAGCCGTGCGGAAACGGCACTTCAAGGTGATCGTGGATGCGGTGAACTCCGTCGGCGGCATCGTCATACCCAAGCTGTTGCGGGAGTTGGGATGTGAAGTCGTGGAGCTCAACTGCGAACCGACCGGAGAGTTCGCCCATAACCCGGAGCCGCTGCCCGAGAACCTGACCGAAATATCGAAGGCGATCGTCCGCGAAAAGGCCGATCTGGGCGTAGTGGTCGATCCCGATGTGGATCGGCTGGCCTTCGTCAGCGAAGACGGCTCGATGTTTGTCGAGGAATATACGCTGGTCGCCGTGGCGGACTATATCCTCTCCCGCAAAACCGGCAATACGGTGTCGAATCTGAGCTCTTCGAGAGCTTTAAGCGATGTAACGCAAATGCACGGAGGAGAATATTTTGCATCGGCGGTAGGAGAAGTCAATGTAGTCGCCAAGATGAAAGAGGTCGGGGCCGTCATCGGCGGCGAGGGCAACGGCGGAGTCATCTACCCCGAACTGCACTACGGCCGCGACGCACTGGTCGGCGCCGCGCTTTTCCTGACCTATCTGGCCGAAAAAGGTATGACCATGACCGAGCTGCGCAAGACTTATCCGGCCTATTTCGCCTCGAAGAACAAGATCGAGCTGACACCGGCCATCGACGTGGATAAAGTATTGCGTGAGATGAAATCCCGTTATGCCAATGAAAAGGTGAACGATGCGGACGGTGTTAAAATCGATTTCCCGGAGAATTGGGTACACTTGCGCAAATCGAATACGGAACCGATCATCCGCGTATATACCGAAGCGAAAACGATGGCGGAGGCCGATGCGCTGGCCCGGCGGATCATTGCGGAAATAAAACAAATTTGTAATATATAAATCGATGAAAAACATTTTATTGATACTCGCTGCCGCAATTATGCTGACAGCCTGCGGAGGAAACTCCCGCCAAAAGACGACTGCCGGGGTACCCGACATGCACAATGCCGAAAACGCACTCGACTACCAGGGAACTTACAAAGGGGTTTTTCCTGCTGCGGACTGCCCGGGCATCGAGATTGAACTCACGCTTCACAACGACAACACCTATACGATGAATTCCAGCTATATGGATCGTTCTGAAGAGCCGATTCAACAGACAGGAAACTATACGGTAAAAGGCAACCTGCTGACGCTGCGCGCCAAAGTCGGCATAGGGCTTCCCGCCCCCGAGTACTACAAGGTGGAGGAAAACCGCCTGCGCCGTCTTAATGCAAAGAAGCAGCCTATCACCGGAGAACTCGCAGACCAATACGTACTCACCAAATAATCAAATTCCATGGATAAAGTAAAGAGTTACATAGAGAAGAACAAAGACCGTTTTCTCAACGAATTATTCGAGCTGTTGCGCATCCCTTCGATCAGCGCGCAATCCGATCATAAACCCGACATGACCCGATGCGCCGAATGGCTGGCCGCTTCGCTGATGAAGGCCGGTGCCGACCATGCCGAGGTACTTCCCACGGAAGGCAATCCGGTTGTTTTCGCCGAACGAATCGTCGATCCCAAAGCCAAGACCGTATTGGTGTACGGCCACTACGACGTGATGCCGGTCGATCCGGTGGACGAATGGCGCACCTCGCCGTTCGAACCGGTCGTGAAGGACGGACGCATCTGGTGCCGGGGTGCGGACGACGACAAAGGCCAGCTTTTCATGCACGCCAAGGCGTTCGAAGCGATGTGCGCGACCGACAGCCTGCCCTGCAATGTGAAATTCC
>OHCD01000889.1_pt1 | contig 14211 bp, 17 predicted proteins | sample 1577561 | NCBI WGS metagenome assembly OHCD01 (sample SAMEA3879510, study PRJEB24766) | human gut metagenome | biome: human-associated habitat; feature: feces | place: USA | collected 1985/1987 | reverse complement strand
TACGGGATGCGTGAGGGGGCGGCAATCCCCCGGAGCGTGAGGGAGGCGGCGGAAAGCCCGATGCTGCGTCTGGCGGCGCAATACAAGGTGCTGGAGTATGAGAACACGAGGCGTAACGCCCCGCAGCCGTTATCCCCCGAAGCGCAGGCGGAACGGGATGCGGCGCACCGGCTGCTGAACTGCTGCATGAGGGAGGGCGACCTCGACGCACTGAAAAGGCTTGCCCTGAAAGGCGAGAAACCGGACGACTCGATAGCTATCCGCCACGGGCTGGCGGAAGGCTACCGCAGGCTCGAAGAACTGAGCCGGGAATGGAGCGAGGAGATGCGGGGCGACAACCACACCGTCATGGAACAGATCGAGTTGCGGGAGGCGGACGAGCGGGGAAAGCTGATGCGGCAAGCCGCCGCCCTTTACGAGAGGAAGACGGGCGGCAGACTGCCCGGCGACTATCTGGAAGCGGTGAAGGCGGAACGGGCGCTGCTCCACGGGCTCGCCCGCCACGGCTGGGACGGTCAGCGGGAAGTACCGAAGGAGACGGTGGAGAAGTACGGGCTGACGAGGGACTTTGCCGGCATCGCCCGGCTGAGGTGGGACTACCACCTGAGCGAGGACAACGGGGACTTCTCCCGTGACTACCCGGAAGCCGCCATCGGACGCCACAACCGTGCCATCCGGGAGCGTGCGGCGAAAGAACTGGCAGGTCTGGAAGCGAGGCTGTTCCCCGAAAAGGCGGCAAGCCGGGAACGGAAGGCTGCGCACCTGCGGGCGGACAACCGGGCAAGCCCCACGGCATCGCTCAAACGGGAACGGAAGGAACCGCCCGGCAAGCGGCAAACCGGGGAGACAGGCAGAAGGAAGCCTCCGGGGAGGAGAATCAGAAAGTAGGACAACTATAAATTTTTGACATGATGGAAGAACAGAACCAAGAAAAAGCAACGGCAACGCAGCACGTGACGGTGGCGGATGCCGCAGCCCCGGAGACGGGGAACGGAAAGAAGGAGGACAAGGGCGGCGGGAAAAAGGAGAAGAAGACAGCCAAGCCGCTCACGCCGAAACAGTTGCAGCAACGGAAGAAGCTGATGGTATATCCGCTGATGGGCTTGCTGTTCCTCGGCTCGATGTGGCTGATATTCGCACCTTCGGAGGAGCGGGACGTGAACCGGGACACCGTGGGGGCGTTCAACGCCGACATCCCCCTGCCGGAGAACGACGGGATCATCGGCGACAAGCGGAAAGCCTACGAGCAGGCGCAGGCGGAGAAACAGCAGGCGGAGAAGGTGCGCTCGCTGGAGGACTTCGCCTTCTCCGAAGAGAGCGATACGGACGGGGTGGAAATGGAACTGCCGGACAGCGAGCCGGAACGGGAACCGTTCAGGGACTATTCGGACAATGGCGGCGGCAGCCGTTCCTCCGTTACCGCCTACCGGGACATCAACCGTCAGCTCGGCTCGTTCTACGAGGAGCCGAAGGTGGACGGGGAAAAGGAGGAGCTGAAAAGGCAGGTGGAGGAGTTGACCGCCAAGCTGGAAGAAAGGGAACGGCAGGCGGGCGGAATCGACGATCAGGTGGCGCTGATGGAGAAGAGCTACGAGCTTGCCGCCAAGTACATGGGACAGAACGGGAAGGACGGCGCAGCCATGCAGAACGACAACAGTCCAAGACAGCCCGCCGTGGCGGTGCAGGTGGCACGGGAGCGGACGGTATCGGGGCTGCAACAGCCCCTGAGCGATGCGGAGTTCATGCGGCGGTACAGCCAGCCGAGGAACTACGGCTTCAACACGGCGGTAGGCAGCGGGTACGCTATGGGGAAGAACACGATACGGGCGTGCATCCACGGAGATCAGACGATTATGGACGGACAGACGGTGAAGCTCAGGCTGCTCGAACCGCTGCAAGCGGGAAACCTTGTGATTCCGCAGAACACGCTCGTTGCGGGTACGGGAAAGGTACAGGGGGAACGGCTGGATATCGTGGTGTCGTCCATCGAATACCGGGGGAACTTGCTGCCCGTGGAGCTGGCGGTGTATGACAGTGACGGGCAGAAAGGCTTGTCTGTCCCTTCATCGCTGGAACAGGAAGCGGCAAAGGAGGCGATGGCGAACATCGGCGGCGGGTTGGGAACGAGCATCTCGTTCGCACGGAGCGCCGGACAGCAGGTGGCGATGGACATCACCCGTGGGCTGATGCAGGGCGGCAGCCAGTACCTTGCCAAGAAGTTCCGCACGGTAAAGGTGCACCTGAAAGCGGGGTATGAGCTGATGCTTTACGCCAAACAACAATAGATCGACAGATTATAAAACCATTAAAAAGAAAGGACAAATGAAAAAGATTTTTGGATGGGTCGCCCTGCTTATGGGCATGGTGACGGGTGCGAACGCACAAGTGAATGATACGATACAGCGAACCACGGGCAACGACCTGTATCAGGGGATTACACGGAAGCTACCCTACCGGCAGATGGTTACGCCCCACGGGGTGCAGGTGACGTTCGCCAAGACGGTGCATATCATCTTCCCCTCGGCGGTGCGGTACGTGGACTTGGGAAGCAATTGGATTATCGCCGGGAAAGCGGACGGTGCGGAGAACGTGATCCGGGTGAAGGCGACCACCGAGGGGTTTCCGGGGGAAACGAACTTTTCCGTTATCTGCGAGGACGGAAGTTTCTATTCGTTCAATGCCCGGTATGCGCATGAGCCGGAGATGCTGAACATCGAGATGAAGGATTTTTTGGAGAACGGGGACACGACGGACTTTTCGCATACCCGCATGAATATCTATTTCAGGGAACTGGCAGGCGAAAGCCCGCTCTTGGTGAAGCTGATCATGCAGAGCATCTACAAGGAGGACAGGCGGGAGATCCGGCACTTGGGCTGCAAACGCTTCGGGGTGCAGTTCCTCCTGAAATCCGTCCACTCGCACAACGGGCTGTTCTATTTCCACACGGAAACGAGGAACAGGTCGAACGTGGCTTTCCGGACGGACTTTATCCGGTTCAAGATCGTCGACAAGAAAGTGCCGAAGCGCACCGCCATTCAGGAACGGGTGATCGACCCGGTGCGCAGCTACAACGAGGTGCTGGTGACGGAGGGGAAAAGCGACGTACGCACGGTGTATGCCGTCCCGCAGTTCACCATACCGGACGACAAGCTGCTGGTCATCGAGCTGTTCGAGAAGGACGGCGGCAGGCACCAGACCATCCGGGTGGAGAACGCCGACCTCGTGGCGGCAAAACAGATTAACGAACTGAAAATCAAGTAAGCGATGAAAAGGTTACTGTTCATTATCCTGCTTTTCGGGGTGTGCCTGACTTTCAACCGGGCACACGCCCAACGGTGCCTGCCCGGAATGAGGGGCATACAGCTCACGGGCGGGCTGTCGGACAACATGCGCTGGAAAAACGGCGACGGCTTCGGCTACCACGCCGGGATAGCGGTGAGCACCTACACGAAGGACGCCCACCATTGGGTGGTCGGTGCGGAATACTTGGAGAAGCGGTACGGCTACCGAGACTGCCTCTATCCGGCGAGCCAGTTCACGGGCGAGGGCGGCTATTACCTGAACTTCCTTTCCGACCGGAAGAAGACATTCTTCGCCGCACTGGGGCTGTCCGCCCTTGCCGGGTACGAGACGGTGAACTGGGGCGAGAGCCTGCTGCCGGACGGCTCCCGGCTCACGGATGAAGACAATTTCATCTACGGGGGTGCGCTGACGCTGGAGCTGTCCGCCTACGTGACGGACAAGATTGTCTTGCTGGTAAACGGTCGCCAACGGGTGCTGTTCGGCGGCGACTGCGGGAAGTTCCACACGCAGGTCGGCGTGGGAATACGCTTCATGATTCGATAACTGCTATATAATATAATAATGTATATATGAGGACAATGATTTATAAAATACTCACGGGCTGCTACATCGTGGCCGCCCTCGTGCTGGTCGCAGCCTGTAATGACGGGCTGGACATTCAGACGAAATACCCGTTCACGGTGGAGACGATGCCCGTCCCGAAGGAGCTGAAAATAAACGAGACGGCGGAGATACGGTGCGAGCTGAAACGGGAAGGACGCTGGGAGGACACCCGGTACACGATCCGCTGGTTCCTCTTCGACGGGGAAGGCACGCTCAAACTGGAAGACGGTACGGCGTTGCTGCCCAATGACCGCTACCCGCTGGAGAAAGAGACGTTCCGGCTCTATTTCACCCCGCTGTCGGACGAGCAGAGCAGCTTCACCGTCTGGGTGGAGGACTCGGACGGTCAGGCGGTCGAGCTGGAATACGACTTCAATGCGGACAACGACAAGGAGGACGGGGATGGAAGTGGAACTGAGGAAGAGTGAGGTACCGGCTTTGGCGGAACTGAAAGACCTGTGCCGGCACGAGTGTACCGCAGAGCGGTGCGCCGATGCCGTCAGGGAGTTCGGATGGTCGCTGGAGCATGTGCCGGAGGACATGAAAACCCCGGAGATGTGCCGCCGTGCGCTGGAAGCGAGTGCGGAACTCGGTTACGGGCATCTGGCATTGCTGCACCATATCCCGTTCGCAGAGGTCTGCATGGAAGCCATACGGGACTGGTACGGCGAGGGCAGAGCCGATCTTTACGAGGTGGCTTCGGCAATCCGACCGGAGGTGTTCGACGGGAAGATGGCGGATTTTCTGGTGGCGGAGGACGGCAGGTGCCTGTCCCTGCTGCCCGTCCACCTGCAAACGCCGGAGCGGGCGGCGAAGGCGGTGGAGGTGTCGGGGGCGTCCGCCCTCCTTTCCGACCGGGTGAAGCCGGGATTGAAAACGCCGGAGCTGTGGCGGAGATGCGCCGAACATAACTGGATGTCATTCGTGATGATTCCGTGGAGGGAACGGTCGCCGGAAGCGTGCCTGACGGCGTACCTGAACTATCCCGGGATGATCCATGCCCATCCCCATGTCGTGCCGCAACCGGTGGACAGCTATTGCAACGTGTACTCGCTGTGCCGCCTGATGGAGCAGATGACGGGCGGGAAATTCACCTACGGTCAGATGGCGGACTTCTACGGGGGAAAGCCGATGGCGGTCAAGTGCATCGAGGTGCCCGATGGTTTCCTGAAAGACCGTGAGGTGACTTTCGACCGGCAGAAAGAGACGTTCCGCATCGCCCCTCTCAGCCAGCGGTAGGAGCAGAGGCAGCAGGAACAGCAAGAGCCGGAACGGAACGACGCACCCAAGAGGCGCAACGGAATGAAAATATGAGACAACCTATCTAAAAAAACAGAAACATGGAACAAGAAGAAAGAATGTATCAGGTGCCTTTGGAGATGATATGCAGGCACGACCGCACGGCAGAGGTGTGCCGTGCCGCCGTTGAAGAGGACGGCTGGCAGTTGGAGAACGTGCCCGAAGAGGTGAAGACACCGGAACTGTGCCGGAAGGCGCTGGAAACGGAAGCGGGGTTCGGGAACGACCGCTTCCGGCTGGTTCAGCATATCCCGTCCCCGGAGGTGTGCATGGAGGTGCTGAAGGAGTGCAGCAAGGTCTGCCCGGAGGAACTCTACGGGGTGGCGGCAAGCATCCGCCCGGAGGTGATGAACGGCGAAATGGCGGACTTCCTGCTGCCGCTGGACGGCAGGTGTATCAGCATCCTGCCCGTGCACCTGCAAACGCAGAAACGGGTGCTGGTGGCGGCTGAAACGTCGGGGATGTCCGCCGTCGGGCGTGGCGGAGTGCCGAAAAGCCTGCTCACGCCCGAAGTGTATGTCAGGTGCGCCGCCCACAGCCGGGAGTCGCTGATGATGATCCCGTGGGCGGAACGCTCGCCGGAGGTCTGCCTGATGGCGACAACGAAGTACCCGGACTGGGTGAGGAACCATCCGGAGTTCGTGCCGGAGAGCGTGCATAACCAAGACAGCGTATATACGCTGAACAGCCTGATGGAAAGCCTGACGGGGGAAAAGTTCAGCTACCGGCAAATGACGGACTTCTACAACGGGAAGCCGCTGAATGTGAAACGGATGGAGACGCCGGGCGGCGTGCAGAAGGACAAGTCGGTGAAGTTCGACAAGGAGACGGGGAAGTTCTCCTTCTCTGACATCCGGCAGGAGCGGAAACGGGGATTGAAGATGTAGCGTGAGCCGGACGAAATGGAAAGCATCATTCAGGATGCTTTCCATATCCGCCCTGCCGCCTTCCGGTTTCTTTTGCTTCTTGTTCTTTTTCCGCCCCGCTCACGAAAGAAAAGAAGTGCGAAACGGATAGCGAACAAAAAAAGGGACGCTTAAAGCATCCCCTCGTCGGTGTAGCTGAGGTAGGTGTCCTCGGTCAGTATGATGTGGTCCAAAAGGCGGATGCCGATTGCCTCGCAGCCTTTCTTCAACTGGCTGGTCAGGTTGTTGTCCTGTGTGCTTGCCACCGTCGAGCCGGACGGGTGGTTGTGCGAGAGGATGATTCCCGAAGCATGGGAAACGAGAGCCGTCTGAAGGACGATGCGTATGTCCACGACCGTACAGTCTATCCCGCTGCGTGAGATGCACGAAACGCCCAGCAGCTTGCCTGCCCGGTTCAGGTACATCGCCCAGCACTCCTCGTGGTGCTGCATACAGTCCTCGTAGAAGGTCTTGAGGATGTCGTAAGACTCCTTGGAAGAGTGGATTTTAACTCTCTTGGATGCGTCAGCGTCCTTGTAACTTACGGTGATTTGAGGAAAAGACAGTGTATTCATAATGCAAAAATTAAAAGTGAAACATTTATTTTTTGCTTTGGGGCACGGGGAAAGAACGGACTTCATGCAAGGCTTTTGCGTGGAATACGACCCGAAGGTGTGGAGATTGTGCGCAAAACCGGCAGGTTCAGCCTTGCTACTTGTCCGTTTTTCCCCGTAGATTTGCTAAAAAATGAGTGTGGAGCTTGGCTAAAAATCCGGTGGGTCGAGGGGTTTCTTTTTGCTTCTTTGTCTTTGTCCGCATCCGGCTCACCGAAAGAAAAAGAAGTGCGTCCGAAAATGGGTCAATCCTTTCCCACGGGCGGGTAAAAAAAGAAGTCCGGGCGGATCGCTACCCGTCCCGGACTTCCGGCGATGAAACATAGAGGGGGAATGTTATGGCTTGATTTCCCCCGTTGCGATTAAATTCCCGTCCGAATAATACGCTATCTTCCCGTAGGTAAATCCCATGTCGGGAATGGCTACGAAAGCGATATAGTCCGAATACTCCCTGCCTTTGAGGTTCTTCCCGACAAGGTTGTTGAATATCATGGGGATGCTGCAACCGTCCTCGCTGTAAAGGACGGTTTTCCCGTTCTGTCTGATTTCCTGCTTCATGCCGTTTCTATGAAAAGTGTCCCGTCGATAAGGTACTCCCAATTATTCTTGTGGCTCTCGTCCGTGAAATATTCCTCGCTCTCGCAATACTCGCAATCGTCACGGCACGAGCGGAAGAAGTTTTCCAGACAGTCACGCATGAGTTCCTTGAAATTCCGTGTGTCGGGCGAGCGCATGAAGTCCATGAGGGGCTGCAAGATGATTTCGTCCGACACAACCCCCGTGAAGGGGCATTCGCAAGTGACGGAGATACGGCTCCTGCGTCTTTTCTTGCGGTCTTTCGTCCAATAGACCTTGGGCTTGTACAGCTCCGCATGGAAGTTGTTATAGAGGTAAGCCAGCAAGCGGACGCTCGAAAGCCTTTCGGTCTCCTCCTCGTGTCCGGTATGGAAACGGTAAGCGTATGTGCAACTGTCGTAACAGTAGTTGGTGCAGGCAATGCGGAAAAGGTTGCAGAAGGCTTCGAGTGTGTCGCAGTTCTCGGAAGCATACGGGTAATCGTTTCCCTTGGCAAGCCAGTCGGTATAGGCTTTTTGACGGGCTTCGTCCTCCAGTTCCGCAATGCCGAATAGTGTATAGGTTCTCTGTACGGTTCGCATAAGTTTGAAAATTTGAAAGTTTAAAAATCGGTTTCTTTGCGATCTTTCTTTTCCGCTACGGCTCACGAAAGAAAGTAGCGGGCGGATTTCTCCGCCCTGCCCTTTGTCTTTAGGCTGCAATCTCTTCGGGTTGCGGTTGTTCCTCGGGTTGCGTTACCTTGCGCTCCCTTGCCCGTTCCTGCACCAAGAGGACGGCTTTCTTTTCCTCGATGCGCTGGTGACGTTTCTCGTACACCCCGTTGTACTCCCTTTCGATGTTGGCGAGTTCCTCCGGCATGTGCCTGCGTGCGAAGTCAAGCAAGAGGGTCGCCACGGTGTTGTTGCCGTATGCTCCCTTGAAATTGGCTACAAGGAAGTCCCTGCGGATGATGGTCTTCATCCTCACGGTGAGGTTGCCGATAATCCCCATCTTGTCCTCGTCCGTGATATACTGCTTGTCTTCCGCAATCCCCACGGCTGCGAAGTGTTCCTTACGGAGCGAGGACAGAAGGAAGAAGTACAGCATCGTGTCTTCATCGGCACTGAACTTGCCGCCCGTGATGTCGGCTTCGAGAATCTGTTTCTTGGTGTCCTCCACCGTGCGTTCGAGTGCGATTTCCTTATTGCGCTTGTCCTGCTTCTCCAATTTCTCCACGGGAGAGAGCGGTGCGGGTGCGGGCGTTCCGTCCGCTGTCTCGGTCTCTGTCACGTTCTCCACGTAACAGAATGTAATCTCCTTCTGCCCGATTTTGGCATAGACGGTGATTTCCCCCGCTCCGCTCCTGCGGGTGATTTCCTCCTCCTGCTCCATGTAGTCCGCCCATTGCTGCTCGTAGCGGGTGCGGGCTTCCCCGTAGCGTTCGGGGTCGTTGAAATTTTCGGCTTTGGGTTCTTTGGGGCAGCTTGGAAAGGCGGTGTACCTGTCAAGGGTCTCCACCTCGTAGCCCGAAGCGATTAGCCGTTCTGCCACCGTTTCGTTGGTGCAGTAGCGGTCACGGCAGAGCGACACGCCCGGCTGGGTCTGCATGATTTGCACAGCCCGCTCCATGAGGTAGGATGCGTTCATTTCGGCAAGGCACGTGCGGTTGGCGCAATGCCCGCACCCGCCATCACGGAACAGCAGCAGGTTGTTGGTGTTGTGTGCGCACGTGGCGCACTCGGCCTTGTCGAAGTGGTAGTATTGCAGGTCGGTGGTGAAGTTCTGTTCGATGCGCCTTGCGACATCGGCGGCTTTCAGTCCCCGCCAACTGTTGTACGTTCCCTCGTCCTGCAAATGCTTCTCGTACACCTCACGCTGAATGTCCTCCCCGTATCGGCAGATTTCAGCCGCCACGCTGATGGTGATTTCATCCGCATCCAAGAGGGCGGCGATTTCGGGGATAAGGGCGGTGAATTTCAGCCGTGTGCGGATGTAGTTCTCGTTCTTTCCGAAGAGTTGCGCCAAGGTCTGCACGGTATGGCGTCCGCTTTCGATAAGCCGTTGATAGGCTGCGGCTTCCTCCACGGGTGTCACGTCCTTGCGCTGCAAGTTCTCGGTAATCGCCATTTCCTCGGCTTCCTCGTCCGACAACTCGGTTACGATTGCGGGAATTTCGTCCCTGCCCGCAATGACGGACGCACGGTAACGGCGTTCCCCGAAAACAATCCCGTAACGGTCTGTCCCGTCAACGGGGCGCACGGTGATGGGCTGCAACACGCCCTGCCGTTTGATGCTCTCGGCAAGTTCGTAAAGGGCTGCTTCATCGAAACGTTTGCGTGGGTTGAAACCGCTCGGCTGAATGTCTGCCAATGCTACCATCGTGATGTTTTTCTCTGCTGCTGATTGATTTGCTTTTGTCTTCATAATCCGTTTGTTTTTAAGTTGATTGTTTATTCTTGTTCTTTTTGATAATTTTTTCCGGTCGGGAAATCGGTTTCTTTGCTATCTTTCTTTCCCGCTCCGGCTCACGAAAGAAAGTAGCGGGCGGAAAATCCGCCCTTACGGGACTACCTGCGGTTATAGCATACGTTCGCGAACTTCTTTTTCTGCTCTACTGCCCGTTTGAGGGTGTAGAACGTGCCGCCTATGGCTACTGCATCGTAATAGACCATCAGAAAAGCGGAGTTTTCCAAAAGGTAGTCGTTACGGCGCAGGAAACAGCCCTCGGTATATCCGTCCTGCAAGGTTACCACTTCATCGGCTTGCGCCAAAATGGTGTCATAACGCCGCTTGTCGGCCTGGGTGTACCGCTCGGCTTGTCCCTTGAAGGGGAGAACGCATTTCAAATGGATATGCGGGTATTCCTTTTTGAGGTTCAAGACTTCCTCTGCTGCGATAAGGTCGAAGCCCTCGCACATTCCCGACAAAAAGGTATGGTAGCCTTTTTTGATACAATAACTCTCGATGGCTACAAATGTATCGAACGCCACCTCTCTAAAGAGTTTCTCACGGTCTGCCGTGAACTTGGCTATACGGTTGGTGCGGTGTCCCGAAAAGGCTACCGTCTTTTCTTTCGTAACGGGTGTTCCGTTTTCTGCCAATGTCCTTGTTTCCATATTGATATTTTTTTATCGGTTATTACTTGCCTTCTTCCTGCCACAAACCACGCTCTTTATCAAAATCAATGTCGTAGTAGTAGGCTGTCTTTGTTTTGGGCTTCCTGCGCCCGCCCAAAACTTGGGTTTCCAAAACCTTGTACCCTTTTCGGGTGGCTGCCACGACCACGCAAGTGAGGTACGGCAGATACTTGTGTTTAAACTTCTTTCCTTCCATGATTCAGATGATTAAAAGAATGATTATCAAGATGAACATGAAGCCGACAAACAACCGCCACGCAAGGGCGAAAACAAGCCGTGCCACGAAGTAAAACAGAGCCACGACAAGCAACAAGGCGAAAAGCTGCCCTGCGGCGGTGGTAAGGAAATAAGCCGCCGAAGCCCAAAGGATTAGGCGGTATATCAGTTTGTAAACAAATGCCGTTTTCATGTTCTTGGGTATTGTCGGGCGGATTGCTCCGCCCGTGGTTGTTTAATAGTTTCCTTTCGGGATATAGCGGTTATCGGCTATCAGCCGGAACGTGTCGTAATCAGCCGTTCCCCGATAACTTAGGGACAGTTCAAAGGAGAGGTGTCCTTTCTCTATGTAGAAAGTGAAGCGCAAGCCGTTGCGGGTTATCGTCCCTTTCGCATAGTTTCTACGTTCCCAGCTTACGGGTTCGTTCTCGATACTTTTCAAGAAGTCGGCTACCTTTCGGGCGTTCTCCGCATTTTCCTGCTCCACCTGCCTGTATATCTGTGTGCAGTAGTTTATCCAATCGTTTATTTTCTTGGCGGTGAACACGCCGATATTGCACGGCTTTTCGTATTGGCTGCCCGCCCTTTCGATGTCGTAGCGGTTGACATATTCAAAGTGTTCCATGTCGGCGGCTATCTTGTACTTGTTCTCTTTGTTTATCTTGTACACATGAAAACGGATGCCGTTGTACGTGAACTCTATGCGCACGCCGTAAAATGCGGGGTATTCACCGCTTACCACGTGGTAGCCGTATTCCGCTTGGGGCATGTACTTCCTTATCTCCTGCATGAGTGGAGACAGCTCTTTTTTTGCCTGTTCCACCTTCTCGGTAAACATGACTTTTATGTTTAACCCGTTAAATTCCTTTTCCGATAATGTTTTCATCGTCTTATGTCTTTAGTGGGGCGGATTGCTCCGCCCGTTGGTTGATACTCTTGTTCTTTGTCGTCCCGCTTAGGCTGCTGCGGGTTCGTTTACCGGTTCGGTTACCTTGTCGGCAATCATCTTCGCCGCCTTGTTCACGTCCCCCAATATCTCCACCAAAAAGGCGGGTTCTTCCTTTAGCTTGGTGAGCCAGTGTTTCAGATAGGCGGCGTTGTTCTCCTGCGGTGCGGCTGCGTAGCCGAAGAACGCACCGCAAAGGGCTGCGGTAAGTTCGGCGACAAGTTCCTCACGGGCATAGAGCGCATCCCCGAAGAAGCAGCCGAACGTGCGGTTCAGCCGCTGGGGGCTTCCCGTGCTGTGCGCCATCTCGTGCAGAAGCGTGCCGTAATATTCCGCTCCCTGCGGGAACTGCTCACGCTGCGGGCAAACGATATGGTCGGAAGAGGGCGAATAGTAGGCACTGTCCGAATACTGCACCTTGATAGGGCAATACCAATTTTGCAGATAGACAAGCTCGTCCAACGCCTCGTAAATCATCCCGTCCGAATAGTCTTCGGGCTGCTCTCCCTTTTTCATGCGCTCGTAGCGTTCGGGGTATTTCCCTGCAAAATCAGTCTGGTCGATATTGAAGACATTGTAATACTTCATCTGCGGGATGACCTTGTAATTTTCCTGCTCGGTTGCGGGCAGCTTGCGGTATTCCTCGTACTTGATTGTCTTTTTCGTCTCCTTGTGTACCACGAACTTGAACCAATAATAGACGGGGAACGAGCGTGCGCCCTTGCAAACACTTAAATCCTCTTCCTTCGCTTGGTTGAACGTGAGGAACACGGGCAAAGTGAATTTCATAAACTCGGTGTAGAACAATAACATCAAGACATTGCCGCCGTTGTAGAGCGTTCCTCTGATGTTGCGGGGCAAACCTTGTTCAAGGCTCGCTATCCACGGTTTTTGCCAATCCGTTTTCAAGCACTCGATTTTCTTGATTAACAAATCGGTGAACATCGGTGCAATCTTTTCGATGGTGCTGTTCGTTGTTGCCATAACTCACAAATTTTAATCGTTATTACTCTGTTTTCATCGCTTGTCGCCCCAACCAATTTTTTCCCTTGGCTGATTGGGAAGAACATTGACCATCATTGAAAGCGGAAAAGGTGAATTGCAACCATCTGAAAAAATGGTAAATACTACCCGCAGGGTGGAGATTTGGCATTTTTTGCGGATTTGCTTTCACCTCCGCCTACCTTCGTCAATGTTTTTCCAATCAGCTTAGGGAAAAAATGCCCTGTCAGTCATTCCTGTCAATGGTCGGTTACTTGCCGGGTGCGGGAAAAAGAAGCCTTCCGGAGAGCCGGGAACGCCCGTTTCCCAAGGCAAGGAGATACGGACGGGAGAAGTATATGGGAGCACGGTCAGCTTCCGGCTGCCGGACAAACGCCGGGGAACTCTTTCGGGCGGGACGGGGCACGGGAGGTTTTGGCGAACAGCCGAAGCCCCGTGTGACGGCACGGACGGACGTGTTCCGTTTGTCCTTCCGCCCCGATGTCCGGCTTCGGCCATGCAGCCTGCCGGAATGGTCGGAAACGGACGCCGGGACGGAACAGCCCGTGCGCCAAGGTGTAAGCGCAAGACAGTGAAATCCCTTTCACCCACGTTAGGGATTGCAGGGGAAAGCCCACAGCATAGCGAGGACTTGCAGCGGAAAGCCCGACCCGAAGGGGAACGCCCAAACAACCGCCCGCAAAAACTGCTTTTGAGCATACCTTGAAAAAAGGAAGACCGAATATTCCGAAGTTTCGTCCTTATGATATATATTTGTAATTGAACGGAAAAAATAGCTGCATATCAAGGCTTGAAGCGAAGATTACAGCGAAAAAGCAAATCACTACCTATTTTTGAAAAGAATTGCATTTATGGAAAAATACAAAGTAGATTATAGTGAGTTTTCTTATTTTAAAGGCATAACGATAGATTTTGATTCTTTAGAAGAAGGTCTTGATTATGCCCAAAGACATAATATCAAAGATGTTTTAGTCCGCTCTGAAAAGAATGATATAAAAAGAGTTGTAAACTTTGATTTTCTAAATAGGCGGGATTTTATACAAACATTTCATTGGATCGTTTCTCTTTCTAAAAGGTCGAACATTACTGGATTATATCATCTTTCAAAACTGAAAGATTTCCGTTGGGGAGTAGATAATAATTTTGACTTGGATTTATCTCTTTTTCCAGTATTAGAGAAAGTCAATATCAGTTATGATGCAAAAATCAGTGGTTGGGAAATGCTGCATCAATTAAATTGGCTTCAGCTAAGTAAAGTTAGGACAGACAACCTTTCATTTTTAGAAAAGACCATTAGTTTACAGTATTTGCGTATTATCGGAGGTTCATTTACTTCGATCGAAGGTTTGGAAAAGTGTGTCAATCTAAAAACTCTTTTTCTACAAAGGTGTACGGCTCTCACAAACCTAAAACCAACAATCGCAAATTTGTATAATTTAGAGAGATTGAATTTAGAAACATGCCGAAAAGTCAGTGTAGAAGAACTCAAAGGCATTGCTGTCAGATATATATCAGTAATTTGAAAAACATTGGGAGCAAAAATGAAAATACCCATCACAATTTTGCTTTTAGCAAGCCTGTTTGCCGCAAGTTGCGGAGAGCCGCCCATGCCGCCGAGCGACGAGGAAATG
>OHCD01000876.1_pt1 | contig 14360 bp, 10 predicted proteins | sample 1577561 | NCBI WGS metagenome assembly OHCD01 (sample SAMEA3879510, study PRJEB24766) | human gut metagenome | biome: human-associated habitat; feature: feces | place: USA | collected 1985/1987 | reverse complement strand
ATTTCGGCCCGTGCCCTGCAAGGCTTCGGCAGCGGCATCATCCAATCGCTCGGCCTGGCGATCGTTACCCGGGAGTTTCCTCCGCAACAGCGGGGGCTGGCCCTGGGGTTGTGGTCGGTGGCGGCCGCCGCTTCGATCTCGTTCGGTCCTCTGATCGGCGGTTATCTGGTGGACGATTACAGTTGGCACCTGATCTTCGATGTCAATGTTCCTGTGGGACTGGCGGCCATTCTGTTTGCAATTTTTATCCAGAAGGAGTGGCGCGGTGCCCGTGCGGGCAGTTTCGACTGGCCGGGTTTTCTGTGCGTGGTCTGTTTCATGCCCCTTTTGATCTTCGCACTGGCCCGAGGCAATTCGCCTTCGAATCCCGAGGGGTGGAGTTCTCCGGAGGTGATCGGATGTTTTGCGGTTGCGGCTGCGGCACTCATTGTCTTTATCGTCCGGGAGCTGCGGTGCGAAAATCCGCTGTTGAATCTGAAACTGCTCGGCGAACGTAATTTCGGCGTTTCGATGGCTGTGCTGGCGATCTTCGGTATCGGCATGCTGGGCGGTACCTATTTGCTGCCGCTTTACATGCAGAAGGGGCTGGGCTATACGGCGATCATGGCCGGAAGCGTTTTTCTGCCCGTCGGCCTGATCCAGGGCGTGCTTTCGACCTGCTCGGGATTCCTGACCCGCTATATCAAGCCGCTCTTTATCGCCGTGACCGGCATCCTGGTCATGACGTTGAGTTTCTATTTCGCCAGCCGGTTTACTCTTCATACTACGCATGCACAAATCATGTTGGTACTCTATCTGCGCGGTTTCGGCATGGGACTGACCTTTGCCCCGCTGAACGATTTCTCGCTCATGAATTTGAGCCAGCGCGATATGGCTTCGGCAGCCGGTATCTCCAACAGCATCAAGCAACTCTCGGGCAGCGTCAGCATCGCCCTGCTTACCGTTATTCTGACCGGCCGTACGGCGTTCCATTCGGCGCAGGGCGGACTCTCTTCGGCGGAAAGCTACGTGGCCGGTATCTCCGACGATTTCCTTTTCGTCACATTCGTTTCGTTGGCCTCGGCACTGCCCTTCCTGTGGCTGTTGCGCCCGCGCCGCAAGGCGGCTTCGTTTAAGAGCGAAGGAACGGGCACCTGACGGGTTTGCTTTTATCGCCTTGAATCCCTATTTTTGTCCGGGGGAATCGTCTTTTCCCGGAGGATTTTGAAAAACGATCAGCAGACATACGTTCCCGATCCCGAGGTCGCTTCGCGGCTCCTGGAGTGGTACGGCCGCGAGGGGCGCGACCTTCCCTGGCGTCGCACACGGGACCCTTACCGGATCTGGATTTCGGAAGTGATCCTGCAACAGACCCGCGTGGCGCAGGGTATGTCCTATTATCATCGTTTTCTCGAACTGTTCCCCGACGTCGCGGCCCTCGCTTCGGCTCCCGAAGATCTGGTTCTCAAGTGCTGGCAGGGGCTCGGCTACTACTCCCGGGCCCGGAACCTGCTGGCCGCAGCCCGGCGGATCGTGGAGACGCACGGCGGCGTTTTCCCGACGGCCTATGCCGACGTGCGGGCATTGCCCGGCGTGGGCGACTATACGGCTGCGGCGATCTGTTCGATCGCATACGAGGAACCCTGTGCCGCACTCGACGGCAATGTCTTTCGGGTGCTTTCCCGCCTTTACGATCTCGATACGCCCATCGATACGACTTCCGGAAGGAGGACGTTCGCTGCGCTGGCCGATTCGCTGATCGACCGGCAGCGGCCGGGACTTTACAACCAGGCCATTATGGATTTCGGGGCTCTTTGCTGTCTTCCGGCACAGCCCCGCTGTACGGAGTGCCCTTTGCGTGACCGCTGTCTGGCTTTTGCCGCCCGTACGGTCGATGTCCGTCCCGTCAAACAGGGGCGTACGGCTGTCGAACCCCGCTATTTCAACTACCTGCACGTCGAATGCGGCGATGAATTGGTGTTGCGCCGACGGGGTGCCGGCGACATTTGGCAGGGGTTGTACGAATTTCCGCTCATCGAAACTCCCGAACCTGTGGAATATACGGTGCTGGCCGCGATGCCGGAGTTTTGCGCTCTCTTCAAAGATGCCGGGACGGTATGCCTTGCCGGGACCGTCAAGATGCCCGTGCATCAGCTTTCGCACCGGGCGATCCACGCTGTTTTCTACCGGATCGTCGTGGAGCGCTGGACGCCCTCCTTGCGCGAAATGCTCGTTATTCCGCGTGAAATCCTCGGCGATTACGCCGTTTCCCGTCTTACGGAGCGTTATTTATCCCGCTGATTCTTCGTCTGTGCGTTTGCGGCACACGGTTTGCCGTTTGATTGACGTGAAACCTAACGAAGAAAACGAGATAAATTATGTTTACAGGTGTACAATTCACGCATTTCATCCAAGCAAATCCCGCGCTGGCCGTTTTTTTGACCATTGCGCTGGGATTTTTGTTGGGTAAGCTGCGCATCCGCAGCTTTTCGCTCGGAACGGTGACCAGCGTGCTGCTGGTGGGCGTGATCGTCGGGCAGCTTCGTATCGAGATTCCCGAACCGGCCAAAACCCTTTTCTTCCTGATGTTCCTCTTCGCCGTGGGATATGCGGTCGGCCCGCAGTTCTTCCGGGGGTTGAAGAAGGACGGATTGCCGCAGGTGGCCTTCGCCGTGGTGGTCTGTTTGCTGTGTTTGGGGTCGGTATGGCTCTTCTCCTGGCTGATGGGCTATACGCTTTCGCAGGCTGCGGGGCTGCTGGCCGGGTCGCAGACGATGTCGGCCGTGCTGGGCGTGGCGACCGATACGATCCGCGAACTGCCGGGCGGAGCGGAAACCGATCTCAGTTCAATGCCCGTTTGTTATGCGGTAACTTACATCTTCGGTACGGCGGGTTCCGCATGGGTGTTGAGTTCGATCGGACCCCGGCTGCTGGGCGGCGTGGCGAAGGTGAAGCAGTCTGCGCGCGATCTGGAGCAGAAGATGGGCGAAGACGTCAGCCTGAAAGCCGGCTTCGACCCGGCGGCCCGGGAGATCGTTTTCCGGGTTTTCAGCGCCGATAACGAATGGTTCGAGGGCGGGCGTACCGTCCACGAATTCGAAACCGTCATGCAGCGCGACGGAAAGCGTATTTTCGTCGAACGGCTCTGCCAGCAGGGGAAGGTCGTCGATGAGGTGACACCCCGGACAGTGATCCGTCCGGGCGATCAACTGGTCGTCAGCGGTCGCCGCGAATACGTCATCAGCGAAGAGAAGTGGATCGGTGCCGAAGTGTCCGATACGACACTGACGAATTTTGCCGTTCAGGTCCTTCCTGTCGTGGTCAATCGCAAGGGGGCTGCCGGGGAGAGGATCGGAAAGGTCTTGTCGGCTAAATTCATGCACGGGGTCAATATCCGGTCCATCGTGCGGGCGGGTGTGAAGATCCCCGTGCGGAGCGGAGCCAAACTCGATGCCGGCGACCGGATCGAATTGGTCGGGCTGCCGCAGGACGTGCGACGTGCCGCCGCACAGTTGGGTTTCAGCGATCCGGTGAAGACCGAGAGCAGCGTTCCGTTGCTGGGGCTGGGTATCTGTCTGGGCGGTCTGATCTTCGGATGGATGCTGGTGGCCAAGATAGGGGCGATTCCCCTGAGTCTGACCGTGAGCGGCGGCGTGCTGCTCGCAGGTCTTTTCTGCGGCTGGGCCCGTTCGCGGCGCCCGACTTTGGGAGGCATTCCCGAACAGACCGTGTGGTTCATGAACAATATGGGACTGAATACTTTCATTGCGATCGTCGGCATTTCGACCGGACCGTCGTTCGTCGCCGGTTTTCAGCAGGTGGGCTGGAGCCTTTTCCTGGTGGGGGCCGGTGCCACGACTCTTCCTCTGGTGCTGGGCGTGTTGATCGGCCGTTACCTGTTCCGTTTCAACGATGCCCTGACGCTCGGATGCGTCGCCGGAGCGCGAACGACTACGGCGGCTCTCGGTGCTGTCGAGGATACGATCGGCAGCAATGTCCCCTCGCTGGGATATACCATCACTTATGCCATCGGTAATACGCTGCTCATCATCTGGGGCGTGGTGCTCGTGTTGCTGTTGGCCTGACGGAGCCGGTCGATGATTCGGGCGGGTCTATGGTTTTCCATAGATCCGCTTTTTCGTGGTGTGAATCGCTAAAAGCGGATGAATCCGGCGGATTTTTGAAAAAAAATTGATTACTTAGCATTCTCTTTTAACGATTGCGACGATGAGTGCGAAACTGGCGAAGTACGACCGGTTGTACGAGCAGATCAAGGGCTATGTACAGACGACCGACGACATTTGGGCACGGCTGGCCACGATGGAGGCCGTGTTGCATCATAAGATGCAGACTTTTTTCTGGACAGGGGTGTATGCCCTTATCGACGACGAACTGATTGTCCGCTCGTACCAGGGGCCCGTTGCCTGTCAGAAGCTGCGGCATCATACGGGAGTTTGCTGGGCGGCGGTCAGCACGGGAGAAACCGTGATCGTGCCCGATGTGGAGCGGTTTCCGGGACATATCGCCTGTAATTCGAAATCCCGCAGCGAGATCGTCCTGCCGATTCGGGACCGGGAAGGGCGTGTGTTCGCCTGTCTGGATGTGGACAGCGACCGGTTGGATGCGTTCGACCGGGAGGATGAAGAGGGGCTGAAAAAGATTCTCTCCCTTCTTTTTGATTAGGCGGCGATCCTGCGTGGGCGGCGTATCGTATCTTCATCACCCGCGAAATCCGGTGCGTCTTTCAGCGATTGTCGTATAAAATAAATTCCGCTGACGCGGATGTCCGAGCAGATTCGGCGCTGCGTCGGCTCGATTATTTTTGTACCGGACAGGAGGCGGTTCGGCGATCTTTACGTACGAATCCGTACGATTATTCGCCTCTTTCTGATCCTTGCACAAAAAAATCCCGCTGTATTTTACAGCGGGATTTTTTTTGTATTTGGCATTTAGCGGATTACCGTTACGCGGTTCTCCTGCTCGGTCTTGAACGGAGACTTGGTGTCGCTGTAACCCTTGTACTGCAGGTTCTCGGCTTTTACGCCTTTCGAGATCAGGTAGTCGTAAACCTTCTTCGCACGCTGCTCGGCCAGGCGGGTATTCACGGCCTTCGAACCGGTTTGGGGATCGGCATGGCCTTCGATCACGTAAATCTTGTTTTTCGGCGCATTCTTGATTTGGGTAGCGATGATGTCCAGGCGGAGTTTCTCTTTCGGACTCAGCTCGGTCTGGCCGATGTTGAAGAAGGTGATGCCTTTGCCGGTCAGATAGATGTCATCGGTGTAGGCATTGCCGTCGAGCTGGTCGGCCGGGATAGGATTGGGACCCCACTTCGCCATTTCGGCAGCTTTCTTCGCGGCGGCAGCTTCGGCAGCGGCTTTTTTCGCAGCTTTGTTTGCTGCAGCCAGGTCATTGGCCAGTTCGGCGTTGTCGGCCTGTACAGCAGCCAGAGCCAGGTCGCGGTCGGCTATGACAGCCTGGTAAGCCATTACATCTTCGACGGTGTAGGGCGAAGCCTGTTTGAAGCCGCGGCGGTTGAAACGGTACGTAAGACCGATCGTGGCACTGTAGGCTGCGGCTACTTTCTGTGTTCCCGAATTCAGGATTGAGGGCATGTTGCTGCTGGGCAGCATCCAAGCCTTGAGTTCCAGTTCGATGTCCAGGGCCGGGCATACGCGGAACTTGTTCAGCAAACCGGCCGTGAAAGCGAACGAGTGGTCCGTCCCGTAGCCCCAGTCGCGCTGGAATTTGTCGGTGAAACCCGATACGTGGTAACCGAAGCCGGCGAAAGGCACTGCGTAATAGACGCGGTCGTCACGCTCGCCGCCGATCCAGTTCGACAGATTCACCATGAAGTCCATGTGCGTGAAGATGTACGGGTCTTTCATGTATTGGTTGCCGAATGCCGTGTCGTTCTGGTACTGGCCGCCCTGAATTTGCAGGCGGGCACCCATTACGGGGTGGAACCATTTGGTCAGCGAGAAGTCGGCCTGCCAGTTGATGTGGTTGAAGCGCGACGATCCGAAATCGTCTTTTCCCAGCGTGCCGTTGAAGACCATAATTTGGGCGCCTCCGGCGACGGTGATTTCCCAGTTGTCGAAGAAACGGTTGGTTTCGTAACCGGCCCAGCCTCGTCTCTTGGGCTGTTGCTCTTCTACGACGATTTCTTCTGCGACAGCGACAACCTGGGCTGAAGCGGCTGCGGCACAAAGAACGAGTGCCATCGTAATGAATAATTTTTTCATGTAGTTCGAATTTAATGTGTAATAATTTTTTGTTTTCGTGTATGTAAACCCTTACACGGGAGCTTGATTCATCTCTATATATCCTTTTGTAGAAGCTAAAAGCAAAGTCCGGGCCAAAAGCCCGGACCTCGTTTGACGTTTTGTATATTTTATTGTCTGTCGGCAGAGAATCAACCGCATTTCGAGTACCCGCAGGACATGCACGTAAGACACCCGTTCTGATAGGCCATCGTCTCCTGGCCGCAGCTCGGGCACTTGTCCTTGGTTTTGGTGCCGTCCGAGATATATTGCTTCAGTGCTCGTTCCACACCCAGCTTCCAGGTATTGATGGTTTCGCTGTTCAGGTGGAGCGATTCGATGAGCGATACGACGTTGGTGATCGGCATGCCGTGGCGCAGGACGCCCGAAATCAGCTTGGCGTAGTTCCAGAACTCTTCGTTGAACAGGCGCGAAATGCCGCCGATGGTGTTGGTGTAGCCGTATCGGTCGATATACTGGAAGTCGTACCGTTTCGAACCGTTCTCCTCGCGTACCTTTATAATAAAGCCCTTGTTGATTTTGGGCGGAATATACATGGCGTCCTCTTCGATTTTACCCGTGAAGATTTCGTAAGGGCGTCCATCCTGCAGGCCGACGAAGGCGATCCAGTTTTCGTTGCCGTTTTTGAAACGCACGATGTCCGCCGGGATCGATTTGGGGCGTTTGAGAATGGTCTGCCCGTTCTCCTCTTTTGCCGCTTTTTTCTTCTTATCGATCAGTACGCCTTCGCGGCAGCCGTCGCGGTAAACCGTTACCCCTTTGCAGCCGCACTCCCAGGCCGTGCGATATACGTCCGCTACGAGTGCTTCGGAAACGTCGTTCGGCAGATTGACCGTCACCGAAATCGAGTGATCGACCCACTTCTGAATTTCGCCCTGCATCTTGACTTTGGCCACCCAGTCGATGTCGTTGGCCGTCGCGCCGTGATAGGGCGATGCGGCTACCCACCGGTTGAGCTCATCGTCCGATATGTCTTGCAGTTTCGAGGTATCGTATCCGTTGGCTTCGAGCCATTTGACGAAGTTGTGGTGATAGACGTTGTACTCTTCGAACTTTTCGCCCATATCGTCCACGAAAGCCACTTTGGCATCCTGGTCCGAAGGGTTGATCTTGCGGCGACGCTTATAGACGGGACGGAAAACCGGTTCGATGCCCGACGTGGTTTGCGACATGAGCGAGGTGGTTCCCGTAGGGGCGATGGTCAGCATGGCGATATTGCGTCGTCCGTGTTTTACCATTTCGGCGTAGAGCTCCGGATCGGCCTCCCGGATGCGGCCGATCATCGGGTTCTTCTCCTCCTTGCGTGCATCGAAAATTTCGAACGCTCCGCGCTCTGCGGCCATCTTTACCGAGGCGCGGTAGGCTTCCAGTGCGAGGGTCTTCTGTACCTTCACGGCGAAAGCCGTCGCTTCGGGCGTACCGTAACGGAGTCCCAATGCTGCGAGCATGTCGCCTTCGGCCGTGATGCCCAGTCCCGTACGACGTCCTTTGCGGGCCATCGTGCGGATCTTTTTCCAGAGTTCGAGTTCCACGCGGCGAATGTCTTCGTCTTCGGGATCGGCGGCGATCTTATTGATGATCAACTCGATTTTTTCCAATTCCAAGTCGATGATGTCGTCCATCATACGCATCGCCTTCTCGACGTGTTGCTTGAATTTCTCGAAGTTGAACGACGCTTCTTTGGTGAAAGGTTTGTCCACGTAACTCAACAGGTTGATCGCCAGCAGGCGGCACGAGTCGTAGGGGCAGAGCGGAATTTCGCCGCAGGGGTTGGTCGCCACGGTCGTAAATCCTTCGTCGGCATAGCAGTCGGGAATACTCTCGCGGATGATCGTGTCCCAGAACATTACGCCCGGTTCGGCCGATTTCCAGGCGTTGTGGATGATCTTGTCCCAAAGTTTCTTGGCGTCGATATCCTGCTGGTAGAGCGGTTTGTCCGAGTGAATCGGGAACTGTTGGTGGTATTTCTTCCCGGCGAGTGCCGCACGCATGAATTCGTCGTCGATTTTGACCGAAACATTGGCGCCGGTCACCTTGCTCGTATCGACTTTGGCATCGATGAAACGCTCTGCGTCGGGATGTTTGATCGAAAGGGTGAGCATCAGAGCTCCCCGGCGACCGTCCTGGGCCACTTCGCGCGTCGAGTTCGAGTAACGCTCCATGAAGGGGACGATACCGGTCGAGGTGAGCGCCGAGTTGAGCACCGGACTACCTGTGGGGCGGATGTGCGAAAGGTCGTGCCCCACGCCGCCGCGCCGCTTCATCAGTTGCACCTGCTCCTCGTCCATGCGGAAGATGCCGCCGTAGGAGTCTGCCGGATTCTTGTGGCCGATGACGAAGCAGTTCGAAAGCGAAGCCGCTTGGAAGTTGTTGCCGATACCGGTCATGGGACCGCCTTGCGGGATGATGTAGCGGAAGTGGTCGAGCAGTTCGAACACCTCCTGCCGGTTCATAGGATTGGGGTACTTCTTTTCGATCCGTTCGATCTCGGCGGCGATGCGCTCGTGCATATCGCGCGGAGTTTTTTCGTAAATATGGCCGTACGAATCTTTCAGGGCATATTTGCTTACCCAAACCGTAGCGGCCAGGTCGTCTCCGTCGAAATATTTTTTCGACGCTTCGACCGCTTCGTTGTAGGACACTTCGGTCGGGAGGCCCGGTTGTTTGTTGCTTGACATGATATCTTGAGTTTTATTTCTTTATGTCTTTACAGGAATCGGGACCGATGCAGGCTTGTTCCGTTCGGTCCCAACTATACAAATTTCCTGCTTTTCTTCGGGATTTTCGAATCTTCCCGCGACAAATTATTCCAAAGTTATCAACAATGGATAAAACGTGCGTCCCAGTGATCCGGGACGCACATTTTGGAAAATGGCGGAGTCGTCAGTCCTCGTTTTTCGCCCGGCAAGCCGGTTTGCCCGTCGTGCATCTATACGGCGAAGTGTTGAGCTTACTACCTCTGTAACATGATTATATAACTTTGTTGCCCCTGTGTTTGATGCTCCCTGTCGGGAGTTCTTTCCCGCTCTGCGGTCCGGTTTCCCTCCGACCGGATAGAAAACGGCGCGTCGGATTCGCGCATATGCACGCCGATCGCAGGCGGTTGCGGACAAGCCCGGAAAACAACGCGGAATCTCGCGTCGTTCGAGTATATATAATCGTTTTTATGGGCGGCGAAGCGCGGTCCTTCCGTCCGTGTTTCCGCTGACCGGACGCGTTTTACTTGACGGCGACCGCATCGATCTCGACCTTCGCACCCATCGGCAGCTTGGATACCTGATAGCAGATGCGTGCGGGCATATCCTTCGTAAAGAACGTGGCGTAAACGGCGTTCATCGCGGCGAAATCGGCGATGTCGGTGAGCAGGACCGTCGTTTTCACGATATCGGCGTGGGAATAACCCGCCTCTTCGAGGATGTGCCCCAGATTGGTGAGCGACTGGCGCGTCTGGTCTTCGATGCTTTCGGGCATCGCGCCGGTGGCGCCGTCGATCGGGAGCTGTCCCGAAATGTAGAGCGTGTCGCCGCACTTTACTGCCTGCGAATAGGGGCCCACCGCTTTGGGGGCTTTGGGAGATGCGATAATGGTTTTCATAGTGTCGTATTATTTTGATTCGTTAAAATTTATGGTTGAATTTTCTTTTTCGTTGTACCCGGTTCTCGTTTGATCGGAAATAGGGTGCGTGCTTTTTCGGTCGCAGGGTATGTCGGCAACCCCGTTTTTCGCCCCGTTTCGCATGAATGTTCGATTTTAAGTTCTATTTTCCTGCGACCGGGCCGTTTTTATCTTCGGGAACCGTGGCGGAGTACAAAGTTACGATTATTTTGGTTATGTTTGCACATATTTTGCTGGATAAAGATTCAAAATCGATAGCTTATGACACGTTTTATGAAACTGGCGGCACTCGCCGCCCTCGTGATGCTCGTAGCCTCCTGTTGTCCCTGCCGTAAACATCGGAAAGGCGACGGCAAACCTTTTGTCGGCACCGAATGGCAGCTTGTGCAGCTCAACGGTCGTGCCGTACCGGTGGAAGGCGACCTCTTTACCGTCGTTTTCGGTGAGGACGGACGTCTTTCGGGGCTCGGAGCCTGCAACCGGTTTATGGGTTCCTACCAAACCACGGAAACAGGCGGTCTGACCGTCGGTCAGAACATGGCTTCGACCCGGATGTTCTGCCCCGATTTGGATCGGGAGCGGGCTTTCGGCGACGTTTTGTCGGGAGCGACTCATTATGAAGTGGACGGCGATATGCTGATGCTTCTTACCGACGGCGAACTGCGGGCTGTTTTGCAGGCCAGATAGCCGGATTGCGCGGATTTTGCGGCGGAGGAACCTTTCGGGGTTCCTCCGCCGGTATTTACAGGGAGTTGTATTTCCTCTTTTGTCCGTTGTTTCGATCATCGGGTTTTTCGTTCCGTTTTTATTATTCTATTGTGTGAAATTTCTGTTACAGAGAAATAATGCGTCTTATATTTTGTTATATTTGTAACAATATAGGATGCGTGCGGGCTGCGTTGAAGTAGATCCGCCTGGCGTTCGGTTTTCATTCGTTAGTCACATGGCCGGACTTTATTTCCATATTCCTTTTTGCCGCAGGATTTGCGCCTATTGCGACTTTTTCAAAAGCGCCGAGGTGGGGCGTGTCGATTCCGTGCTGGATGCGATGGGGCGCGAATTGGACGGAGCCGTCGATTGGCTCGCCGACCGTCGGATCCGCACCGTCTATTTCGGCGGCGGGACCCCGTCGCTCTGCGATCCCGCCCGGTTGCAGGGACTGGCGGACCGGGCGGCGACGCTGCTGGATTGCAGCGGTGTGGAGGAGTTTACCGTCGAGGCCAATCCCGACGATATGACCGAAGAGTGGCTGGAGGCGCTGGCCCGTACGGGTGCGAACCGGTTGAGCGTGGGCGTGCAGTCTTTCGACGACGACGAGCTGCGGCTGATGAACCGGCGCCATACCGGTGCGCAGGCTGTCGAGGCTGTGCGGAGGGCACAGGCTGCGGGTTTTGCGAATCTGACGATCGACCTGATCTTCGGCGTTCCGGGTTTCGGCGGGAAAGTGTTGCAACGTAACCTCGAACAGGCTCTGGCGCTCGGCGTGCAGCATATTTCGGCATACCATTTGACGATAGAGAAAAATACGGCCTTCGGGCGTCGCCTGGAGCGCGGGCGGTTCTCCGAGGTGGACGAACAGGTGAGCGAACGCGAATACCTGGAGGTGCACCGAACGCTGACCGGGGCTGGATTCGAGCATTACGAAGTGTCGAATTATGCGCTGCCCGGTTGCCGGGCCCGTCACAATGCCGCCTATTGGTCGGGCGACGAGGCATCGGGCCTGCAGCCCACTCCTTCAATGGGAAGTCGCGCCGCTGGGCCGCTGCGTCGATCGACGGCTACCTGGCCGGTGCCGGAACGGAGGCGATTTACGAACAGGAGCGGCTTACGGAGCGGGATCGCTACAACGAGTATCTGATGACCCGCCTGCGCACGGCCGAGGGACTCGAGCTGGCTGCGGTCGAAACTCGTTTCGGAAAAGAGCGGGCGGAGCGGCTGCTGCGGCAGGCGGAGCCTTTCATGGGGATCGGAGAGCTGTGTTTCGCGGCCGGCCGACTGGCGATTCCGGCGGAGAAGTTCCTGGTGTCGGATGCCGTGATCGGCGCGTTGTTCGAAGCGGACGACTGATTGTTGAATAATCAAATCATTGAAATATGAACGATATGAAACTGAAACCCGACTTTCTCTTCGAGATCAGTTGGGAAGTGTGCAATAAGGTGGGCGGTATCAATACCGTGATAGCGACCAAGGCCCGGACCGTGTGCGGAAAGTACGGCGACCGCTATTTTACGATCGGTCCCGATCTGGGGCAGGGGGCTGACCGGGAGTTCGAGGAGGATCCGGCGCTGCTCAAGGGGTGGCGGCAGACCCTGTATGAGAAGGGGATCCGTGTCCGTGTAGGACATTGGCGCATCGTCGGGCGGCCGCAGGTGATTCTGGTCGATTTCTCCTCGCTGATTCCCCGCAAGGACGACATCTTGAAGTTCCTTTGGGAGAGCTACCGTGTGGATTCGATTTCGGGATTACATCGAGCCGGTGTTGTTCGGCTATGCCGCCGGACTGGTCGTAGCTTCCTACGTCGAAACTTTCTGTAAGTCCGCAAACCGGGTCGCGGCTCATTTCCACGAGTGGATGACCGCCGCCGGAGGACTTTATCTGCGTCGGGAGTCGCCTTACGTGGCCACGTTGTTCACTACGCACGCTACCGTACTGGGACGCAGCATCGCCGGAAACGGAATGCCGCTTTATAGGGATCTGACTACGTACAATGCGGACGACCTGGCCCGTCGTTTCGGCGTGACGGCCAAGCATTCGATCGAGAAGAAGGCGGCGGCCAACAGCGACGCTTTCCTGACCGTGAGCGGAATTACGGCTACCGAATGTCGCTATTTGCTGGGGCACGAGGTAGATGTCGTGACGCCCAACGGTTTTGAGGACGATTTCGTTTGGCAGGACGACGACTATCGGATCAAACGTGAAGAGGCTCGTGCGGCTCTGATCGCTGTGGCGGAGGCTTGCCTGGGCCGCAAGTTGCAGGATAATCCGCTGATCGTCGGCACGAGCGGCCGATACGAATTCCGCAATAAGGGGCTGGATGTGCTGCTGGAGGGTATGAAGCGGCTGGCCGGGTTGGAACGCCTGGATCGGGAGGTCGTGTTGTATGTCATGGTGCCTGCCGCCAACCGGGGAGCCCGTGCCGACTTGCAGAAGCACCTGCAGGATCCATCGCAGCCGATCGACGGCTCGCAATGGCCTTGGGCGACCCATTATCTGGAGAATATGCAGTGGGATCCGATCGTGCGGGCGATCGACGGCAGTCCGCTGGCCGATCCTGCATCCAAAGTGCATGTGATTTTCGTGCCTTCGTATTTGGATGACCGGGACGGTATTTTCGACAAGAGCTATTACGAGTTGCTCGTGGGCATGGATCTGACCCTGTTTCCGTCGTATTATGAACCCTGGGGCTATACACCGCTCGAGTCGATCGCCTTTTCCGTGCCGACCGTCACCACGACCCTCGCCGGATTCGGTCTTTGGATCGACCGGCGGGAGGAGCATCCCGGCGTAGCGGTACTTTGCCGCGAGGATGGCAACGACGACGAAGTGGCCTCTGCGCTGGCCGATGCCGTGCTGCGGTTTTCGCAGTTGGATGCCGCTCGTGTGGAGGAGATGCGTCGTGCTGCGGGCGTGCTGTCGAAAGAGGCGCTCTGGAGCCGGCTTTTCGAGGCGTACGAAGAGGCTTACGCGCTGGCGCTCGATAATGCCGACGTGCGGATGAACCATGTGGCTTCGAATGCGACGCCGCTGCCCGAGCAGCAGGTCAAGCTCGTGCATCAGGCGCTTCGTCCGGAGCGTCCGGAGTGGAACCGGATGATGGTGGAGAAGAACCTTCCCGAACGGCTCCGTCCGCTCGAGGAGCTGGCCCACAACCTTTGGTGGTGCTGGAATCCCGGCGCCTGGGATCTGTTCGAGGAGATCGATCCCGACCTTTGGAACCGAAGCGAACGTAATCCGATCGCTTTTCTCGATCTGCTGACCATAAACCGGCTGAAAGAGTTGGAGCGGGACGAGTCGTTCCTGGCTTCGCTTGATGCGGTATATGCGCAGTTCAAGAGCTACATGTCCGAAAAACCCGATCCGGCGACACCGAAGATCGCCTATTTCTCGATGGAATACGGCTTGCATGCTTCGCTGAAGATCTATTCGGGCGGTTTGGGCATCCTGGCCGGCGACTATCTGAAGGAGGCGTCCGACAAGAACGTGCCGATGGTCGCGGTCGGATTGCTGTACCGGTACGGTTATTTTACTCAAAAACTCTCCGCTCAGGGGGCTCAGCAGGCGACTTACGAAGCACAGAACTTCTCGAAGCTGCCGATCCAGCCCGTGCGCGATGCGGTGGGCAACTGGGCGACCGTGTCGATTCCCCTGCCGGGACGTACGCTCACGGCCCGCATCTGGCTTTGCCGGGTGGGACGTACCGACTTGTACCTGCTCGACGCCGATTACGAGGCCAATCTCGAGGAGGATCGCCGGGTGACGCAT
>OHCD01000859.1_pt1 | contig 14610 bp, 7 predicted proteins | sample 1577561 | NCBI WGS metagenome assembly OHCD01 (sample SAMEA3879510, study PRJEB24766) | human gut metagenome | biome: human-associated habitat; feature: feces | place: USA | collected 1985/1987 | reverse complement strand
AAAGTAACCGAAATAAAGTATTTTTGTAGAGTCACAATAAAACCTACGAACTAATTCAAATTACTATTTATATAAACACCACTTAAATAAAAAATTATGAACGGCCTATTACTTAATGTTATTTGTGCTTTCACCATTGCAAACGCAAATCCTAACATAGAAAAAGCACAGCAAACTTTGGATGTTCTTTACCAAAACTATGCAGCACCCAACACGTGTCTGTTACGTGAGAACTATCCTTTTAACCAAGACAATAAGGCAACTTATCTGGCATCAGAAGAACAAGCAAAAAGACGCAATGAATATTCCTACCTTTGGCCGTATTCGGGTACATTCTCTGCAGTAAATGCATTACTGGAGAGCACTGGAAATAAGAAGTATAAAAAACTTCTGGAAAACAAAGTACTACCAGGATTGGAAGAATACTTCGACACACGAAGAGAACCATTCGCTTACTCATCCTATATCAGTAATCAACCTCTCTCTGATCGCTTTTATGATGACAACGTTTGGTTAGGCATTGATTTTACCGATTCTTATCGTATGACAGGAAAACAAGCTTATCTGGAGAAAGCTAAACTAATATGGAAGTTTATCCTTAGTGGTAAAGATGACGTACTCGGCGGAGGAATCTACTGGTGCGAACAAAAGAAGGAATCTAAAAATACTTGTTCTAATGCGCCGGGAGCCGTATTCGCTCTCAAGCTATTTCAGGCTACTCAAGACAATGCCTATTTAAAAGAAGGAAAAGAGTTATACGAATGGACTAAAAAGAATTTAGAAGATCCAACAGATCATTTATACTTTGACAACATCTCACTCAACAAGAAAATCGGTCGTGCCAAATTTGCCTACAACAGCGGACAAATGATGCAGTCTGCTGCTTTACTTTATCAGTTGACCGGACAACCGGAGTATCTGGCTGATGCGCAGAATATTGCTAAAGAATGCTATAACTATTTTTTCACAGACTTTACAACAACTACAGGAGAAAGCTTTAAAATGCTAAAGCAAGGAGATATCTGGTTTACTGCGGTAATGTTAAGAGGCTTTATCGAACTCTATCATATAGATAAGAATAAAACATATATCAACGCTTTCGATAAAAGTTTAAACCATGCTTGGATGTACGCCCGGGATGATAAAGGATTATTTAATACAGATTTAAGCGGCAAAAGCAAAGATGACAAAAAATGGTTGTTAACACAAGCTGCCATGATAGAAATGTACGCCCGCCTTGCCACTATCCAATAATTTTTCTAGAAAGAATGACAACTAAAATTATTAAAACATGAAATATACCCTTATTAAAACAGTAGCAATATATTTGCTCACTGCTTTGCCTCTATTGGCAGACGCAGCAACACAGAAAGTATCCATCAAACAAAGCGTATTGGTTGGAGACGGCATTGCCAAGTTTATCCCAGAAGGTTTTGACGCAAAGAAAGTACCTTCGTTCGCAATTGAAAAAGAACCACGTGAGAGAGGCATACTCCCTGCCGATTGGATACTTATTCCCGAATTCTCCCTCACAGATGGTAAAGCTAATGCATCACTTACAATACCGGAAGGCACAAGTATCTACGGAGGTGGTGAAGTAACCGGTTCTCTTCTAAGAAATGGTAAAACAATCAAGCTCTGGAATACAGATTCCGGTGCCTACGGTGTAGATAATGGTACACGCCTATATCAATCACATCCTTGGATGATGGGAGTTAGAAAAGACGGAACAGCTTTCGGTATTTTATTCGATACCACATGGAAAGCTGAATTAAGTAGTACAAATGAGAAAATTGAACTAAGAAGTGAGGGAGAACCTTTTCGGGTGTTTATTATTGACAGAGAATCTCCACAAGCTGTAGTTCGCGGACTATCGGAACTAACAGGCACTATGCCGATGATTCCCCGCTGGGCATTAGGTTATCAACAAAGTCGCTTCTCTTATTCACCAGACAGTCGCGTAATTGAGATTGCAGACACTTTCAGACACAAAAGAATACCATGCGATGTTATCTGGATGGACATTGACTACATGGATGGATATCGTATTTTCACATTTAACCCACAAAGTTTTCCCAATCCTAAGGCTGTTAATCGCGATTTACATATACGCGGCTTCCATTCTGCATGGATGATTGATCCTGGAGCAAAAGTTGACCCCAACTACTTCGTTTATAAATCAGGAACTGAAAATGACGTTTGGGTAAAAACTGCAGACGGAAAGAACTTTCATGGTGATGCCTGGCCAGGAGCGGCAGCGTTCCCAGACTTCACATGCCCTAAAGTAAATAAATGGTGGAGGAACTTATATAAAGATTTCATGGCACAAGGAGTAGACGGTGTTTGGAACGATGTAAATGAGCCACAAATCAATGACACTCCCAACAAAACAATGCCGGAAGATAATCTCCACCGCGGAGGAGGTAAATTGCCTGCAGGAACACATCTACAATATCATAATGTTTATGGTTTTCTAATGGTTAAAGCATCCAGAGAAGGCATACTGGAAACCCGCCCCGAAAGGCGACCGTTTATTCTTACTCGTTCTAATTTCTTAGGTGGTCAGCGCTATGCAGCCACTTGGACCGGTGATAATGGCTCCTGGTGGGACCATCTGAAAATGTCAATACCCATGTCTTTAACTTTGGGATTATCCGGCCAACCATTCAGCGGTTCGGATATCGGTGGCTTTCTATTTAATGCTGATGCCGATTTATTCGGCAACTGGATTGGTGTAGGTGCTTTCTATCCATTCTCACGTGGTCACGCTTGTGCAGGAACAAACAACAAGGAGCCATGGGCATTTGGGCAAGAAGTAGAAAATGCCGCACGAATAGCATTAGAACGTCGATACATCCTTCTCCCCTATTATTATACTCTGCTGCACGAAGCCTCAACAAATGGTATGCCCATCATGCGACCTGTTTTTTTCGCCGACCCTAAAGACTTGTCGTTGCGTGCCGAAGAAGAAGCATTCCTGATTGGTAACAACCTGCTTATTATTCCGGCATACGCTAAGCAGCCTGCACTGCCGAAAGGCATTTGGAAAGAACTATCACTAGTTAAAGGTGACAACAGTGATAAATATCAAGCAAAGATGAAGATACGTGGCGGTTCGATTATTCCTACCGGAAAGATCATTCAAAATACCACAGAAAACTCATTAGATCCGCTCACATTATTGGTTTGTCTGGATGAACAAGGAAAAGCCGATGGATCAATGTACTGGGATGCAGGAGATGGCTGGGCATTCAAGAAGGGAGATTACAGCCAACAAACCTTCAAAGCCGAAAAACAAGGCGACAAAGTTATAGTAAAGTTGACTAGCGAAAAAGGCAAATTTAAAACAGAAAACAAAGATATGGCTATTGTCAAAGTTCTCACAGACCAAGGCGTTTGCCAAGCTAGTGGCAATCTTGTGGAAGGTATCGAGGTGAACTTATAAACTAACGCTCTCCTCATTATATGAGCTCTAAAATAAAAAATATTAATATTTTACTCTTAATTAAAAAAACTATATGAAAAGAAAAACACATGAAAAAAGATGCCTCTATTGGTATAAGGCACTGGTGTTGATTCTGACCGTATGCCTTATCGGCTGTCAGGACGACAAAATTGGTTCCAATGGATACGACCCGTCTAAACCGGTTGTTTTCTCAGACTTTACCCCCGATCATGGGAGTCTTCGTACTCAAATCCATATTTATGGAGATAATTTTGGGACTGATCCCTCAAAAATCCACATCACAATAGGTGGACAATACACGACAACTATCGGCTGCACCAACACCGAAATTTACTGTATAGTCCCGCCGAAAGCTTTCGATGGTAATATTAAAATAAAAATCGAAAGTGCCGACGGAAAAACCTCTCCTATAGAATATGAATTTGAAAAGAAGTTCAATTATACTCTACAGCCTTCAGTGAGTACTCTTGTTGGTAGCGAAGACGAAAATGGAAATTCATCTGACGTAGACGGAAACTTTGAAAAAGCAAGATTCGGAAATCCTCAATGGCTATTAATGGACACATTTGGTATTGAGAAATGCTTAATTATTAATGGTCAAGGCGGTCCTATACGTCGAATCAATCTGGAAGCAAAAGAAGTCTCAACTCTTCTTACTAATGGCCAGGGAGGATTTAGGAATATGCAATTCATGTCTTTCGATGCAACCGGAGACACTCTTTTCGTATCAGATGACCATGGAAGCAGCAGTAAAGACAACCGTGAAATTGCTTACATTCTGCGATCTGAAGAATTCAGAAAAGCCCACCCCTATGTTTATGACCGCACAGGATATAACAATGTTTACTGCGCCCTAAATAAATCACTTTACTACAACACCTATTGGAAAGGAGGACTTCAAAAAGCTGTTCACGATCCTACGACCGGTGGCAAAAAAGGAGTAGAATTATTTGGTGTATACGAAAATAGTGATTCCGGTACTTTTATGTGTATCCATCCGGATGGAAGATTTATGTATATCACAGGCCGTAACTGTATTTTGGTATCCCAATATAATAAAGTAACCAATGAATTTCAGAAGCCAACCACATTTGCCGGTAGAGAAGGAGAAGCCGGGTACAGTCCCTCGCCCGGTCCGAGTGCCCGTTTTCAGGAACCTTACCAAGGCACATTTGTGAAGAATGAAGAATATATAAAAAATCCTCGTCCGGACGGAAACATTTATGATTATTATATATGCGACAGAGGAAACCATTGCATCTTTAAAATTACTCCCGACGGTAACGTATCTCTTTTTGCAGGAAGAGGCAGTGTCTCTTCTGACAACAAGGTATCTGGCAATATTGACGGAGAATTAAAAACGGAAGCACGCTTTGATAATCCATGCGGCATCGCTTACGATGAAGAAACACAGACTTTCTACATCGCCGATAGAGAAAATCACAGCATCCGTACCATTTCTATAGAATAACTATAAAAACACATTCCGAATGAAAAAATATATTTTTAACTTGCTCCTCCTGTTCTGTTGCACATGCAGCGTGTATGCTCAAAACAGTTCGGTAGAGGTACAAACAAACAGAATAGAGGTTGAAGGTCTCGTGACAGACGAGTCCAAAGAACCATTAATTGGTGTCAACGTAATCATCAAAGACATCCCGGGATTAGGTGCCATCACCGACATAGACGGCAAGTTCAAAATCAAGATGGAACCCTACCACAGACTCGTTTTCTCTTTCATCGGTTTCGAAAAACAGGAAGTCCTGATAAAAGAACAAAGAACAATCAAGGTCATAATGAAAGAAGCCACTGCCACTGCTTTGGATGAAGTAGTGGTAACAGGTACTGGTGCACAGAAAAAAATAACGATGACCGGTGCCGTTACCAATGTGGATATAAATACACTGAAGACTTCCACATCAAGCATTACTAATGCTTTGGCAGGTAACATAGCAGGTGTAATGGCTCGCCAAACTTCCGGACAGCCCGGAAATAATATTTCCGAATTCTGGATTCGCGGTATCTCGACATTCGGAGCAGGTTCAAGTGCCTTGATTTTAGTCGACGGATTTGAACGCAGTATGAATGAACTCAATATTGAGGATATAGAATCCTTCACTGTACTCAAAGATGCTTCTGCCACAGCAATCTACGGTTCGCGTGGCGCCAATGGTGTAGTATTAATAACAACTAAACGTGGTAAAGGAGGAAAAGTACAAATCGATGCAAAAGTAGAAACAACCTACAACACACGTACCATAACCCCAGACCTCATTGACGGATATACATATGCTTCAATGATGAATGAAGCACGTACTACTCGTAACCAAGAACCTTTCTTCCCTGAAGACAAATTGTATATACTCCGTAACGGACTGGACCAGGACTTATATCCCAATGTAGACTGGATGGATGTACTCCTGAAAAAAGGAGCACCTACTTATCGTGCCACTATCAACATGAACGGCGGTGGTTCATTGGCACGCTATTATGTATCTGCAAGCTATGTAGATGAAGGTGGTATGTATAAAGTAGACAAAGGGCTAAAAGACTATAATACCAACGCCAACTATCGCCGTTGGAACTACCGTCTGAACGTGGATATGGATATCACCAAAACCACACTGCTAAAAGTCGGTGTATCCGGTTCATTAGACAAAAAGAACGAACCGGGTATGTCAAGCAATATCTGGGCTTCTGCTATGAATTATAACCCGGTCTCAGTACCAATCATGTATTCCAATGGATATACGCCCGCTTTCGGTTCGGACGATGAACAAATCAATCCTTGGACCATTGCTACACAAACCGGCTATCAAGAAACATGGAATAATAAATTGCAGACCAATATCACTCTCGAACAAGATTTCAGTTTTATCACCAAAGGTCTAAAATTCATCGGACGCTATGGATTCGACACTAACAATTATCAGTGGATCAACCGTAAAAAAATACCAGAATTATGGAGAGCGGAACAGAACCGCGCTTCTGATGGTAGTCTTGTGATGAGAAAAGTCAGAGATGAACAATTGATGTCACAAGAAGCTAACTCAACCGGTGAACGAAAAGAATATTTAGAAGCAGAGTTGCACTACGACCGTACCTTTGGTAATCACATGGTGGGAGCCGTAATGAAATATACACAAGATAAGACAATCAATGCCTCTGTAAAAAAGGAAGATGACATTATGCAAGGTATTGACAGACGTCATCAAGGACTTTCCGGACGTTTCACCTATGGTTGGAAGTACCGTTACTTCGTTGACTTTAACTTTGGTTACAATGGATCCGAGAACTTTGCAACAGGTCATCAGTTCGGTTTCTTCCCCGCTTACTCTGTAGCCTGGAACATGGCAGAAGAGTCTTTCATTAAAGAAAAATCACCGTGGATCAATATGTTTAAAGTACGTTATTCTTACGGAAAAGTAGGTAATGACAATATGGATAGACGCTTTCCCTACTTGTCTACTTTCGGAGCAAGCAACAATTACAACTATGCAGACCTAGGACAAAGCTATCAGTTCGACGGATTGACCTATACTTACTATGCAACTAATGCTGTCACTTGGGAAATAGCAACCAAGCATGACATAGGTATCGACTTCGCATTGTTCAATGACAAGCTGACCGGTACAATTGACTACTTTCACGAACAACGTGACGGTATTTACCAAGAGCGTAACTATATCCCTCTCTCCGTTGGTATGTACGGTACAGGAACAGGCATGAAGTTATCTACCAATATTGGCTCGGTAGTTTCCAAAGGATTCGACGGTAATGTGGGATATAAACAACGTATTGGAGATGTGAATCTGACACTGCGAGGTAACTTTACATACAGTAAGAGTGAAATCCTGAAATATGACGAAGAATTCAGTAATTACCCTTATAAAAGCCAACAAGGTTTCCGTGTTAACCAAACCCGCGGACTTATTTCACTAGGATTATTCAAAGATTATGATGACATTCGTGACAGTCCGAAACAGAGCTGGGGCGACGTAATGCCAGGTGATATCAAGTATGCGGATGTCAACGGAGACGGAAAGATAGATGAAAATGACGAAGTTCCTATCGGTGCAACCAATCGCCCAAATCTTATTTATGGTTTCGGTCTTTCCACAGAATGGAAAGGATTTGACATCAACATCCTCTTCCAAGGTGCAGGCAAATCAACTTTCTGTATCGAAGGTCCTACTGTATATCCTTTCAAGAATGGTGATTGGGGAAATATTCTCACCGACATGGCGAACTCCAACCGCTGGATATTAGGTGAAAATGAAAACCCGAACGCAGAATACCCGCGTTTAAGCTATGGAGGCAATAGTAACAACTACCGTCCGTCTACATATTGGCTTCGCAATGGTTCTTATCTGCGCTTGAAAAACCTAGAAATCGGATATAATATTCCGAAGAGTCTTATCAATAAGATCCACTTGAACAACGTTCGTTTATACTTCATGGGAACTAACTTGATAACATTCTCCAATTTTAAGTTATGGGATCCGGAACTGGGCAGCACCAACGGTCAGGCTTATCCATTATCAAGATCATATACCTTAGGACTTACAATTAACATTTAATTCAAAAACAGATGAAAAAACATATATTATCCGCAATAGCCATTTTAGTCATTGGGCTGGGTATTTCTTCTTGTTCAGACTATTTGAGCGTGGAACGTTTTTTTAAAGATCGTCAAAGTGAAGAGAAAATTTTCAAGAGCAAGAATTTTACGGAACAATGGCTGGCCAAATGCTACAACTGTCTGTTAGAAACAAATTTAGAAATCACACGTATCGGCTATTCCACAACTAATTTTGCAGACGATATGATTTTTAATGAAAGTGACGGAGCCGTAACTTACAATGCTTTCAAATTCGGACAATATGACAATACCTGGACAAACAATTCATACATCCGTTGCTACGAAGGTATTCGCCAGGCTTCTATCTTAATCAACAATATAGATATTAATGAAGAACTGTCAGAAGTAGAAATTGCAGACTATAAAGCACAGGCCCGCTTTTTAAGAAGCTATTTTTATTGGTTATTACTAAGAAAATACGGACCAGTTCCTCTAATTCCTGAAGAGACAATCAGTATTGATGAAGATTATATGGACATGTCCTATCCACGCAGTAGCTACGATGAAGTAGTGAACTACATCAGTGAGGAAATGGCACTGGCGGCCCGATCACTGCCTGAGAAACGAGACAGACAGAATGTCAATCGCAGTACGAAAGGAGCTGCCTTGGCGGTACGCGCAAAGGTACTTCTATATACAGCAAGTCCGATAAATAACCCACGTCCCGGTGACTCCGATAAGTTCTCTGATTTTACTGATTGGCAAGGACGCATGCTAATGTCTCAGACGTATGACGAAAGCAAGTGGGCTAGAGCAGCGGCAGCGGCTAAAGATGTCATTGACCTAGCCAACGCAACCGGTGTATACAAGCTATACACCGCTCCCTATCAATCTAAAGGAGATAACGCTTATCCGGCAACCGTAAGACCTCCCTATCACTCTGTATACTCCAACAAAGATTTCCCGGAAGGATGGGCTGACATTGACCCGTTCGCCTCTTATCGCTCTATTTTCAATGGAGACTTGTATGCTACCGAAAATCCGGAATTGATATTTACACGAGGAAACAATGCATTAAATGATCAAGTCAGAGATCTTGTTCTCGATCATTTACCCACAAATGCCGGAGGAAGAAACCGCCACGGACTGACAATCAAACAGTGTGATGCCTATGATATGGCAGACGGAAGTAGCTTCAATCTAGAAACATTCCTAGACACTTGCGAAGTAGACAAACGTTTCGTCTCGGAAGATGAATACAACCGCGGACTTTACCCGCAGATACGTCCGAGAGTATGGAAAGAATATGCGAACCGCGAACCGCGTTTCTATGCCAGCGTAGCATTCAACGGTGCTTTTTGGGCATTGGCAAGTGCGCAAGATGGAGATAGACGCAACCAACAGGTATGGTACTACAGAGGTAGCGATAACGGAAGAAAAAACAGTTCCGACTACTGGATTCCTACAGGAATAGGTGTCATGAAATTTGTCAGCCCTAACGACTGCAACACGAACAACGGAAGAATCTATGATAAAGTAGACATACCACTTCGCTATACCGACATCCTGCTGATGTATGCGGAAGCCCTAAACGAATTGACTCCGAGTAGTAGCTACGAAGTAACAACTTGGGAAGGAGAACCAATTACAGTTTCGCGAAATACAGAAGAAATCCGCAAAGCTGTCTTGCCTGTCAGGATGCGTGCTGGAGTTCCTGATTACAACGAGGAGACATATAATGACCAAACATTGTTCCGTAAGAAACTAATACATGAACGTCAGGTAGAATTCATGGGCGAGAATCAACGTTACTACGACCTGCGTCGCTGGAAGCTTGCTCCGGTAGAAGAGTCCGAACAAATCTATGGCTATAACGTACTGATGACTGAAAGCAAAAAAGAACGCTTTTATGAACGTATACGAGTAGAAAATCTACAAGCAAACTTCTCACGTAAGATGTACTTTTGGCCTATGCCACAAAATGAATTAAAAAGAAACCGCAAAATGACACAGGCGCCGGGATGGGAAACTTTTGATTAATCTAAAATATACAATAAGAATGAAAAAAAGACATATTTATATAGCCACATTGTTTATCGCATTGCTTTCGTTCAGTGCATGCAATGACGAATGGAAAGACGAACTTTATGTTCACATGGTTTCACTAAAAGCTCCAATTAATGATGGAGAGGTTTCAAGTATCTACGTCCGCTACAAGCCTAATGGTGAGGTTATCTACAAGCTTCCGGTGCTAGTCAGTGGTTCTACTCCATTGGATAAGGATCTCGATGTACGGATTGCCGTAGACCCGGATACGTTGAACGCCATGAACGAAGCCAACTTTCACGAACTCAGAAAAGACTTATGGTATAACTTACTACCACAGGAGAATTACGAATTTCCTTCCGCCACCTGCCATATTCCGGCAGGTTCAAGAAAGGAACTATTCCCTATCAAGTTTAAGTTTTCAGAAATGAACCTTTCGAAAGAGTGGGTGTTGCCATTGACAATTGAGGAGGACCCCTCGTACATTACCAACAAACGGAAAGGATGGCGAAAAGCCCTGCTTCATGTATTACCATTCAATGATTATTCAGGAAATTACTCGGCAACTGCCATGAACATCTATTTTGCCAATTCGAGCAATGATCCATTGGTAGTAGACAATCGTAGAGCACATGTCGTAGACGAAAACACTGTATTCTTCTATGCAGGTACGAAAGAAGATAATGCAATAGATAGGGAAACTTATAAAATCAATGTAAAATTTGAAGAACCTTCAGAGGTTACGGAGACTAAAAAGAAAGGGAATCTGACAATAACGGCGGCAAATTCTTCAATAAACTTCCAGCTCACAGAGCATCCGACCTACGAGATTTGGGATGAAATGGATACCAATCAACCCTACCTGATGCATCGTTATTATGTATTATATATCAAATATACATATGATGACATAACTACGTCAAATGTACCTACTTCTTATCGAGCGGAAGGTTCATTAACTATGGAACGTAAGATTAATATAACAATACCGGATCAGGACCAGGCAATCCAATGGTAAAAAGAATTTGTTTATGAAGAGATTAAACATCATTTTTATATCTTTATTAGCCATGGTATGCACAGTACTATCTTGCAGTGACGATTCTGTGGAAGACAAAGATATCCAGAAGATTGATCCGGTGGGACAACTGGAAGTATACAAAACAAGCCGGGAAAAAGAAATTCTGGTGAAATTCATAAGAACAAATTATGTGAAAGACATACAGATAGAAATAGCTTATCGGAATACGGAGTCTGGAGAAAACGGAGAATGGACTACTATTGTGCTGAATGGTGACAACTATAAGTATGGAGGAAATTACTTATTGCAAGTTCCTGCAGAAGGGACATATGAGGTTGCAATCACCTTGATAGGAGCCAATGAGCTACGCTCGGAAAGCAAAAGCCAACTTGCGAGCACATTCGAGTATGTAAAGACAAGTATGTTCGACTGCGCCCACTCTATGATGACATGTGTCATAAAATACTATTATCATAAAGGACCTAGGACATGTTGGCAAACATATTATCCTAAAGAACAAGGATATTGGGACGGAGATGCAGTCGTATGGGGACAAGGGGGAGGATTATCCGCATTTGTTGCCTTGAGAGAAGCATCCGTAGACACGGAACAGGAAGAATATTATCGTTCTTTAGAAGATGATATGTTCAAGGGAATCCAACATTTTTGGGTAACAGACCATGGACGCACAGCATATAGTGTATATCCGGATTCGGGAAACGACCGTTTTTATGATGACAATGTATGGATAGGACTGGATATGGCAAAATGGTATGCCATATCTAAAGATGTGCGCTATTTAAATCAAGCCAAAGCCGTCTGGGACTATCTATCACAATACGGATGGGACAATACTTGCGGTGGCGGAGTTCATTGGAAAGAGCTGAATGAACCGAGCAAGTCAAAGCACACTTGTTCAACTGCCCCGACGGGTGTATTGAGTTGTAAGCTCTATCAACTAACCCATGAGCAGAAATACCTGGATAAAGCTATTGAATGCTTCAACTGGCTGCAAGCCTATATGCAGGACCCTAGCGACCATCTGTATTACGACAATGTTTCTCCTGATCCAGAAGACCCCACCCAACCTGGGCGTATGGAGACGAATAAATATTCTTATAATTCAGGACAACCATTGCAATTAGCCTGCCTTCTTTATAAAATAACCAAGAATGAGTCGTATTTGACAGCAGCACATCAAATTGCGGAAGCTTGCCACAAAAAGTGGTTTACTTCCTATCATTCAGAAGTTCTGCAACGTGATTTTAATATTCTGGCACCGGGGCATGCCTGGTTTAACACCGTCATGTGCCGCGGATTCTTCGAACTTTATTCCATTGATAAGAATCCCTCATATCTGGAAGATGTGCGCAACACAATGTTGCACGCATGGTTTGGTAAGGCACATCACATTAGTGGTCTAATCAATGACGAGGATTTAAGCGGAGCTGTTTCAATGAATAAATGGGAGATTCTGAGGCAAGCGTCACTCGTTGAGTTATATGCCCTTTTGGCTATCTGGGAGTCTGGCAAAGACCAGACCGTCTTATTGTAATTTGAAAATAATCAAAAGCGAATAGATATGTTAAAAACAAAACTATTAATTTGTATTGCTACATGGATGGCAGTAACAAGTGCCGGAGCACAAACCGTGACAGGCAATGCACGCTATGTAGACCCTTTCATCGGTGTAGATGGAGGCGGCAATGTTTTTCCGGGAGTATGTACTCCGTTTGGAATGGTAAAATTAGGTCCCGATTGCGGCAATAAAGATTGGAACGCCGGATGGAATCCTGACGGCAATATACACGGCTTCAGCCATACTCATGTAAGCGGAACAGGCGGAGGATGCAAATATGGCAACGTATTAATGTTACCTCTGACCGGAGATATACATTTAGAAGACTATTCTTCCCCCCGTGCCAACGAGAATACCGTTTTAGGAGAATACAAAGTTGAGTTGCCGCGTTATCGCACGGCAGCCCGGCTGACAGCATTGAGCAAAGCCGGTTTTCATGAATATACTTTCCCCTCAAGCAAAGACTCCAAAATTCTTTTTGATCTAGGCAGTTGTCTAGCCTTACAAATATGCGAAACTCAAAGAATTGTAGGTTCGGAAGTACGCATACTTTCCAACTCAACAATAGAAGGATACACCCGTGTACGCGGAGGCTGGAATGAAGGAGAAGCCTATACAGTCTATTTCTATGCAGAAACAGATACACCGGCAGAAAGCTTCGGCACATGGAAAGGAAATACTTTAATGCCGAATATTAACGAACAATTCGATTCAGGCGAAAAAACAGGTGCTTATTTGAGCTATTCGACCTCTGAAAACCAAAAAATCAACGTACGTGTCGGTATCTCCTATATCAGTTGTGGCAAAGCTAAAGAAAACCTGAAGCAGATAACAACTTGGGACTTCAACAAAGTACATACTCAGGCTGTGTCCGAATGGAATAATATCTTAAATAAAATAGAAGTCACAGGAAAAGAAGAAGACAAAATTAAACTATACACAGCTTTGTATCATTGCTATCTCCAGCCAGTAGACAAGACCGGAGAAAATCCGAAATGGATATCAACAGAACCGAACTTTGATGATTTCTATGCCATTTGGGATACCTTCCGTGCTACCCATCCATTATTTACATTGCTTACCCCTTCCGTCCAATCAAATATGGTACGTTCACTTATTGACATATACCGCAATGAAGGGTACATGCCTGATGCACGTAGTGGTAATGATAATGGTCGTGTTCAAGGAGGAAGTAATTGTGATATTCTGATTGCCGATGCAATGGTAAAGAATCTACAAGGGATTGATTATGGAGCAGGCTTACAAGCTATGTTGAAAAATGCAGAAGTAGCTCCCGGAGGAGATGAAAGAAAAGAAGGCCGTGGAGGTTTAGCAGACTATAACTCATTAGGTTATGTTTCTTCAGCTTATGAAAGATGCTTGACACGTACTTTTGAATACTCTAATTGTGATTTTGCTATCGCTACGGTAGCCGATCGTTTAGGGAAACAAGATATTGCCAATAAATACTATAAAAATGCATCTAACTGGCAAAACACATGGAATGATAGGATAACAAGTTTGGGATTTTCGGGCTTTGCATGGCCAAGAAACGAAGAGGGAAAGTACTGGGATAAAGAGCATTTCAGTACCTTAAAAAGCGGTAATTGGGGAGAACCTACTTATGAGACTTTCTCTTTTGAGTTGTCATTCTATGTACCCCATGATATGAAAAGTTTAATCCAAAAGTGCGGCGGAGAAGAGATTTTCACTCAAAGACTAGATACCTTTTTTACCCACAAGATATGGGACCAACGTTATCACATAGGATTATTCCAAATAGCCAATGAACCAGGATTCTTAATTCCGTCATTATACAATTATGTAAACAGGCAAGACAAAACAGCCGAGATTGTACGGTATATTTTAAAAAATAGATATAAAACGACACGTGACGGAATACCGGGTAACGATGA
>OHCD01000844.1_pt1 | contig 14803 bp, 9 predicted proteins | sample 1577561 | NCBI WGS metagenome assembly OHCD01 (sample SAMEA3879510, study PRJEB24766) | human gut metagenome | biome: human-associated habitat; feature: feces | place: USA | collected 1985/1987 | reverse complement strand
TTTTCCTGCTCACACAAGAAGAGGAGGTTAATTTGGGTACAAAGGACTCGAAGGCAAAGGAGTATTTGTCGGACAATACGAGGTTTAGTGAAATCTGTAATTATGTATTGTTTGACGGAGAGAAGGTTATCAAACCGGAGGATTTAAAGGAATGTGACACCACAGAGGTGCTATCAGTTTTCGGTATTGATAAGAAGCAGATTGTTAAGCAGAAATGGAGAGATTTGCTAAAAAGTGTTTCCGTGAAGCATACAGGGCAAATGTATGTTATCTTAATTGGAGCAGAAGCGCAGACAGACATTCATTATGCGATGCCTGTTAAAACTATGATTTATGATGCATTGAATTACGGAGAACAGGTCAACGAGGCAAAGAAAAGTCACCGGAAAAATAAGGATTACAGGTCTTCGGACGAGTTTCTGTCAGGCTTTACACTTGATGATAAGCTGACACCGGTGATTACAATCACACTGTATCTTGGAACTACACAGTGGGATGGGCCAAGAAGCCTTGCAGAGATGATGCCACAGATGGATGAAAGAATACTCCCGTTCATCAATGATTACAGGATTAATTTGCTGAATCCACTGGAGATTACAGACTTTTCCAAGTTCGAGACAGGGCTCAGGCCATTGTTTGAGTTATTGAAAAATGCGTCAGATGAGGAAAAGCTGAATGATTTAATTACAAACGACGAAACTTTCACAAGGGTTGACGTTGAGACAGTAGCAGCTATCAATCTATTTGTAGGAACTGACATTAAGTATGATGAAAAGGAAGAGGTGGTAAATATGTGTAAGGCATGGGATGACCATAAAAAGCGTGGCATTCAGGAGGGCATGCAGAGAGGAATGCAACAGGGAATGCAGCAGGGCCGTCTTTTTGAAATTTATCTTTCAGTACAGGAGGGAGACTATTCTGCAAAAAGAGGTGCCGAGAAGGCAGAGATGTCGCTCGATGAATTTGAAAAAGCGATGAGCAAAGCAGGATATAAAATTCCTGAGCTGGTATAATAATCTAAATATATTTCACACAAACCGGTCTATCCGTGGTACAATAAGCCACAGAAAGACCGGCTTTTTAGAGTATAGCTACAATAAAAGAGGATAGACAAACAGATATGTACAAGACGAAAATAGATAATCTGGATTTAAAACAGATTGCTGACAGTGGTCAGTGCTTCAGATGGAAGAATACAGGAGAAAATGAATACACAGTAGTGGCATTTGACAGGGCACTTCGGATTAAGCAGGATGGGAATGAGTTTGAGCTGGACTGTGATGAGGCAGACTGGAACAATATATGGAAAAGCTATCTGGATATGGATACGGATTATGCAGGGATTGCAAAACTTATAGCAGACGGAGATGATGCGCATCTGAAGGAGGCGTATGCATATGGCAGTGGTGTGCGCATTTTAAGGCAGGATTTGTGGGAGATGATTGTTACTTTTATGATTTCCCAGAATAATAACATTAAGCGAATCACAAACAGTGTGGATTTACTTTGCAGGCGGTGCGGGCATAAAATAGACGGCAGTGCAGAGGGTGAAGAGCTGTATACATTTCCAAAGCCGCTTGAGGTGCCGGAGGAGGTATTTGATGACAGGAGCATGGGCTTTGGCTATAGGGCACCGTATCTGAAGGAAATATATGAGTATGGTGCTAATAATCCTGACTGGCTTGATAATCTGCGCAAAATGAGCTATGATGAGGCGATGGAAAGCCTGCTTACCCGCAAAGGAATTGGCAAAAAGGTGGCGAACTGCATATGTCTTTTTGGTTTGCATCATGTGGATGCGTTTCCGATAGATACGCATGTAAAGCAGCTTTTGGACAAATATTATAGTGACGGCTTTGATTTTGAACGCTACAAGGGTGTGGCGGGAATTATCCAGCAGTATTTGTTTTATTTTGAATTGTAAATGATATGAGAAAGAGAAAGGATAAACGATGTACGTTATAGTAGGACTTGGAAATCCTGACAAAAAATATGAGCACACAAGACACAATATCGGATTTGATGTGATAGATGCGCTTGCGGATAAATATAATATAAGTGTGACAGACAAAAAGCACAAGGCGCTCTGTGGCAGTGGAGTGATTGAGGGCATGAAGGTGCTGCTCGTGAAGCCACAGACATACATGAACTTAAGCGGTGAGTCTGTTGCTGAGGTGATGAATTTTTATAAGCTTGATCCGGATGAGGAAATGATTGTTATTTTTGATGATATTTCGCTCGAGCCGGGGCGTATCCGCATCCGCAAAAAGGGCAGCGCCGGCGGTCACAATGGCATCAAGAGCATCATTGCAATGATCGGCACACAGGGCTTCAGCCGTATCAAGGTCGGTGTTGGAGAGAAGCCGCAGGGCTGGGATCTTGCTGACCATGTGCTCGGGCATTTCAGTTGTGAGGACAGGGCAAAGGTGGAGGAAGCTATCGGTCATGCGATGGATGCAGCAGTTCTCATGATGCAGGGCGAGACGGATAAGGCCATGAACATATATAACTAGCTGGAAATCGACAAGGTGATTTTGAACAGACAGAAATGGAGAATTGAAAGTGAAAGCATTTACAGAGCCACTCCTTTCCCTTGCGGGCTTTGAGGAGATGACAAAAACGGCAGAAAAATCGTCCGGACTTATATCTGTCACGGGATGCATAGATGCGCAAAAATCACAGATGATATATGCCTTTGGAGGCCACAGGAAGAACAAGCTTATTGTGACCTTTGGAGAGCAGAAGGCGAAGGAACTGTACGATGAGTACAGTTTTTTTGACAAAGAGGTGGTGTATTATCCATCAAAGGATGTGCTTTTTTACCAGTCGGATATCAGGGGCAATCTCCTGACAGCGGAGCGTATCAGGGCTTTGAAGGCTATCCGTGAGCAGGAGAGAGTGACGCTTGTGACCACCTTTGATGCGCTGATGAATACGATGGCGCCGATAGAAAAGATGTGGGAAAACGTGCTTACACTTGAGCAGGGACAGCTTTTGGATTTGAAGGAAATTCAGGCTGCTCTTATCAGAATGGGCTATGAAAAAGAGTATCAGGTCCAGACGATGGGACAGTTTTCTGTCAGGGGCGGTATTCTTGATGTTTTTCCGCTGACGGAGGAGAATCCTATCCGAATTGAGCTGTGGGGAGACGAGATAGACACCATCAGATATTTTGACTGCGAGAGCCAGAAATCCATCGAAAATACAGACCGGGTGAGCATATATCCGGCGGCAGAGCTTGTACTTAGTGATGAGGAAAAGGCCGGGGGAATTGAAAAGCTTAAGGCAGAGGCAAAGAGGGTGTCTGACAAGCTTAGAAAGCAGATGAAGACAGAGGAAGCACACAGAGTGACTGTGATGGCAGACGAGCTTACCGAGGAGTGGGGAGAGCTGTCCATGTATGCGGGCATGGATGCTTTTTTGTCGTACTTTTTTGACGAGAGAGTCGGGCTTTTGGATTATTTTAATCCATCGGACAGCCTTATATTCTTCGATGAGCTGACCAGGTGCGCAGAGCAGGGAAAGCTTACCGAGACTGAGTTTTCAGAGAGCATGAAGCAGAGACTTGCGATGGGATATATACTTCCGGGGCAGATGAACGGTCTTTTTACAGAGAAGGAGATTGTGGCAAAGCTCGAGAAGTATTCGTGTATCGCACTCGGTGCGCTCGATAATAAAGCAAACGGACTGCACCAGCTGGGAAGCTATGGTATTCACTGTCAGAGTGTCAGCCCATACAATAACAGCTTTGAGCTTTTGATAAAGGACTTAAAGCGCTATAAGAAAAACGGCTACAGAGTCATTCTTTTATCCGGTTCAAGGACAAGGGCAAAGCGGCTTTCAGAGGATATCACAGATCAGGGAATCACATGCTTTTACACTGAAAACTACGACCATGAGCTTTTTGAGGGGCAGATTATGGTCTGCTACGGCAAGGTGAGAAGAGGCTTTGAGTATCCTATCCTAAAGTTTGCCGTGATTACGGAGTCAGATATTTTTGGGGCGCAGCAGAAGAAAAAGAAGCGTCACCGCACCTATGAGGGTGAAAAAATACAGAGCTTTACCGATTTGTCGGTTGGGGACTATGTAGTGCATGAAAACCACGGACTAGGTATTTACCGCGGCATTGAAAAGCTTGAGGTGGACAAAAAGGTAAAGGACTACATCAAGATAGAGTATCAGGGTGGCTCCAATCTCTATATTCTTGCCACCCAGCTTGACATGATACAAAAATATGCCGGAAAGGATGCCAGAAAACCAAAGCTCAACAAGCTTGGAGGTCAGGAATGGACCAGAACAAAGAATAGAGTCAGAGGTGCGGTAAAGCAGATTGCGGGAGACCTGGTGAAGCTGTACGCACAGCGTGAGCAGCAAAACGGATATGCCTTCGGTGAGGATACGGTATGGCAGAGAGAGTTTGAGGAGCTTTTTCCTTTTGATGAGACTGAGGATCAGATTCTTGCAATTGAAGCCACAAAGACTGATATGCAGAGCCATAAAATAATGGATAGACTGATTTGCGGTGATGTGGGCTACGGCAAGACGGAGGTTGCAATCCGTGCGGCCTTTAAGGCAGTGCAGGACAGCAAGCAGGTAGCGTATCTTGCCCCGACAACCATTCTGGCACAGCAGATTTATGATACGTTTTCGCAGAGGATGAAGGATTTTCCGGTGAATGTGGATTTGATGTGCCGTTTCAGAAGCGCAGCAGAGCAGAAAAAGACGATAGAAAAGCTCAAAAAGGGTGAGGTTGATATCATCATCGGAACACACCGTATACTCTCAAAGGATGTGCAGTTTAAGGATCTGGGGCTTTTGGTAATCGATGAGGAGCAGCGCTTCGGAGTGACTCACAAGGAGAAGATTAAGCAGATGAAGGTCAATGTGGATGTGCTCACACTGACTGCTACACCGATTCCGAGGACACTTCACATGAGTTTAATCGGCATAAGGGATATGAGCGTGCTTGAGGAGCCGCCGATGGACCGTGTACCGATTCAGACATATGTCATGGAGTACAATGATGAGCTTGTCAGAGAGGCGATAAACAGGGAGCTTGCCAGAAACGGACAGGTGTACTATGTGTACAATAAGGTGCGCGACATAGCAGACATAACAGCAAAGCTGCAGGAGCTGGTGCCGGATGCGACTGTTGCATTTGCGCACGGACAGATGAAGGAGACGGAGCTTGAGCGCATCATGTACCGTTTCATCAATGGTGAAATAGATGTGCTTGTATCCACGACAATTATTGAGACCGGACTTGACATCTCAAACGTCAATACAATGATTATACACGATGCGGACAACATGGGGCTTTCACAGCTTTATCAGCTCCGCGGACGAGTCGGTAGATCTAACCGTACTGCGTATGCATTTCTCATGTACAGGCGCAACAAGATGTTAAAAGAGGTGGCAGAAAAGCGTCTTGCAGCGATAAAGGAGTACTCAGACCTTGGCAGCGGCTTTAAGATTGCCATGAGAGACCTTGAAATCCGTGGTGCGGGCAATTTGCTCGGTGCGGAGCAGAGCGGACACATGGAGGCAGTGGGCTACGATTTGTATTGCAAGATGTTGAGCGAGGCTGTAAAAGAGGCAAAGGGCATCGAGGATATCAGTGACAAATTTGACACGACCGTGGATATTGTGACCGATGCTTATATTCCGGCAGGTTATATCGCAAACGAATTCCAGAAGTTGGATATATACAAGCGTATTGCAGGCATAGATACAGAGGAAGAGAAGGATGAGATGCTCGAGGAGCTCATAGACAGGTTTGGTGAACCACCAAAATCAGTGCTCAGCCTGCTTCGCGTGGCAAGGCTTAAGGCGTTGGCGCATGCCGTATATATCACTGAGATAAAGCAGACCGGCTCACTGATAAAGCTTACCATGTTTGAGCGGGCAAGGATAAATCCGGAGAAGATACCGGAGCTTATTACCCGGTATAAATCCTCACTCAAATTTAATATGGCAGAAAACCCATATTTCACATTTGATTTAAAAAATGGCAGCGTGGCAAAGAAGCGGGATGTGCTTGATGTGGTGGAGGAACTGATTTCGCAAATGCGTAAGGAACTGATTACGGCTGAATAGTTACCCGAATTTTGGAATCATGTAGCATATAGCATAGGAAACACCACATGCTTTACGCGAAATTGACGATAATTTACAAAGTTTAGAAAATGCTTGCCAGCAGGCCCGAAAAGCTCTATAATATACGAGCGATACTATACCAATTTTAAAGAGGATAGATACAATGAAAGCGAAAAAAGTAATAGCTATGTTATTGGCTGCAACACTCTCAGTTACAGCTTTTACAGGATGTGCAATAAATAAAACCGCAACAGTTGCGACATTAGATAAAGAGGATATCAAGCTTGGGCTTGTTAATTTTATGATAAGGTACCAGGAGGCCGGTTATGATGACATGTATATACAGTACATGGGCGAGGGCTACTGGGACAAGACAGTATCAGGCAATAATACTGTGCTTGAAACATGGAAGAAAAATGCTATCGAGGAGGCTCATGAGCTTTACACATTAAAGGCGCATCAGTCAGATTACGATGTAGAGGTTTCTGATGATGAGAAAAAGGAAATCAAAAAGGCCGCAGAGAAGTTTATGAAGGCAAATTCCGATGATGTGATAGACGAGATGAGTGCTACAGAGGAGATTGTCGAGGAATATTTAGAGCTTCGCCTCATAAAGAGTAAGATGTATGCTGCAATCATCAAAAATGCTGATTCAAGCGTGACGGATGAGGAAGCCAATATGGCTGCATACACCATTGTGAAGCTTGATTACAAGGGTGCATATGACTCTAATTACCAGTATCAGACATATACAGATGAGCAGTCAGCACAGATAAAGGCACAGGCAGATGCAGTGGTAGAGGCGCTTGCAGGCGGATCATCCTTAGAGGATGCAGCCAAGGCAGCAGGCACTACAGCCACAACAGGCACATACGCCACATACGTTGATCCGGATGCGGAGAAGACAGATGATTCAGATAAGAAATCAGATGACACAGAGTCTAAAGAGAGCTCAGAGTCATCGGACAGCAAGACAAAGGACAGTGTATACACTACAAACAATCTTGATCAGAGCGTTGTAGATGCACTCAATTCCCTTGAGGAGGGACAGACCTCAGACCTCATCACCACAGACAGCACTTACTATATCGTAAGGCTCGACAAAAAGACCGATGATAAAGCAACAGAGTCAAACAGGAAGACTGTAAAGGGCAATAAAGAGGACAAATATTACAATGGCATCCTTTCAGGATGGCAGGACGATGAAAAATGGTCTGTAAAGCAGAAGCAGCTTGACAAGATCAAGATTCACAATTATTTTACTACTACCAAGAAGGACAAAAAGGCAGCAGACACAAGTGCTACAGAGAGCACACAGCAGTCAGAAAGCACCAATAGTACAGATACAGAGAATACTGAGGCAGTAGATGGAACAGAAAACTAATATCGTACTTATAGGCATGCCGGGAGTTGGAAAGAGTACCATAGGCGTAATACTTGCAAAGGTGCTGGGATACAGCTTCCTGGATGCGGATTTACTGATACAGGAGCAGGAGGGAAAGCTTCTGCGTGAGATAATTGAGGAAAAGGGCACGGACGGTTTTATAGAGGTAGAGAACCGTGTCAATGCTTCTATCAGGGCTGATAGGGCCATTATAGCTACAGGCGGTTCGGTGGTATACGGAAAAGAGGCCATGGAGCATCTTAAGGAGATAGGCAGAGTTGTGTATCTCAAGGTTTCTTATGCCATTTTGGAAAAACGACTTGCAGACATAAAGGGTAGAGGTGTAGTATTAAAGAAAGGGCAGACTTTAGAAACCCTTTTTGAAGAGCGCTCAAAATTGTATGAGCAGTATGCAGACATCGAGGTTTCCGAGGATGGGCTTGATGTGGAGCAGACAGTAGAGAAGCTGGTGGAGGCACTTGAATTATAGTGCTTATTTATCGTGATATGATTAGATAATAGTAGCTGCTGCGTCATTTATTAAAAGCAGCACCGGCACAAATGGCGGCTTAAATACGTCGTCATAAATGAAATTTGTAGTTGGATGTATAACAATAGTGTAAATTGAGAATAGTATATTAGGAGGAAGTATACTCCTGAATTCATAGAGGTGGAATATGGAACAGTACGTAATCAAAGGTGGAAATCCTTTATACGGTGAAGTTGAAATTGGTGGAGCTAAAAATGCTGCACTTGCTATTTTGGCCGCTGCCATAATGACAGACGAGACTGTAACAATAGATAATTTGCCAAATGTAAGGGATATCAATGTCTTACTTCAGGCAATCGAAGAAATCGGCGCACATGTGGAGCGCGTGGATATACACAAGGTAAAGATAAACGGTTCATTTATCAGGGGCGTAAATGTCGATAATGAATTCATCAGACGAATCAGGGCATCATATTATTTAATTGGTGCATTACTTGGAAAATACAAGCATGCAGAGGTTGCGCTTCCGGGAGGCTGTGATATCGGAAGCAGGCCGATTGACCTTCATATGAAGGGCTTCCGCTCCATGGGAGCAGACATAGACATAGCTCATGGCCTTGTCATCGCCAGGGCAAAGGAGCTTAAGGGCACACACATATATATGGATAAGGTTTCTGTAGGTGCCACAATCAATATTATGATGGCTGCAGCCATGGCAGATGGCAAGACTGTTATCGAGAATGCGGCTAAGGAGCCTCATGTCGTTGACGTGGCAAACTTCTTAAACAGCATGGGAGCAAATATCAGGGGTGCAGGAACCGATGTCATCAGAATTGTAGGTGTGGAGAAATTACATGCTACAGAGTATTCTGTCATTCCGGATCAGATTGAGGCCGGTACATTCATGTTTGCAGTTGCGGCAGCAGGAGGCAACGTGCTGGTAAAGAATGTCATTCCAAAGCATCTTGAGGCCACCACAGCAAAGCTGTTGGAGGTAGGCTGCCAGGTAGAGGAGTTTGATGACTCAGTCAGAGTAATATCAGACGGACATTTAAAGCATACACAGGTCACCACACTTCCATATCCGGGCTTCCCGACAGATATGCAGCCACAGATGGCGGTGCTTTTGGGTATCGCTGAGGGCACCAGTACAGTGACAGAGAGCATATTTGAGAATCGTTTCAAGTATGTTGACGAGCTCACCAGAATGGGAGCTGATATAAAGGTAGAGAGCAATATAGCAATCATCAGCGGCGTGAAAAGATACACAGGTGCCAGAGTGAATGCACCTGACCTAAGAGCAGGAGCTGCACTGGTTATAGCAGGTCTTGCAGCAGAGGGCATCACAGTGGTTGATGATATCTACTATATCCAGAGAGGCTATGAGGCACTCGAGGAGAAGCTTACAAAGATTGGTGCAAAGATTGCCAGGGTAGAGGATGAGAAGGAGCTTCAGAAGTTCATACTCAAGGTATCGTAATAGATATATACGTAAAGCATGAAATGTAAACACAATATAAATGCAATATATAAAATAAGAACCGGCAGCATCTTACTGTAGATGCACGGTTCTTATTTTTGGTTATTTTATAATTTTTTTGAGTAACGACTCCGTAATCCTTTTGATTATAAATCGGCTTACATCACAGATTTGATGAAAAACTCGCGGTTTGTGGACAAATCAAGTATACTGCCGTCATCAAAACGTACAATAGGGCGTGACAGTTCATGTGGGTTGAGCATCACAATATTACAGAACCGGCTGTCGTTGAGCATTACACGGTTGCTCTGGTATGTGGTAGCAAGCTTTTTCAAAAACAAAAGCAGGAACTTTGTATTGTACTTTGTAAAACCTTCACTCTCAAAGCTTGATATGACAGCGAACGGACAAAGTGGTGCGCGATAGCGTCTGGCGGCAGTCATGGCATCATATACATCGGCGATGGCTGTTATCATGGCAAAGTCGTCAATCAGTGAGCTGTCAAGCTGTGAAGGATAGCCTGAGCCATCACAGCGCTCATGATGCATGAGGGCTGTGCGCTTTATTCTGGAGTCAATCTGCAGATCCCTAATCAAATCAAAACCAAACTGTGGGTGCTTTTTTATGAGCGCAAATTCTTCATCTGTGAGCTTGTCAGGCTTGTTTAGCACATCATCGGGAATCTTGCATTTACCGATATCGTGAAGTACTCCTGCGATAGTAAGCGTATTCACATCTGTCTTTTCCATATGAAGCCATCGTCCGATCATCCTTGTAATAAGCCCTACATTCAGACAGTGTGAGTACAACGGGTCTGCAATGGTGCGCATGTTGTAGAGCATGTCAAAGGTCTCGATTGTAGTGCCGCACGATGAGGAAAGGTCAATGACAGCAGTAAGAAGCGCAGCCTCATCAAAGGATTTTTCACCGGCACAGATTTTGCCAAAGGTATCCTTGATTTGATTTATGCATGTGAGGTATTTGAGCTGGAAGCCTAGGAACTCTTCTGAGGCCTGAACACGCTGGATGTTGGTCACCATCTCATGTGCGCGGGTTTTTGGTACAGGTTTTACCTTGTCTCGCTTTGCTGTATTTTCGCCGGCTTGCGGTGCTGCTGCATAGGATGGGTTTTGAATTGAGATGCTGCCTACCTTATATAGCTTCATTTTGTTGATGAGCTGACGGGTGAGTGGTGTGCCGGGCAGTGCAAGTATCTGCCCCAGAGGGGTCTTTATCGGTTCTGCTGCCACCATACCAATCTGCGCATCTTTTATGCTGATTTTAATCATGAGTTACTCCAAAAATTTATTTTGATATTGTGTGTTTAGTACTATAAATACAAATTTAAGTATAATTACAAAAATTATGAAAGTCAATAAAGGAAGAAAGAATAATTGCATAAAATAGCTTATAAATAATGAATAGGGTATCGAAAATGGATTATTGATAAATCTGTATCGAAAATGATACTTGACATATATATCATGTGGTAGTAATATAGCTGACAGAGATTTGAAAAATTCTATATTGTAACTTCTCTTATTCAGAGTGATGGAGATACAAAGGATCTATGAAGCTGCGGCAACCCCGTGAACGGAAGGTGCCAGCCTGAGCGAGTAATCGAACAATAAGAGGATTTTTATTATCTTAATTTTAATCCACTTATTTGCAGTAAGTGGTTTTTTATTGGAAAAATATTGGTCACACAGTATGAAAGGAGCAACAGATAATTAATGGAGAAATTATTATTTACATCAGAATCAGTAACTGAGGGACATCCGGATAAGCTCTGCGATGCAGTATCAGATGCCATCCTTGATGCATGCATACAGCAGGACCCGATGAGCCGTGTCGCATGTGAGACAGCAAGCTGTACAGGCTTCATCCTTGTAACAGGAGAGATTACCACAAAGGCACAGCTTGATATTCCTGCAATCGTCAGAAAAACAGCACTTGAGATCGGATATGATGACGGAAAGAAGGGACTCGACGGAAACTCATGTGCAGTAATGGTTTCAATCGACAAGCAGTCTGCTGATATCGCCATGGGAGTTGACAAGGCACTCGAGGCAAAAGAGGGCGACCTTACAGACAACCTCGACACCGGAGCCGGAGATCAGGGAATGATGTTTGGATATGCTACAAATGAGACTGAGGAGTATATGCCATACCCAATCGCACTCGCTCACAAGCTTGCATTCCAGCTCACAAAGGTTAGAAAAGACGGCACACTTACATACCTTCGTCCGGACGGAAAGACACAGGTTTCAGTAGAGTATGATGAGGCAGGAAAGCCGGTAAGACTTGAGGCAGTTGTACTTTCAACACAGCACGACGAGGATGTTACCCAGGAGCAGATCCATGAGGACATCAAGAAATATGTATTTGATCCAATTCTTCCAAAGGATATGATTGACGATGAGACAAAGTTCTTTATCAATCCTACAGGACGTTTCGTAATAGGTGGACCACACGGAGATGCAGGTCTCACCGGTCGTAAGATTATCGTAGACACCTACGGCGGATATGCACGTCACGGCGGCGGAGCTTTCTCCGGAAAAGACTGTACAAAGGTTGACCGTTCTGCAGCATATGCAGCACGTTACGTTGCAAAGAACATCGTAGCAGCAGGACTTGCAGAGAAATGTGAGATCCAGTTATCCTATGCGATCGGTGTAGCACAGCCGACATCCGTTATGGTAGATACTTTCGGCACAGGTAAATTATCCGATGAGAAGTTAGTTGAGATCATTCGTGAGAACTTCGATCTTCGTCCGGCAGGAATCATCAAGATGCTTGACTTAAGAAGACCGATCTACCGTGGAACAGCAGCTTACGGCCATTTCGGACGTACAGACTTAGACCTTCCGTGGGAGGCAGTTGATAAAGCTGAGACATTAAAAAAATATCTGTAAGAGATATCTGAAATACAAAACTCATTTGTCTTCACAAAAAGTTTAGACAATTTTATATAAATTAAATGGGATTTGAAATTTTTCATGCTATAATAGGTCATAAAGGTATGTTTATGAAGGTCATAAAATACCCTTATGACCTTTTTTGTGGGAACAGAAACCGGAAAGGCGAACATGTAATATGAAACTGAAATCAAAAATCATCATTTCTTTTTGTATTATCATATTTGTTCCGATCGTGCTGATGATGGCGGCACTTTTCAGTTTTCAGCGTATACAGGTGAAGGCGATTGAGCAGACTTATGGAATCAAGGAAAATAATTACAGCTATTTTTCCAATTCCATGCAGCTTTTAAGCCGTTTTACGAAAGAATGTTTCAAGGAACTGAAAGATGCGGCGAAGAATGATCCGGCACGGCTGGAGGATCAGGAATATTTAAATGAACTCAACCAGACATTAGAGGAGAAGAGTTCTTATCTGATCGTGAGAAAGGATAAAGAGTTAATTTATATCGGTGAGGATGCAAGCATTTCGCTGCTGACACAGCTGCCGTCGTATGGGGATACGGTGAAAGATGAGGACGCCGGCACTTACATTGATGGTGACGAACAGGTGCTGATCAAGCAGATCGACTTCCAGTTTCAGGATGGGAGTGACGGAAGTGCCTTTATTGTTACGATCTTAGAGGAGACAGTTCCGGAGGTAAAGAAACTTCTCATTGATGTGCTGATCTCGATCCTGCTGATCCTTGTGCTGACTGCGACGATGCTGACCATCTGGATGTATACCAGCATGATCAATCCGATCAAAAAACTGCAGACGGCGGCACAGAATATCAAGGACGGCAATCTTGATTTTTCAGTGGAATCGGACAGCAGGGATGAGATTGGGGAACTCTGCAGATCGTTTGAGGAGATGCGCCTGCGCTTAAAGGATAATGCGGAGGAAAAGATTGAGGGCGAAAAAGAAAACAAGACGCTCATCAGCAATATTGCACATGATTTAAAGACGCCGATCACGGCAGTAAAAGGGTATGCGGAAGGACTGATGGATGGCGTGGCGGATACACCGGAGAAGCGGGATAAATATATCCGCACGATCTACAATAAGGCAAATGAGATGGATACGCTTTTAAATGAGTTGACATTGTATGCTAAAATTGATACGAACCGTATCCCTTACAATTTCGCAAAGATCAATGTATCGGAATATTTTAATGATTGCGTAGAAGAGATCGGACTTGATCTTGAAACAAAAAATATCAGGCTTGCCTACTTTAATTATGTGGACGAAAATGTTTTGATCATAGCAGATCCGGAGCAGCTTCGTCGTGTGATCCACAATATTATCGGCAATTCCATCAAGTATCTGGATAAACAGCAGGGATTTATCAATATCCGCATCAAGGATGTCGGTGACTTTATTCAGGTGGAGATCGAGGACAACGGAAGAGGTATTTCCGCAAGAGATCTGCCATATATTTTCGACCGGTTTTACCGCGCGGATGCGTCGCGCAACTCGGCAACCGGCGGCAGCGGTATTGGTCTGTCCATTGTAAAGAAGATCATAGAAGACCATGGTGGAAAGATCTGGGCGACCAGCAAAGAGTCCATCGGAACGGTCATGTATTTTGTAATTCGTAAATATCAGGAGGTACCAAATGAGTAAAGTTTTGATTATTGAAGATGAGGTTGCAATCGCAGACCTGGAGAAAGATTATTTAGAACTCAGCGGGTTTGAGGTGGAGACTGAGAATGACGGCGTGGTCGGATTAAAACGTGCGCTCTCCGAAGATTTTGATATGTACATTTTAGATCTGATGCTGCCGGGCATTGACGGCTTTGAGATCTGCAAACAGATCAGAGAGGAAAAAAATACACCGATCCTCATGGTATCTGCCAAAAAAGACGATATCGATAAGATCAGGGGACTGGGACTCGGTGCGGATGATTATATGACAAAGCCGTTTAGTCCAAGTGAACTGGTGGCGAGAGTAAAAGCGCATCTGGCAAGATACGACCGTCTGACCGGAAGTGCGGCAGAGAAGAATAAAGTGATCGAGATCAGAGGACTGAAGATCGATACGACCGCAAGACGTGTGTGGGTGAACGGAGAAGAACGTACATTTACGACGAAGGAATTCGATCTGCTGACATTCCTTGCGAGCCATCCGAACCACGTATATTCGAAAGAAGAGTTATTCCGGGAGATCTGGGATATGGAGTCCATCGGAGATATTGCGACGGTTACGGTGCATATCAAGAAGATTCGTGAAAAAATAGAGTTTAATACGGCAAAGCCGCAGTATATCGAGACGATCTGGGGCGTTGGATATCGGTTTAAGGCATAAAGAATCTGTGTTTCGGGGAGAGATAAAATGGGAAAAATTTACTATCTGATGGGAAAAAGTGCGTCAGGGAAAGATCATATTTATGAG
>OHCD01000833.1_pt1 | contig 14939 bp, 15 predicted proteins | sample 1577561 | NCBI WGS metagenome assembly OHCD01 (sample SAMEA3879510, study PRJEB24766) | human gut metagenome | biome: human-associated habitat; feature: feces | place: USA | collected 1985/1987 | reverse complement strand
GGGACGGAGAATCGACAGGGGCGCGCAGTGTGCGCCCCTGCGCAAACGGCTGTGCAAAATACTTCGCGGCCACGGGCGGACGAAGCCGGCTTCAGGCCCATATTCAACTGCTAAAAAAGCATCGGCGCTCCGAAAACAGGTTCGATTTATATGCGAACATAGGGCGGCACGATTTGCGCCGCCCTATGAAGGCAAACAATTACTTACGGATGCCCAGCTTGGCAATGATGGCACGGTAACGCTCGATGTCCTTGGCCATCAGGTAATCCAGCATCTTGCGGCGCTTACCGACCATCTTCAGCAGGCCGCGGCGGCTGTGGTGATCGTTGGGGTTAGCCTTCAGGTGCTCGTTCAGCTCGTTGATGTGAGCGGTCAGCAGTGCGACCTGCACCTCGGGAGAACCAGTATCCTTCTCGGTCAGAGCGACCTTGGCCATAACTTCCTGCTTGTTCATGTTGCAATACCTCTTTTTATAAATATTTGATAAGCCGATGGCACAGCAGCGGGAAACGGCATTTCCTTTTCAGAAGGCATACTCCCGGCCCCGTGCCACGGTAACAGGAACAGTATATCAGAACTGCGCACAAAAAGCAAGATAAAACTTTTGGCACAGAGCTTTTCCTTTTTCAGCCACGGCCCGGCAAAAAGGCGCTTTCCGGCTGGTCACAGCTCCAGCCCTTCCAGCGGCTGGCTGAAAAAGCGCCCGGCCAGGATCTGCTCCAGGATATATTTTTTGCTGTCCCGGTCCAGCGGGTCCTGCTGCATCTGGCGGCGCAGCTGGTCTGTATCCCCGGAAACATCCTGTACCTGGGCAAAGCTCTCGGTGTCCGAGGCATCCAGCACCAGGCTCAAAGGCTGCTGCGGGGTCCAGCCGGGCCACGCCGGCTGGTCCAGCCGGCCGCCCCGGGCAGGGTCTCCCCCGCGCATAAAGCGGGACAGATACCCGCAGAACCGATCCGCCATCTGCTGATACCCCTGTGCGGAGAAATCATGCAGCAGATTGTAGCTGTGATCGTCGGTCAGCATGGGGATCGCCACCCCCAGGAAGGACCCCACCGAGGGGATGGGGCGGCGGCTGTCCGGTGCGCCGTAGTTCACCTGACACAGATAGACCGGAGCGGTGCAGCCGGTATCCGCCAGCACCTGCGCTGTGTGCTGGGTGTGGAAGATCCGCTCCAGCTCGGAGCCGTACCGCACAGCAAATTGGATGGCCTGTTTCCCAGCGGGGGCAACGGCAGGCTGTGCAGGCAGCGCAGCCGGGGCTGCCGCCCACAGCGCCGTCAGGCTGAATTCCGTACAGCCAGTGATCAGCATCAACGGCACGGGGTTCGCCAGCGGGGCGGCAAAGCCCTGCTCCGGCAAAGACACCCCGTCGGCGTACAGATGCGGGAAGGCCCCCATGCGGTCGTTGGCATTGGACATTACCGGAGCCAGCCGGGCCACATCTAGCCCGCAGAGCCAGCGGCGCACCTCCGGTTCCGGGGTCAGCAGCCAGGCCGCAGCCTCCGCCTCGGAAGCAAACAGCCCGTCCTGCACCGCCAGCGGCGCAAAAGCGGCTGCGATCTTTTGGGCGCTGGGCTGGGGCTGTGCGGTGGTCATGCCGCCGGAGAGGCAGACCGCCCGCTGGAACCGCCCCTGTCCCAGGGGACTGGCCAGCATAGCCAGCACGTCCCGCCCACCGGCCTCAAACCCGGCCAGGGTCAGGTCATCCGGGTCGCCGCCAAAAGCTGCAATGTTCTCCCGCACCCAATCCAGCGCCTTGGCAATATCCAGCAGCGCAAAATTCCCGGTAGCATCCGCACCGGCGCAAAGAGCGGGGAGACAGTTGAACCCCAGCAGTCCCAGGCGGTAGTCTACCGACACCACCACACATTCCGCCCGCTCCACCAGGCGGTGACCACGCAGCTCTTGGGCAGAGCCGGTCTGGTTGCCGCCGCTGTGGAGAAAGACCAGTACCGGCCAGCGCCGGGCGCGGGCTGCGGTATAGACGTCCAGCCGCAGGCAGTCCTCCACACCGGACAGACCGCAGCGGTATTGACTGGCTTCCGGCCCGGGGCAGGTGCAGTCCCGCACTGCCGCCCAGGGCACCGGGTCCAGCGGAGCCTGCCAGCGGCCCTCGCCGCCCGGCGCTTCGCCATAAGGGATGCTGTAAAATGCAAGGCAGCCCTGCTCCTGCTGGCCCAGGACCGGGCCATACTGGGTCTGGACCTGGGGGGTGACCCGTGAAAACAGGCCGTTCTCCTGCTCCGGAGCAGCAGCGGCAGCGGGCAGCCCCGCAGCGGCCAGGGTGGCAGCTGCGGCACCGGCTTTCAAAAAGCTTCGGCGGGTAAATTTGGGCACATCCTGCATAATAACACCTCGTTTTGCTATGGGGCAAGCGCAGCACCCATAAAAGATCGGTCTGCTGCGCATACTTTTCTGGTTTTCATTATAACAGCCCCTGAAAATTTTTCAATGACCTGTATAAACTTCCCCTTTTGCAGCACAACACACAGCCCCCGCCGCATCCTGGGACGCAGCGGGGGCTGTGCAGTTCAGTTCTGAAAATATGCCTGGGCACGGGCAGCCGCATCGTTGATGCAGGCCCGAAGCTCTTCCAATGTATCAAACTTTTTGCTGGGGCACAGATATGCATGGAACTCCACGACCGGCTCTGTACCGTAGAGGTCCCCGCTGAAACCAGGAATAAAGGTCTCGCAGGTCACCTTTGTTTCGTCGCTGTTCACGGTAGGCCGCGTCCCCAGACCCGTAGCCGAAGGATACCACACCCCGTTCACAAGCGTGCGGGTGATGTAAATGCCGTACCGCGGCAGCTGGAAGCCCTCCGGGTAGATCTGGTTGATGGTGGGCACCCCCAGGGTGTGGCCCAAGCCTGCCCCGTGCCCCACCGGAAAGCGGATGGCATAGGGCATCCCCAGCATCGCATTGGCGGCCGGGATATCTCCGCCCTCCAGCGCAGTGCGGATGCGGGTGGAGGAGATGGGCTTATCCTCATACTGTGCCATAGGCACCACCACCACCTCTACCCCCAAAGGCCGGCACAGCGCCTGCAGCAGCTCCGGGTCTCCGGCGGCTTTGGCCCCAAAGGTAAAGTTCTCACCACAGAACAGCGCCCGGGCCTGGCAGTCCTCTACGATGCCCTGTACGAATTTTTCCGGCGGCAGCGACTGGATCGCGGCAAATTCCGGGCAAAGATAGTGCTGCACCCCCAGGCTCTGCACCAGTGCGTGCTTGTCCTGGGTAGAAAGCAGGCGCTTGCCTTTCATCCGGCTGCCGGATGGCAGCTCAAAGGTAAACAGCGCCGGGCAGGCACCATGGGCCTGCGCCCACTGCACCGCCCCCTGGATGACAGCCCGGTGTCCCCGGTGGATGCCGTCAAAATACCCCATAGCCACCGCTGAACCGGCGGCTCCGTTCAGGGCAAGGGGGGTCAGCTGAGAATAGATCTGCATAGTCCTCGTTTCCTTTGGCAGGGAAAGATGCGTTTTTCAGCTTCTTTCCACAAACAATTTTTCCACTTTCAGCACACCGCCGTTGATCTGGGCCAGGCCCAGAAATCCGCCGTCTGTGCTGCGCACCCGGTAGCGGCCGTCCGCCGCCGGATAATGGCTGGTAGGGCAGCCGTTGTACAGATGCTGTTCTACCCAAGGCTCCACCACCAGCAAAGGCAGCGGCTCAAAAGCGCTTTCCACCGGCAGGGCCAGTGCCTGCAATGCCTGGGGGCCTTCTGCTTTGGCCGCCAGGATCTGCTCCAGGGTATGGGCATCGGCCTCGGTATACAGCCCGGCCGAAGTGCGGCGCAGTGCGCTCATCGTGCCCAGCTGGCCCATCGCCTCTGCGATCTGCTCCAGCAGTGTGCGGATGTAGGTACCCTTGGAGCAGCGCACCGTCAGTTGGTATTCATCCTGTGCGGGACTGCCGCCGTACGCAATGGAAAAGATCTCGATGGGGCGGGGCTTACGCTCCACCTCCACCCCTTGACGAGCCAACTTATAAAGCGGCTGTCCGTCGATCTTGACCGCCGAGTACATGGGCGGCACCTGCATCTGCGGGCCGATGAACTGGGGCAGGACCTCCAGCAGCTGCTGCTCCCCTGCGGTGACAGGGCGGCTTTCCAGCACTGTGCCGGTGATGTCCCCGGTATCGGTGCGGCTGCCCAGCCGCAGCACAGCCTGGTATGTCTTGGTGTGATCCAGCTGCAGATCCACTGCCTTGCTGGCCCCGCCAAAAAACACCGGCAGCACGCCTGTTGCCATCGGGTCCAGCGTGCCGCTGTGCCCCAATTTGCGGGTGCCCAGCACCCCCCGCAGCTTTGCGATCACATCAAAACTGGTCCAGCCCGCCGGCTTATCCACGATCATAATGCCCTGCATTCAGTGTTCCTCCTGGGATTTGGGTGCGCCCAGCTCGGTCTCCACCTCTGCCAGGATCGCCCGCTTGGTATTTTCCAGTGTGCCCAGCAGCTCGCAGCCTGCTGCACGGGTATGGCCGCCGCCGCCCAGCCGACGGGCAATGGCGCAGGCATCCACCCCTTTGGCGGTACGCACACTGATGCGGTAACTGCCCGAGGGCTGCTGACGCAGGGTCACGCCCACCTGCACCCCTTCGATGCTGATGGGCAGGCTGGTCAGGTCCTCCAGGTCCGCAGGGTCCACCCCACTGGCCTGGATCTCGTCCCGCGTCAGGTAGATCAACGCACAGCGGCCATCCAGATGGTACTCCAGATGATCCCGGGCGATGCGCTCCGCTGCCATCCGCTCCCGGGCGTTGGAGGCAAAGAGCCGGGTGTTCAGCTCCTCCACCTGGGCACCGGCCTCGATCAGCTCTGCGGCTACCTGGTGGGTCCTGGCTGTAGTGGATGCAAACTGGAAACAGCCCGTGTCCGTAGCAATGCCGGTATACAGACAATCGGCGATCTGGGGCGTGATGGTCACCCCCATCTCCTGCAACACCTGGTACAGCAGCTCTGCTGTGGCGGCCGCATGGGGGTCCAGCAGGGTAAAATCCGCATAGCCGCCATTGCCGGCATGGTGGTCGATGCACAGGTTCACATGGCGGCTGTAACGGGGCATATCCCGCTTTTCTCCAAACAGCTGCACGCTGGCCACATCCACAGCCACCACCAGCTGCGGCTCGAACTCCCCCTGGAAGATCTTGGCCGCCGTATAGCGATACCGGGCGGGCAGCTCGTCCGAGCAGAGCACCGCAGTCTGTTTGCCCAGCTGGAGCAGACTATGGTACAGCGCACTGGCACTGCCCACGGTATCTCCATCCGGGTTTTTGTGGCAGAGGATCAAAATTTCATCCGCAGCCAATAAACGCTGGGCCGCTTGTTGCACAGTCAATGGTTCGGTCATCCCATGATCCGTCCTTTCCGCAAAGGCAGCGCCGCTTTTTCCCCGCTGTTTTGCCGAGAAAAGGCGTCGAAGCCTAAAATATGGCCCCTGGCAGGCCGGGCCGGCGCACCGGCGTGCGGACCTAACCAGGGGTCACGAAGATTGGCTCAGCTTAATTTTCCGGTGCAGGCTCCTCTTCCGAGTCTGCGCTTACGTTCAGCTCCCGCAGCAGCTCATTGATGTGGGCTGCATAGGCAGCGCCGTCGTCCTCTACAAAGACAAAGCGGGGTGCCTTGCGGATATGCATCTTTTTGCTCACCTCGGTACGCACATGACCCGCTGCCCGGTTCAGTGCTTCAATGGCGGGCGCCGGGCCGTCCGGACGGCCCATCACGCTGACGTAGACCCGTGCCTGGTCCAGGTCCGGGGTCACGTCCAGACGGGTAACGGTCAGCAGACCGCCCTCCAGCCGGGGGTCCTTGAGGCGGGAAATGATCGCGATGATCTCCCGCTTCATATCCTGGGCCAAACGGCCCATATTCTTCTGCGACATATAGATTTTATCCTCCTATCGGTATTTAAGGGGGCGATCAGTCGCGGTATTCCTCCATCTTGAAGGCCTCGTACACGTCGCCCTCCTTGACGTCGGCAAACTTTGCCAGGGTAACGCCGCACTCGTAGCCCTCGGCCACCTCTTTGGCGTCATCCTTGAAGCGCTTCAGCGAGGCGATCTCGTCCTCAGCCAGCACGATGCCGTCACGCACGACACGCACCTTGCTGTCACGGGTGATCTTGCCGTCGGTCACGCGGCAGCCTGCAACGGTGCCCACGTTGCTGATCTTGTACACCTGACGGACCTGCAGCTCGCCCAGAGCCACCTCGCGGTACTTGGGTGCCAGCATGCCCTTCATAGCGTCGGTCACATCGTTGATGGCATCGTAAATAACGCGGTACATCCGCATTTCCACCTTGGTAGCAGCAGCCTCTTCCTTGGCCACATTGTCCGGACGGACATTGAAACCGATGATGATGGCGTTAGAAGCATCGGCCAGGTCCACGTCCGACTTGCTGATGGCGCCGACACCGGCATGGATGACCCGCACCCGCACCTCTTCGTTGGAGATCTTCTCCAGGCTCTGCTTCACAGCCTCGGCAGAACCCTGCACGTCGGCCTTGACCACGATGGCCAGTTCCTTCATATCGTTCTGTGCCATCTGGGTGAACAGGTTATCCAGGGTGACCTTCTGGAAGGCGGAGAACTGCTTCTCCTTTGCGGCAGCGGTGCGCTGCTCGGCCAGCTCACGGGCCAGGCGCTCATCCGCCACAGCCTCAAACAGGTCGCCAGCTTCCGGCACAGCGGTCAGACCGGTGATCTCCACAGGGGTGGAGGGGCCGGCCTCGTTGATCAGCACGCCCTTGTCGCTGCGCATGGTACGCACACGACCCACGGCGGTGCCAGCAATGATCACGTCGCCGATGCGCAGGGTGCCGTTCTGCACCAGGATGGTGGCAATGGGGCCCTGGCCCTTGTCCAGACGAGCCTCCACCACAGCGCCCTTGGCACGGCGGTTGGGGTTCGCTTTCAGCTCCATGACCTCGGCCTCCAGAGCCACACGCTCCAGCAGGTCGTTGATGCCCATACCGGTCAGTGCAGACACCGGGATGCAGGCCACATCTCCGCCCCAGTCCTCGGGGATCAGGCCGTACTTGGTCAGGCCCTCCTTGACGCGCTCGGGGTTGGCGGTGGGCTTATCCATCTTATTGATGGCCACGATCACCTTGACCTCGGCTGCCTTGGCGTGGTTGATGGACTCGATGGTCTGGGGCATGATGCCGTCGTCCGATGCCACCACCAGAATGGCGATATCGGTCATGTTGGCGCCGCGGGCACGCATGGAGGTGAATGCCTCATGGCCCGGGGTATCCAGGAAGGTGATCTTGCTGTCGTTGATCTTGACCTGGTATGCACCGATGGCCTGGGTGATGCCGCCAGCCTCGCCAGCGGTGACATTGGTCTTACGGATGGCGTCCAGGATACTGGTCTTGCCGTGGTCAACGTGACCCATGACGCAGACTACCGGGGGACGCTCCACCAGATCCTCCTGGGCATCCTCCTCCTGCGCAAACAGACGCTCCTCGATGGTGACATGGACCTCGTGCTCGACCTTGGCGTTGAACTCCTCGGCCAGCAGAGCAGCGGTGTCAAAATCGATCACATCGTTGATGGCGTGTATCTCGCCCATCTGCATAAACTTTGCGATGACCTTGCCAGCCTGCTGCTTCAGGCGGGCAGCCAGCTCGCCCACGGTGATCTCGTCCGGGATCAGGACCTTCAGCTGCGCATTGCGGGCCTTCTCCAGTTGGATGCGCTGCAGACGCTCGAACTCGGTCTCCCGCTTGCCCTTCTGGAACTGCTGACGCTGACGCTGACCGCGCTGGGTGAACTTCTGCTTGTTGCCCTGGGGGGTCGGCTTGCGGCGGTTCTCGGTGTTTTTGGTGGAAGCCAGGTCGTCGTAACGGGCATCAAAGCGATCCACGTTCATGTCCACCGTACGGGTGTCCACGGTGACCTGATCCCGGCGCACCGACACAGACTGAGCCGGCTCTGCAGAAGCCTTTGCGCCGGTCTGGCGTGCCAGCTCGCTGAGCGAAACGGTCTTTTCCTCCCGCTTCTTATGGGGCTCGGCCTTCTTCTCCTGGCGCTTGGGCTGATTTTTATCCTCAGCAGGCTTATCTGCCTTGGCCTGGGGTGCAGCCTGCTTCTTGGCGGCAGGCTTCTGCTCAGCCTTGGGGGCCTTGCCGCTGGACAGGTAATCGTCCAGGCTCAGCTCTGCATTGTCCCGGCTGAACTTCTCCATCAGGTAATTCAGCTCGTTCTCTTCCAGGTTGGAGCTGCTCTTCTTGCCCTGGGCGCCCATGGCAGCCAGCTCATCCAGCACCTTCTTGGTGGGCATCTTCAGGTCCTTTGCAAAATCACTCACTCTATATTTTACGGTCATTCGCTCATATCCTCCTCTTGTTCCGTTGCTCCGCAGGCCGCCAGGCGGTCAAAGCAGAGCTTTGCGAGGTTGCGGTCGGTCACGGCGTACACCGCCACGGCCCGGTGGGTGATATCCGCCAGCTGCTGCTGTGTCAGCGGCATCTGGAACACGTCCACCAGTTCTTCCACGGCATAACGCAGCCGCTGTGCGGTCTTGGGGCTGATATCGGACGCCGTCATCACGATCCAGGCCTTGCCCTTGACAACGGCCTCCTCTACGGCATCAAAGCCCATGGTCAATGCACCGGCCTTGCGGCACAGGCTGACCGCCTGGTACAATGCCCGCTCCGGGGACAATGCGGGTTTCTGCGGCTGCTGTTTAGCCATGCTGGACCCCCTCTCCTGCGCTGGCCAGCTCTGCTGCCAGCGCATCGTATACTTCAGCGGGCACCGGCTGCTCAAAGCAGCGCTCCAGCGCCTTTTTCTTTTTTGCCTTTGTCAGGCAGTCCGGGCTTGGGCAGAGGTATGCCCCGCGGCCGGGCTTTTTGCCCACCAGGTCGATGCTGATCTCCCCCGTAGGGGCACGCACCACCCGCACCAGCTCCTTTTTGGGGCGGCTGGTCATGCATCCAATGCACTGCCGGGCCGGGATCTTCTTTTGTGCCATCCGGTTTCCCTCCTTCAGCGATGGTCCTCTGGGCGGATTTACTGCTCAGCGGCAGGCTGTGCGGCGGGCTCTTCCTCACCGTAGTAGCCGCTCTCGGGACGGATGTCGATGTTGTAACCGGTCAGGCGGGCGCACAGGCGGGCGTTCTGACCCTTATTGCCAATGGCCAGGCTCAGCTGCTGATCCGGCACAGTGACACGGCAGGAGCGGGTCTCGCCAGGCAGCAGCTCCACCTTGACCACCTTGGCCGGGCTGAGGGCTGCGGAGATGAACTCTGCCACATCCTCGCTCCACTTGACGATATCGATCTTCTCGCCGCCCAGCTTTTCCACCACAGCAGCCACACGGTCGCCGTGGGGGCCGATGCAGGCAGAAACAGGGTTGACGTTGGGGTCCTTGGACCAAACCGCCATCTTGGTACGGGCGCCGGCTTCGCGGCTGATGGCCTTGACTTCCACCGTGCCGTCAAAGATCTCCGGCACTTCCAGCTCAAACAGGCGCTTGACCAGGCCCGGGTGGGTGCGGCTGATCATGACACGGGCGCCCCGCTCGCCGCTGACCACGTCCACGATGTAGACCTGCAGCAGCTGGCCCTCGGTGTACACCTCGCCGGGCACCTGCTCGTTCCGGGGCAGGATGGCCTCGCCGCCCTTGCCCAGGTCCACAGCCACGATGCCGCGCTCCGGGTCCACACGGGTAACGGTGGCCTGGACGATATCATGTGCCTTGGACTGGATCTCGCTGAGCTGCTGGCTGCGCTCGGCCTCACGGATGCCCTGGCGGATCACATGCTTTGCGGTCTGGGCAGCAATGCGGCCAAAATCTCTAGTCTTGAGGGGGGTCACCATACGCATACCAGCCTGGTAGGTCTTGCGGATGTTCTGGGCCTCGCTCTCCGGCACCTGGGTGTGCTCATCCACCCACTCATCGTCCGGGACGATATCCTGCACCAGGGAGACGTTGAACTTGCCGCTGGTGGGATCGATCTCCACCAGAACATTGTCGTCCTCCACCTCGTAGTTCTTCTTCACTGCAATGACGATCGCGGCCTGGATCTTATCGATCAGGTACTCAGCGGTGATGCCGCGCTCGTGCTCCAGCAACGAAAGCGCCTCAAAAAATTCGGTATTGGCTGCCATTTCGGTTTCCTCCTGATTTATAGGTCTTGTCTATACTTGTATGTGGGAGATCAATCAAACAGGTCTTCATCATCACACAGGCGCACCGCGCTGGCGGCAGAAGCCTCGAACTGGACCGGCCCAGCCGGGGTGTCCAGGGTGACCAGGTTCCCTTCCCGGCTTTGCAGGATGCCCGCAAACTCCCGCACTCCATCGGCATTGGGGCGGATCAGTTTAACGCTGATCTTCTGCCCCACCAGCTGTGCATAGTGCTCCGGCCGGGTGAGCTTGCGGCCCAGCCCCGGGCTGCCCACTTCCAGATAGTAGCTCTGGCTGATGGGGTCAGCCTCATCCAGGATGGGGTCCAGGGCGTGGGACACCTCAGCGCAGGTATCCGTATCCATCATGCCATCCCGGTCGATCAGCACCCGGAGAAACCAGTCCGGCCCTTCCTTTTCAAACACCACGTCCCACAGACGCAGGCCCATGCCCTCCACGACCGGGCGGACCAGCGCCTCCACTCTCTGGGCGGTATTGCCGCCAGACGGTTTCGCCATAGATAAAAACCTCCAAACAAACAAGAAAAGCGGACCTTGCGGCCCACTTTCCAATGAAACTATCACGTACAAATAAAATATACCACAACTGCGCGAAATATGCAAGCTTTTTCGTAAAAGAGATGCGGCAGGCTCCCGCTCAGGCCACTCTTTTGCAGAAAAAAGGGGCATTTTTGCCCTGCATTTGAGGTACGGGCACACATTTTCCAGCGGCATACGCCCCCCTCTCCGTCTCAAAAAATCCGCATAGACCTAACAAACAGCCCATGCGGATCTTTATCAGTCCATTATTTTGCTTTTGTCGCAGGCAGAAAGCCTGCATAAATCAGAAGTTTGTCTCTATGCTTACAACCTCAGTTTTCGTGTCGCCGCAAGCTTTACATTCATACACATCATATACAGTACGAATCACCTGTCCCGTCGTTTGATTCGTCAGAACGTCTTCCATTGTACACTTATATTCCCATTTGTGGGCGTGCCCCCCAGGATCTTGAGAATTATCATAAGAATAGATAGTAGCTCCTCCGTTTGCAACTCTCAGATGACGCTGCAACGAATCACGCAAATTCTGCACCACCAAATACCGATCCTGCTCACTCAGGTTCAGTTGGGCGGCAGCCTGATGAAAATCGTCCGAAACCCGCTTGGTGCTTGCAGCAAACGCACTCGCACAGAAAGCCAACGACAGCACAACTGTGACTAAGACAGCAATCCATTGTCTTTTGTTTTTCATAGTATTACCTCCCAAAATGATAATTTTAGCATCATTATATAACGACGCTATTTTCATCTACAGAATACCATATATCATCAAATCCGTCAATAGTTTTCCTCAATTAAGATCAATTTCATTTAAAAAGCACAGGCGTACTGTGCGTACGCCTGTGCTTCCGATCCAAAGGTGTTTTTTACAGAGCCCAAACGCCGTCCTTGAACAGCTGGACAGTGCGTCCATCCCGGCACAGACCGGTGATCTGGGTATCCTCTGCGCCCACCATCACATCCTCATGGAGGGCAGACTGGTTCATGCCGCGGGCCAGCAGCTCTTCCCTGGTCAGCTGGGTGCCGCCCACGGTGGTGCCGGGATAGCTGGCGCCAAACGCAATGTGGCAGGCAGCATTCTCGTCAAACAGCGTGTTATAGAACAGTGCGCCGGAGCGGTTGATGGGGCTGGAGGCAGGCACCAGAGCCACCTCGCCGATGTGGCGTGCGCCCTCGTCGGTGTCCAGCAGCTGGCCCAGCAGCTCGGCGTTCTTCTCTGCGCCGTGCTCGATGACCTTGCCATCCTTGAAGGTGACGTGGAAGCCCTCGATCAGCTGGCCATTGAACACATACGGCTTGGTGCCGTAAACGATGCCGTCCACCTTATCTTTATGGGGTGCGGTGAACACTTCCTCGGTGGGGATGTTGGGCAGGAAGATGGTCCCCTTCTCGTTCTTGCTTCCAGCGCTCTCCCATACCGCACCTTCGGCCAGACCCACCGTGAGGTCGGTGCCGTTGGAGCTGGTGAAGTGGACGCTGACCAGATCAAACTCGTTCATCTTACGGCTGATCTCCTCCAAGCGGTCCAGATGTGCCTGCCAGGCAGTGACCGGCTCGCCGCCGGTGACACGGCACACATCAAAGATCAGCTTCCACAGCTTCTCGATGGCCTCGTCCTCCGGCAGGTCGGGGAAGATCTTTTTGGCCCAAGCCGGAGAGGGCATGGCTGCAATGGACCACTGCACCCGGTCGTTCATGGTGTACTCCCGCCAGGGGGCCATGTAGCGGCGGCTGGCCGCACCCACACGGCTAACCTTGCCTGCATCCAGCCCGGCGTAGACCTCCGGGTCATCTGCCAGCAGGTGCAGCACACAAATGCCGCCCTCACTCTCGGCATAGTCCAGGTAGCGGCGCAGCTGCCAGGGCTGGAAGTCGGTCAGGGCTTCCTCCGTGCCCAGCTCCATCCGGGCGCGGGAAACGGCGTGGTCGCTCCAGTTGACCTGCACGTCCTTTGCGCCGGCAGCGTAGGCGCTGCGGACGCACAGCCGTGCCAGAGGCGCTGCCTCCAGCGGGCAGTTGATGATCAGGGTCTGACCCGGCTGGACATTGACGCCCACCCGGACCACAAAATCCGCGTACTTCTCCAAGAGAACAGCAAAATTTTCCATGTTTATTCCTTTCTGCCGCAGCAGGTCTGCGGCGAAGCCGTATTTCTACCTTATAAGTATACCCGCAAACACAGCTTCTGTCTATGGGCGGCGACAGTCTCTGCCCGGCAAAAATAAAAAACCAGGTGCGCGGTTTTCCCAAACACACCTGGAAGCGAACTCTTCTGCTGCGCCCTGCGCCAAAACTTTTTTCAGCTCTGGTGCGGCTGCGGACGGAAGGTGATCTCCCCCGTTGCGCTGTCCATGCCGTCCACGATGGCCAGGCTCTCCAGCTGGATGCCCTTGCTGCGGATCAGCTCACCGCCCTGCTGGAAGCCCTTTTCAATGGCGATGCCGATGCCCTCCACCGTAGCGCCTGCCTCCGAAGCCAGCTCCAGCAGACCCATCAGGGCACAGCCGTTGGCCAAAAAGTCGTCTATGATCAGGACATGATCCTCCGGCGTGAGGAACTTTTTGGACACGATGACGTTGTACACCTTTTTATGGGTGAAGGACTCGATCTTGGTCTCGTAGTTATTGTAGTCCAGGTTGATGCTCATGGATTTTTTTGCAAACACCACCGGCACATCCAGTTCGCTGGCCACAACAGCCGCAATGCCGATGCCGCTGGCCTCGATGGTCAGCACCTTGTTGATGGGTTTGCCGGCAAACAGCCGCTTCCACTCCCGTGCCATCTCCCGGAACAGGGGGATATCCATCTGATGATTGATAAAGCTGTCCACCTTCAGCACATTGCCCTCGCGGACGATCCCGTCTTTACGGATACGCTCTTCCAGCAGTTTCATGGACTCTCTATTCCTCCAAACCTGTGTTTTTTGGGTGCGATCTATATTTCGACAAGTATAACGGATTCGCCCCCGGTTTTGCAATGTCTTTTTGTGCTGAATTTTGGATGGATTCTGCACACATTTTCAGCCTGCCAACACAAAAAGAGCCAAGTATAGCCCCCGCAGAAAGAAACAGCCGTGTTTTTTTTGCAGGCACCGTGTGGCACTCCGTCTTTTTTTCTTGTTAGAAAGAAGGCACCTCCCATTTTTTTCGCAGAGACGGGCTTTCTGGCGGTTTTCTCTTGTACTTTCCATATTTTTGTGTATACTTGGAGGCAAGCACCCTTGGCACAGCGCCTGCTTTGGAGCAGGGCAGCCATCGGGCTTTTGGAGGACAAGAAGGAGATCAGTATGAAGACAGGCTTGATTTTGGAAGGCGGCGCCATGCGGGGGATGTTTACCGCAGGCGTGCTGGACGTACTGATGGAGCACGGCATCACAGTAGACGGTGCCATTGGCGTGTCGGCTGGGGCGGTGTTTGGCTGCAATTACAAATCCCAGCAGGCAGGCCGCACGATCCGCTATAACACCGCCTATTGTGCCGACAAGCGGTATGCCAGCTTTCGCAACTGGGTCCACACCGGCAATCTGTACAGCGAGCAGTTCTGCTACCATGACATCCCGGAAAAATTGGACCCCTTTGACCAGAAGACATTCCAGCAAAATCCCATGGACTTTTTTGTAGTGTGCACCGACCTGCGCACCGGCGACCCCGTTTATCACAAATGCCGCACCGGCGATGCCGAAGATGTGCGCTGGATGGAGGCTTCCGCCTCTATGCCGCTGGCTGCCAAGCCTGTGCGCATCGGACACTATGCCCTGCTGGACGGCGGCATTGCGGACTCGATCCCTGTGCGCTTTTTCGAGTCCATCGGCTACCGGCGCAACCTGGTGGTGCTGACCCAGCCTAAGGGCTATGTAAAAAAGAAGAACAAGTTCCTGCCCGCCATCCGGGCACGGTATTTCCGCTATCCTGCTTTTCTGGATGCCGTGGCCGACCGGCACGAACGGTACAACGAGACCCTTTCTTACCTGTCCATGCTGGAACAGGCCGGGCAGGATTATGTGATCCGCCCCCCGATCCCGCTGGAGATCGGCGCAATGGAGCGGGACCCCGTCCAGCTGCGCCGTGTCTATGATACCGGCCGCGCCGTTGCGGAAAATCAGATCCAGAAGATCCAGACATTCCTGTCCGGGGTCAAGGCGGCGCCCGAAGTCTGATGTCGTCTGTCTGAAAAGCGGTCCGGCGTTTTCCCCCAGCAAAACATAAAACACAGCGGGCCGGTGCAGTCCTCCAAAACTGC
>OHCD01000820.1_pt1 | contig 15054 bp, 14 predicted proteins | sample 1577561 | NCBI WGS metagenome assembly OHCD01 (sample SAMEA3879510, study PRJEB24766) | human gut metagenome | biome: human-associated habitat; feature: feces | place: USA | collected 1985/1987 | reverse complement strand
TATTGATGCAGGAAAATCATTAGGAAACATCACCTTTGCTGGAGCAGGAAAAGAAAACCAGCAGCGTGCAAATGGCAGGCGTACGGTTACATCAAGAACTTACAGCCTTTATTCCGATGTACAGCGCGCGGATAACGTTGAGGTTACCATTCCTGGAAAGGCAGGGGTAAAGCATTTTGAGTACGAGGAACCAGTGGCGCTTATTAATCCCCGTGTGGAAATTGAAGGGTACGCGATCAATAACAAGGGTTATGTGAATTATATCATTTCCGTGGATGAGCTGGCAGATACAGGGGTAAAGCAGTAATCCGGTAAAAGAAGCATATGCAGCATAGCAAATGAAACAAAAGAAAACAATTCAAAAAGAAAAGAATAGAAAATAAAAAAGATTAGAAAGATGGAGGAAAGACAATGAGATTTTCAGAAGGATTATTTATCGATACAGAGAAAACATTAGGAGAATTAAAGTTTGCGGCATTGCGCAGAGAGAACTACGCACAGGACGAAGAAGGGAATGTGACCGATGAGGTTACAAAACGTACATATGACCTGAAATGTCAGCGCCAGGGGCACACGATCACAGTCAGCATTCCACCGGAAGCCGGAGAAAAAGACTTCCCATACAATGCGGCGGTAACGCTTGTAAATCCGGTAGTAAGCGCAAGAGCGGATGCAACGTTTGGTGGAAGGGCAACGGCAGACTGGTACATCAATGCGGACGATATCGTATTGGCAGATGCTGCAGGAAAACCTGCTGATCAGACAAAAGCTGCCGGAGCAGACGCATCGAAAACAGCAGATCAGAACAAACCATCTGATAAAGCTGCAGATAAGACCGGAACGGACGCAAAGGACGGAGGAAATAAAAAATAAATAACCGGATGGGAGAGTGGAATAGATGAACAGATTTCCAATTTGGAAAGGAAACCGCATCGGGCGTTATGATGACAGGCTGATTTTAAGGTCTGTCATTTTTTTCGCCCTGGTCATTACAGCATTATCCGCTTTTGTGATCCGGCTGACAGAAGGGAATATCCTGCTTAGGGTATTCCTTCTCTTCCTGATCGTGGTTTTATACCTGCTGGATATGCTTTATAAATGGAAAAGCGGCAACATGACAGATATCCGCAACCGCCAGGCAATGGCGCGTATGTTATTAGAAAACCGGTGGTTTGAGACAGAACCGTTGCGACAGAGCAGAACCGGCGGCAGAATGGAGCGGATCACATATTTTCCGGCACTTTATTACAGACGGAAAAAACAGTATATTTATGTGACAGTCAAGATCAGTATGGGAAAGTACCAGGATAAATTGCTTACCTTGGAGGAGAAATTAGAAACCGGGTTAAATTGTGAACTGGTAAAAAAAGATACAAAGGATATCTGGGTCAGATATGAATTTTTAACAGGAGTGGAAAAGAGCCGGATCGGTATTCAGGATGTAAAAGCAGAAAATGGAGAACTGAATCTGATGCAGCATATCTCATGGAAATATGATAAATTGCCGCACATGTTGATTTCAGGTGATACAGGAAGTGGAAAAACGATCTTTCTTCTGATCGTGATAAAAGCATTGTTAGAATCAGGTGCAGTGCTGCATATCTGTGATCCGAAGAAAGCAGATTTATCTTTCTTATCCAGGATCATGCCGGATGTGCATTACAGTACAGAAAGCATAATGGAATGTGTGGAAACTTTTTATGAAGGAATGGAAGCGCGTTATGATGAAATGCAGGAACATCCGGATTTCCGGATGGGTGCGAATTATGCGAAAGTCGGTTTGACGCCGCATTTTCTGATCTTTGATGAGTATGTGGCTTTTATGGACACTCTTGCAAAAAAAGAATGGGAAGAGGTTATGAAGCTGATCCGGATTATTATCATGAAGGGCAGACAGGCAGGATATTTTATTATTCTTGCGTGTCAGCGTCCGGATGCAAAATATCTCGGAGATGGTGTCCGCGATCAGTTCGGTTTCCGTGTTGCGCTGGGTAGTATGTCTGCAAGCGGGTACACCATGATGTTTGGCAGTATTGATAAACAATTTAAAGAAAAAGATATTGCCGGACGTGGCTATGTAAACACCGGAAACGGTGTTGTAACAGAGTTTTACGCTCCATATGTAGATCCGGGATATGATTTTTTTGCAGAGCTGTCGCGGATCTATGAGAAAAGACAGCAGGAAGGAGAAGCGTGTGATCGAATGTATGAAAACGGCAGCGAAACTGCCGGAGAGGAATGAAGAAAAGACGATTGAAGAAAAAGAAAATAAAAAACAGACGGAACATATTTATATCAGCGGACCGATTACCGGAACATCGGATTATATGGAACGTTTTGAGAAAGCAGAAAAGGAATTAATAGAAAATGGATATTCCGTGATCAATCCGGCGAAAGTCAATGCAATGCTGCCGGAAGATGCGACGTGGGAGGAATATATAAAAGTATCATTGACGCTGTTGTCGATCTGCACCGGAGTGTACATGATGCCGGGCTGGAGGGAGAGCCGTGGTGCAGTACTTGAGTTTATGCAGGCAAGACGTAATGAAATGCAGATCTATGAGGATATCCCTGGGAGACTGCAGGACTGAATAATAAAATGGGATGGTGGCAGATGTGGAAAAGAACCGGGAGATGTTAAAAGAGATTGAGAAAAAACGCAAAGAACTGGGATTATCCCAGGTAGAACTTGCAAAACGCATTGGTTTTTCAAGAGGCTATTATAACATGCTGGTGCACGGGAAAAAGCCGGTCAGTGACAAACTGGCTGACCAGCTGCAAAACGTGCTTCAGGAATACCGGAAAGAAAAAGAAAGCGGTTATGGAACACGGACAGAAGATCCGGCGGACTGTTTTAGAACAGCGGATGACGTATGGAACGCCGGAGAAACAGGAGAGATGGCAGACGAGTACATAGAAGAAAATGAAGATTCCATTGCATTTGATCCGGTGGAATGGATCACGAACCTGGAAACAAGACGGAAAAGCTACGGCGTATCACAAAGTGAATATGCAGAAACGGCAGGAATCAATAGAAGTTATTACAGTGTATTGTTGACCGGAAAAAAACGGGCAACAAAAAAGCTGTTAGAACATTTGGAAATGGTTCTTGAGATATTTAATCCGGATAAAGAAATGGAAATTTTATTTGACTATGTTCGGATCCGGTTTGCAACCACGGATGAGAGACGCGTGATCGAAGATGCCATGAATATCCGGATGCAGTACATGATTGAGGAAGCGCACAGCTTTTACGGTTACGGACGCCAATATATCTACGGTGATATCACGGTTATGGTATCGCCGGAACATGAAAAAGGGATCCTGCTTGAACTAAAGGGCAAGGGGTGCAGACAGTTCGAAGCGTTTCTTAAGGTGCAGAAACGTACCTGGTATGATTTCTTCCGGACGGCAAGAGAAATGGGGGCGGTATTTAAGCGGATCGATATTGCGATCAACGACCGTGCCGGAATTTTAAATATACCGGAGCTGATAGTAAAATGCCGTCGGGATGAATGCATCACGATTTTTCACAGTTATAAGGATTACCAGTCCGGGGAACTGATAAGGAATCGGGAAAAAGATGCGGCAAGCATGGGAAATACATTGTACCTGGGATCTTTAAAAAGTGAAATTTATTTCTGCATTTACGAAAAGGATTATGAGCAGTATGTAAAAAATGGCACGCCGCTGGATGAGGCGGAAACGAAAAACCGTTTTGAAATACGGTTAAAAGATGAGCGTGCGGAGGTGGCGGTGGATGATCTTTTGGAGATGGAAGATGTAGCCTGTACGGCTTATTCTATTATCAACCACTATGTCCGTTTTGTAGATGCCGATCCGGAGAAGGAATGCAGAAACTGGCCGTTAAATGAGCGCTGGGTGTGGTTTTTAAACGGACAGTACCGGAGCATTAAGCTGACGACAAAACCGGAAGAGTACACACTTGACCGGACACTCCTCTGGCTTACAAGACAGGTCGCACCGTCCCTTAAAATGGTACAGAAGCTGGATGATCTCAGAGGCACGCGCCTGGCGAAGGATATGATCGAGGAAGCCAATCTGTCCCCGCATCATAAAAAGATCTTAAAACAACAGCAGGCGGCACTGGACGATGTTGTCACAGCAAGGCAGAAAGGAAGAAAATGGATTGATGATCTTAAAGAGGAATATATGGAATCCTGAAATTGCGGCGTCGCAATTTTTAAAGCGCAAAGCTGGATGTGTTATGGAACATGCGCCATAAAGAAGAAAAAGTAGAAAAGGTAACAGTAAACAGATGGCGAAAAGCTGTCTTTTTTTATGCACAAAAATGTGTGGAAAGGAAAGAGATATGAACTTTGGACAGGGAATTTATACGTGGCTCATGACGAATATACAGCCTCTGGTTTTAGGAGGGATTATTATCGTTGGTCTTGTGCTTTTATTTAAACACAAGATTGCGGAGCTGATTGTTTTTGCAATTATCGCGGTCATAGCGGTTGGTTTTGTCTTTAATCCCTCTGGGACAAAAGACACTATGTTAAAGATCTATAATGGCACGATCATCGAGGGCGGTGCTCCAGATGATGGAGGGGAATGATCCCTGATAAAAAAATAAGGTGCGGGGCGGGATGCCCTGTGCCTTGGATAAATGAAAAGGATGAAGAAAACCGCCGGACAGGCAGAAAGGAAAGAAAGGGAAGAAATGAAACAGGTAAAGTCATATACAAGCATCTGGAATGTTGAAAAAGTGATACATGCGGTCGGGGATGTTAATCTGCCGTTTCCGGCGACGATAACACAGATCGGGTATTTTACCGGAACGGCAGTTGTATGTCTTATGATTCACAACCTGCCGCCATTTGTGTATATAAAAAGTTTCGTTGTATGGGCTGCGATATGCGTAGGAAATGCGTATCTGATGTCAAAAAAGAGCTTTGATGGCAAAAATCCGTACCGATTTTTATGCGCGGCGTTTAATTATCTGATACGCCCAAAAGAGACTTATGCAGGAAAACGTGTGGTGTATCGTAAAAAGACGGTAAATGAATATATTACCGCAGTGAGGAGGGATATATATGTTCCCGATTAAGTACATCGAAAACAATATGATCTTAAACCAGCAGGGAGAATGGTGGGCGTATTATGAACTGATCCCGTACAACTATGCTTTTTTATCTCCGGATGAAAAGATGGCAGTACATGAACGGTTCCGTCAGATCATGACGGTAAACAGGGAAGGCAAGATGCATGCGCTCTGCATTGCATCTGAAACATCCGTAAGGGACAGGCAGGAACGCTGCAAGAGACACTTAAAGGGGGATCTTAAAGAAACAGCAGAAAAAGTGATCGACATCCAGACAGAAGGGCTGATCACTTCTATGGGTGGAATAGAAAATGAAGTTACCTACCGTTTCTTTTTAGGTTTTAAGCTGATCAAGGGAGAAGAGGAAGTTAGTGTAAAGAAGGTCAAGGAAGATATTTTAGCCGTATTTACAGACTTTATAAACAGTGTCAACCATAACCTGATGGGTGATTTTGTCAGCATAAACAGTGCAGAGATCGAGCGGTATGCAAAACTGGAAGACTTTTTAAGACAGCGTGTAAAAGGGAAGTTTTCCTTAAAACGCCTGGAAAAGAAAGACATTGGCTACATTGTAGAGCATATCTATGGACAACAGAAAACGCCGTATTATAAATATGAGTATTCATTTCCAAAAGAAAAGCTGGAGAAAAAAACGTTAGTCCGCAAGTACGACATTCTCCGCCTGACGCGCTGTGTGCTGCAGGAGCATCAGAAACATATCCGGATGATAAGGGAAGAGGGGGAAAGCTATGTTGCATACCTGACAATCAATGCTTTAATCGGGGAACTGGAGTTTCCATCGTCGGAGATCTTTTATTATGAGCAGGAGCGTTTCCGTTTTCCGGTAGACGTCAGTATGAACGTTGAAATCATGCCGAACAGAAGCGCATTGACGACGGTCAGAAATAAGAAAAAGGAATTAAATGACTTAGATGAGCATGCGTATGAGGCTGGTGCCGATACGGATAATTCCGTGGTAGAGGCACTGGTGGATGTGGACGAGCTGGAAAAGGACTTAGGCAGAACAAAAGAATCCATGTACAAATTAAGCTACGTTGTCCGGATTGCTGCAGAAAGCGAAGAGGAGCTGGAACGTCGTATCGCGGAGGTCAGGGATTATTACGAGAATGATTTTAACATTAAACTGGTACGCCCGTTTGGCGATATGATCGGATTCCACGAAGAATTTATTCCGTCTGGATCAAGATATGAAAATGATTATATCCAGTATGTGAAAGCAGATTTCCTGGCGGGACTTGGATTCGGTGCAGCGCGCATCCTGGGTGATCCGGATGGAAGTTATATCGGGTATGACACAGAAACCGGAAACAATATTTATATAGATCCGTCCCTTGCATGTCAGAACGTAGCCGGGAGCGTTACCAATGCCCTTGCTGTTGCGTTTACCGGAACGCTTGGTGGTGGTAAATCGATGTCTGCAAATAACATTATTTACCAGGAAGTTTTACACGGTGCAAGGGCGCTGATCCTTGATCCGAAGTCGGAACGCGGGAAATGGAAAGAAAAGCTGTGGGAGCTTTCAGATCAGATCAATATTATCAACCTGACCAGTGATGAGAATAACAAAGGCATGCTGGATCCGTATGTGATCATGCAGAATAAAAAAGATGCAGACAGCCTTGCAATGGATATTTTAACATTTTTAACAGGCGTCAATATCAAGGATGGAAAGCGTTTCCCTCTCCTGCGTGATGCGGTAAAAGCAGTCACAAAAAGGGAAAATAGCGGACTTTTATATGTGATCGATGAATTAAATGCAATGGAGGATGAAGAAGCGCATCTGCTCGCAAGCCACATAGCCGCATTTACGGATTATGATTTTGCAGGGCTTTTGTTTTCAGATGGAAAAGCAACGCATAAGATCAGTGCAGACAAAGCTTTGAATATTTTACAGGTACAGGATCTGATGCTGCCGGATTCCGAAAAGAACGTGGAAGAGTATACCAGTATCGAATACTTAAGCATTGCGGTCATGATCGCGATCGGAACCTTTGCCCTGAATTTCATTTATTCGGACAGGGAAATATATAAAATCGTTGCTTTAGATGAAGCGTGGAGCCTTCTGCAGGTAGCACAGGGAAAAGCACTGTCAAATAAGCTTGTACGTGCCGGACGTTCCATGCAGTCTGGCGTTTTTTTTATCACACAGAGTTCCTCGGATCTTTTGGATGAGAAGATCAAGAACAACATCGGTTTGAAATTTGCATTCCATTCCACGGATAAGACGGAGATCCGGAATACATTAAGATTCTTTGGGCTGGATCCGGATGATGAAGAAAACCAGAATGCGATCATGGCATTAGAAACTGGGGAATGTCTGATGCAGGACATTTACGGTCGTGTTGGAAAAGTACACACGCAGATATTGTTACAACATGTATTTGATGCATTTGACACCAGACCTCCAAGAAGGGAGGAAGCTTCATGAAGAAAAAGTGGAGAATGAAAACGAAAAGACCGCGAAAGCTACACAAACGGATCCTGTCAGCATTTCTTGTATGTATACTTCTGACAGGATTGCTTTTATCGGCTGCAAATATGGAAGTATCTGCAGCTTCCGGACTGGTAGATGAAACGATCGATGCTGGAAATCTGTATAGTCAGTACCGGTGGGATAATTATCAGATCGATTTCTATGTGGACACTTCCTGGGACTGGCTTCCCTGGAATTGGATGGACAGGATAGATAATAAGATTTCATCCGTTTTTTATGGAATCAGTGACGGAATCTGGCTGATCAGTGTATTGCTGAGCAGCGGAACGGGATATATTGTGCAGCAGACGTATTCGCTTGATTTTATCGGTGATATGGCAGACGACATCGGAAAGAACATTCAGATCCTGGCGGGCATGAATACCGGATCGAAGAAATTTAATGCGGATGGTTTTTATACCTGGCTGTTACTGTTTATCGTATTGATCGTGGGCGGCTACATGGCATATGCCGGGCTGATCAAAAGAAAAACCACAGAGGCAGTCAGCGCAGCGGTAAATATGCTTGTGATCTTTCTTTTAACTGCCGCGTTTATTGCTTATGCGCCGCAGTACATTAAAAATATCAATGATTTTTCCGCGGATTTAAGCAAGGGTGTCCTGGAGCTTGGGGCAAAACTTGTCATGCCGGGAAATGATGAGATGGGAGTAAAAGCAACAGACAAGATCCGGAATAACCTGTTTGCAATTCAGGTCTATAAACCATGGCTGCTTTTGCAGTTTGGTACGACGGATGAAACTGCAATCGAATCAGAGCGTATTGCAGCGGGAGTTGATGGAGATCGTATTAAATCAATTTTATCTGTCAGTCCTGTAACGAATTTCGGAGAAGACCGTCAGACTGCAGTAAAGACAGATATTGAAACTTATAAAAATGTAAATATGACTGTGACGAATGTAGCAGGCAGATTTGGAACAGTTATTTTAATAGGTTTTTTGAATCTGATCATCAGTATTTTTGTGGTCATAATGTGTGGGCTGGTTATATTTACCCAGCTTTTGTTTATCATATTTGCGTTGTATCTGCCGCTGAATTTTATTTTATCCATGCTGCCAACTTATAATGGTCTGTTGAAAAAGGCGGTAGAGAAGCTTTTTAATACGATCCTGATGCGCGCAGGATTAACACTTCTCATTACGATTGCGTTTTCTCTATCTGCAATGATCTATTCCATGTCGGGCGATTATCCGTTTTTAATGGTTGCATTTTTACAGATCGTTGTTTTCGTCGGAACATATTTGAAGATGGATGAAATTTTATCTATGGTTGCGTTAGGAGATGGCGGCAGCAATAAGCGTGGTCGTTTCTTAAAGAGCATGGGAAGATATATGGTTATGAGAAAATTGTTTGGACGAAGGTATTATTCTGGCGGCAGACGTGCTGCAGTAAGCAGAAGTGCAGGAAATGGAACTGGCGGCGGTACAGGTGGAAATGCTGGAAGCAGTTCTGGAAATGAACCGGCGCCTTCAGGTGAAAGCAATTCACAGAGGGCATCATCACATACAAATAATAGTGGCAGTAAGCCTGTAAGAGAACCAGTCCGGGCAAATGAAAATGTGAATGGGACGGAAAACAATGGAGCGTCTGAAAATGAAAGAACGACAGTATCTTACGGCAGTAAAACACAGTCTGCAGGTACAAAAGCCGGAAAACGTGTCGGTATGGTTATGGATTCCGGAAAACGCTTAAAAGAACGTTTTGGCATGGTGAAAGATAATGTAAAGAATACGCCGACTGAAATAAAATACCAGGCAGGACTGCATCGGAAAGCAATGGAACAGAATGTAAAAGACTTTAAAGAGGGCATAGCTGGAGAACGGAACAGAAGAGAAACGGGACGTCTGCAGGAACGAAACCGGATTCAGGCAGATGCAGGAAGGAAACGCCGTGAGATGTATCTTGCAAAACGAAGAAGCGAAACTGCGCTAAAACGTTATGATGGAATTGACTTCCACCAACGGATTCCGGTAAATGGAAAAGAACTGGATAAATACCGTGGTGTGGATGGTTTAAACCGCAGTGCGAAGGCTGGAAAGAGTTTTATTGACAGCAGAGGACAGATGCGAAAGGCATCCGATGAAAAGTTAAGGGACATGGCAGGAAGTGAAGAACGGATCAGAAAGAATGATCAGAAGACGGAACGAATAGGAACACCGTTAGAGGAGATCCGTTACAAACAGAGCATAACCCGTCTTCCGTATTCAGATAAGGACGTGAGAAAAGAGCTTGGAACTTATGGAACGATGTTAAACAGTACGGATCAGGAAAAATTTATGAAAGGATTAGAACAGCAGAGAGCGGGAAACAAAGGACTGCAGGAGAAAAATGCCGGACAGGATCTAAGGGAAGCAAAGCCGGAGTCTGTACCGGGAAAAACCGTAATAAGATCCAGTAGAAATGCAAAGGATCTGAGAAACGATGTGTTAGCAGAGCAGAGGAAGACAGGAAGTGCTGATCGGAGAACAGACAGGAGGAAGTAAAGATGAAACGTGTAAAGTGGATCATATGCGCTTTATGTATTTTATTTCCTGTTTTTCTGTTGTTTATTTGTGGCGTGATGCTTATTGGAGTGTCAGATGAAAGCGAAGATGGGGATCCGGTACATGCGTCCGGTCTTGGGTTATCTGACAAAGTAAGGGAATATGCAGCCTTTGTCGGGGATACGGCAGCGGAATACAACATACATGAGTATGAAAAGTATCTGCTTGCCATCATGATGGTGGAGACTGGAGGGGAAGGAAATGATCCGATGCAGTCACTTGGAAACAGTGGTCTGACAGAAGAAGAGAAAACCCCTTCGGAATCTATCAAGGCTGCGGTTGCATATTTTGCCATGTTGCTGCAGAAAGCGGACACGTTAGGTTGCGATCTTGATGCAGTGATCCAGGCATACAATTATGGAGCCGGATATATTGATTATATATCAGTCAGGGGAAAGGCTCATACATTTCAGTTGTCGTGTGATTTTGCAAGTAGCAAATGCGGCGGCAGAAAAGTAAAGTATGATAATCCGGTTGCGATCGCGCAGAATGGCGGATGGAGATATGGCTACGGAAACATGTTTTATGTATATCTTGTAAAACAATATCTGGAGTCAGAGCCGTTACCAGCAGATACGGCGAATGCGGTTCTTGCGGAAGCTTATAAATATCAGGGATGGAAATATGTCTGGGGTGGTTCAAGTCCGCAGACATCCTTTGACTGCTCCGGGTTAACGCAATGGTGTTTTGGACAGGCGGGAGTGTCACTGCCAAGGACAGCACAGGAACAGTATGAAGCCGTGCAGCATCTGGAGTTGGAGGAAGCGCAGCCGGGAGATCTGGTCTTTTTCACGAAAACATATAAGACAGACAATTACATCACGCACGTTGGGATCTATGCCGGAAATGGAAGGATGTTTCATGCCGGTAACCCGATCGGCTTTGCGGACTTAAATACAAGCTTTTGGAAGGAACACTTTGTATGTATTGGAAGGGTCAGCATGCCGTCAACATAAATGCGATGTCGCAACGGCAGAAAGGGAAAAGAAATGGAAAAAGAAAACAAAATGGGACAGGAAAAGAAAGTACAGATAAAAGTAATGATCAAAAAAATAAAAAATAAGGTCTGGCTGTTTTTAAAAAAGATATATACAAAACTGCCGGAAAAAATGAAAGTACATATCAGGAAATTAAAACCAAAAGAAAAGATAAAAGGTGAGTATAGAGGCAGTGATCGGGCAGAAGAGATGCCGGTTTTAAAGGTATCTCCAAACAGGAACTGGATCCGGTTATTCTGGGTTTTGTTAGTGATCAGCATTGTCTTAGGAATTTATAATAATTTCACATCGGTTGATACGGTCACAGTTGAAAAAGAAACTGTGATCGAGGAAAAATTAAAAGATACAAATGCCCTGGAGAGTTATGTAAAAGGTTTTGCAGGTGTATATCATGCCTGGGAAAATACAGACCGGGAGATCAGCAAGAGAGAAAAAGCACTGGAAAAGTATCTTCCGGAAACACTGCAGCTTATGGATCATGGAATGATAACGACAGACTGCCCGACTGCAGTAGAGGTTGAATCCGTAGATATCTGGTCTGTGAAGGATCTTACGGATACAGAGTACGAAGTAACGTATTGTGTAAAGCAGCGGATATCGGAAGGTGAACAGACCACGGAGCAGAGCAATGTGTATCAGATAGCAGTGCATAGAGATGAAAATGGAAAAATGTTAGTTGTAAAAAACCCGACAGCGTATGCACTGCCGGGAAAATCTTCTTATGAAGTAAAAGCGAAAGAAACAGATGGGAGCATAGATTTAAAAACCCAGACACAGATCGAAGATTTTTTGAATACGTTTTTCAAGCTGTATCCCCAGGCATCGGCGAAGGAACTTGTCTATTATGTAAAGGATGGTGTCCTTCCGGCGATCGGAAAGAATTATGTATATGATGGACTGGCAGGAAAAGCCTACTATATGGAAGGTGATCAGACGAAAGCAGAAGTTTATGTAAAATACCTCGACCAGGATCTGAAGATCACACAGATCATGCAGTATAAGCTGACGCTGGAGAAGGGGGATAACTGGAAGATTGTGAATGTAGAGTGAAATAAAATGAACAGAACAAAGGCTTCATTTCAGTGTGATGCTGGGATGAGGTCTTTTTTAGTGTTAAAAATTAGTGTTTAAAAGGATAAAAAGAGTTGTCATGAGTTATTACTTGATATATGGTATACATGTGATATACAAAAATATATGGAAAGTAGCTGTTTTTAAGGGATTTGAGATTAACATTTTCATAACTAAACTCCTCGGAGGAACCCCGGAACAGTGATGTTACCGGGGTTTCTTCATTGTTAGAAATAACTTGCTTTGAGTTGTGGGCTACACGTGATATACGCGTGATATACAAATAGTAACCTAGAGTTTCATTTTATTTATTTCGTCCACTAGGATTTTGGGGTTTGAGTGAATGTAAACACGTTGGGTTATATCATTAATGTGATGCCCTAATATTAGTTTGATGTACATAATATCTAAATTTGCATTATGCATGGCAGTAGCAGTTGTGTGCCGTGTATCATGAGGAATATGGTCTATGTTTAGTTGTTTCATGAGACGGTCAAAACGCCAGCGTAAAGTCTGGTAAATTCGTTGACTTCCGTTAAAGTCCCAAAAGTAATGCTTTTTGGGATTGTAATATTTTTGTATAATAGGCAAAATATCATTGTGGATTGGTATAATACGTGATTTACCAGCATCTGTTTTAACACCTGTAATAAAATATTGGTCATCAAGATGTATATTTTTGTTTTCTAAAATCAAAAATTCTTCTGCACGGATTCCGGTATATAAAAGAATTAAAACCATATCTTTTTCAGGAGAAGGCGAAGTATTGCGGATTAGATTTATTTCGTCGTGAGTAAATGGATGGTGCTTTTCATCTGATACTGTCGTGTAATCGTAATCGCATAGTTTGGAAATATCGTCTGTAACATATTTTTGTTTTAAGGCAAGCGTATACATTTTTTTTAACAAATTACGAATGTTATTTAAAGAAGATTTTGAAAGTGTATCATTTTTAGAAATCGCTTCCTGTAATAACTGATAATCAATATTCCTGAATTTATAGGAATGAAGAGAAGATAAGTTGTTGTATGCAGCATTTAAGGCTTTGTATGTAGAGTCACTGTAATTACGTTTCCTGCTTTTTAGATATTCGATAGTTTCGCCATATACGTTACTGAAAGTAGGAGAACATTTTACTGATGCATTTGTCTTTTGATATTCAAGTGTTCTTTCGGATACATTTGTTTTTTCTGTCGGATCCTCAGAATGTGCGTATCGATTTAAATATTCCTGTGCTTCTTTTGCGGTGCGGAAATATCCAAGATAAACACGCTTTGGAGCAACATTTCCAGAAGCTGTAATTGTTTTGCCTGATGTAATTCTTGCTGCGTAAGGTTTACGCCGATGACCGGGTAACTTTACGACTGCTCCGGTTCCATTTGAACGTCTCATAGTACCATCCTCCTTAAAATTAGGTATAAAAATAACAGCCAATGCAAAACGTCTGTTCTGCTTGTGCTTGGCTGCTCTGAATGATACAATAAGCTTGCTTAGGGCACTGTTCATTCAGAGCGGTGTATATGTATCGCCTTTGGTGTTTATGCCAAGGGCGATATTGTTAAATTAATTTTATAATGGCAAATGTTGGGTCAAGAATTAAAATATAATCATTTAGCGTCACATATATGCCGTATTTGGCTTTGTAAGTATTTAAAGCATCTGAAAGAAAGGATTCGGTGACTCCTAAATATTCAGCCATATCATATCTTGAATGACATCCATATTTGCAGGCATCAATAATGCCTTTTAAACCAATCATTTTGTCATAAGCAGCGAGTCGTGCTTTATATTCTTGCTTGCGGTTATTAAGATCATGCTGATTTAGTATATCTCCAGATGATGTATAATAATGACCGAGCTCTTCGGAAAGTACGCAGGCTTTTTCGATGCTTGTTGGAATGTCTTTGCGTATAGCAATCTTGCATCCTTTTATGCGACCATCATTAAATTTTAGAGGTTTTTCTTTTACAATGAGCCCAAGTGTGTCAGATTCTTTTAATAAACTTTCATAATCCAATCATTGCACCAACCTTTCTTTAGTTAAAAATTTTCTTCATTCGCAAAATTGTTATCAGTATATTTGGAAAAATGCGTTAGTTCTTCTAGATATTTTGTTGCTTCTTTTTTACCAAAGTCGTTTAATTGATTATAATAATCTATAATTGGGAAATCAAGTTGTCGTTGAGTATGCATTTCTTCTGATATCCCAACGATCCAGTTTAAGTTTACATTTAATACTTTAGCGATGGATTGTATATTTGGTAGTTTGATGTTATTAATAAGTCCCTTTTCATAACGCTGGATGGTAGATTTTGTTAAGCCAACTTTTTTTGCTACTTCTTCTAGAGTGGCATGATTTTCTTTTCGAGCTATATATATTCGATATCCTATTTCTGCATTAGTCATGTATACGTCCTCCTCATATTTGAATAACAACCATATTAACAGATATTAATAATGTCTGTTGGGTTAATTGCAGCGTCGGCTTTTAGTTAAAAATTTTCATCATCCATAATATCGTTATCGGAAGTGTCGATATCTGTTGGAATGTTGATATCGGTTCTTTCATGAGCAGCATTTAGTATTTGAGATTCAGTATATTGGGGAAAATGTGTTAATTCTTCCACACGTTTTGTTGCTTCTTTTTTACCAAAGTCATTTAATTGATTGTAGTAATTTATAATTTGAGGTGTAATATTTGATGTAGAGTAGCGTTGTACTGGTACATCAAATCCCATAAGCCATGCTTCGGAAACGTTTAATGCCATGCTAAGTATTACTAGCTTGTCTTGACTTGGTTCAACTTTGCCGGAAACATATTGGCTAATATCAGATTTATTCATTTTTATATTATATACCTGA
>OHCD01000819.1_pt1 | contig 15058 bp, 15 predicted proteins | sample 1577561 | NCBI WGS metagenome assembly OHCD01 (sample SAMEA3879510, study PRJEB24766) | human gut metagenome | biome: human-associated habitat; feature: feces | place: USA | collected 1985/1987 | reverse complement strand
AAGCAACCGTTTCTTACTTTTTTATTTCTTACCTTTGTCTGAGTAAAAAAGGAATTGTATATGAAAATTATTATAGATGATAAGATACCTTATATAAAAGAGGCAGCAGAGAAAATTGCCGAAGAGGTAATCTACGCACCGGGAAAGGATTTTACACGGAAACTGGTACAGGATGCGGACGCACTCATCATCCGGACCCGCACTCACTGCAACCGCGAATTGCTGGAAGGCAGCAAAGTAAAATTTATCGCCACAGCAACCATCGGATTTGACCATATCGACACCGAATACTGTAAGCAGGCGGGTATCGAGTGGGCAAATGCCCCGGGATGCAATTCCGCCTCGGTGGCTCAGTATATACAATCTTCTCTTCTGATCTGGAAATCTCTTCGGAATAAAAAGCCGGACGAACTGACGATCGGCATTATCGGTGTAGGTAATGTAGGAAGCAAAGTGGCCAAAGTCGCACAAGATTTCGGTATGCGTGTACTACTGAACGACTTGCCAAGAGAAGAGAAAGAAGGAAACATCGCCTTCACCTCACTAGAGAAAATAGCCGAAGAATGTGATATCATCACCTTTCACGTACCTTTATATAAGGAAGGGAAATATAAAACCTCCCGAGGAGAGGTCATTGACACTGATGCTCTTTTAAAAGCCTTGAACAGCCAGATGATTTCGGATGCCATCATCGACGTATGGGAGCATGAACCGGAAATCAACCGTGAATTATTAGAAAAGGTACTGATAGGCACCCCGCATATCGCCGGATACTCCGCCGACGGAAAAGCAAATGCCACCCGAATGTCGCTGGACTCCATCTGCCGTTTCTTCCACCTAAGCGCAACTTATGAAATCACCCCTCCCGCCCCATCTTCGCCTATTATCGAAGCAAAAGACCGTGAAGAAGCTCTGCTGAAAATGTACAATCCCATCGAAGACAGCAACCGATTAAAATCCCATCCGGAACTATTCGAAACCTTACGGGGAGATTACCCGTTGAGGAGAGAAGCGAAGGCGTATATGCAGGTAATAAGTAATAGGTAATAAGTAATAAGTAATAGCCATGCGGATATCTAGCGAACGGGTACGGTACCAAAGTAACTACGATTATTACTTATTACCTATTACTTATTACCTATTACCTAATACTTAATACCTAATACTTGACATTTCTGGAAGTCAGGCTGTTTCATCCCCAGATCATTCAAGGGGCGGGGTTCGTTATGGTCATTCAGATATACTCTCGGCTTCATGGTGTAAAGAGGGCTGACTACAGATGAGGAATCGTTGCGGTAAGAAGTTTGCACTCCGCCCAGTTCCAGCATGGTAGGAAAGAATGAACGGCTGGAAGATAGGTCTTTATCCTTATTCTTGGTCACGGTTTGCCAATGTTCGGGATAAGCTTCCCGATAGGTGTCGGACATCCATATCAGAAACGGAACATGAAGCTGATAGTAAGAAGGAACCGGAGAAGCATGAAGGAACAGATGACGGGAATCGTCAAAAATATCCTCTCCATGATCGGAAGTGTAGAGCATTGCAGCATCCACGTGCTGTTCTTCGAGCATATGAATCAGACGTGACAGAAAGCTATCTGTATAGCGGATGGTGTTATCGTAGGCATTCACCAGGTTATCACGGTACTTCACTTCCGCTTCTACCGGATAATCGGGCAGAAAGAAAGCGTCTTCTGACGGATAACGTTCACGATAATTGAAATGTGAACCGTATGTATGAAGTACGATAAACTGTTTCTGATTTCCCTTAGATAATTCTTTCGCTACTAATGCCAGCAGTTCATCATCAGAAGGATTGTAGGCGGAATCCAACGAATCTTCTTTTATAAAATCGAATGTATCGGCTTCCTTTCCGAAGAAATCGATAAAGGAATGATTATAGCGCTGGTTGGAGAAAAAGGCTGTCTGATAACCTGCCTCCTTAAAGGCCGTGATGATTCCTTTTTGATGGTAAATGGAGTCGAAGTTATAGGCTGTAATATCGGACATCAGCATGGGTACGCTTTTATGGGTGGTATTCGACTCCGTCAGGACTTTGGAGAAAGCAACAATTCCCGGTTGACGGGACAGAAGCGGATTCGTCTCCCGTTCATATCCGTAGAGTTGCCAGTTCAATGCACGGGAAGTCTCTCCCACTACCATTACATACACTTCACGCTTGTCCGCCGGATGAGTGGCTTGGGCATGGAAAGTAAAATCTTTCGAGGTATGATGGTAATTTTGCGTCAATGCCGTCCGTTGAAAAGCAAGTCCCACATTATAGCATACATTGAGAGGGTAAAGATCGGATTTCAGTTCATAGCGGGAGTCTTCCCAGTAAGCTCCGCCCAGGGCGAGAAGAGAGATTCCAAGCAGGATGAAGACTCTCTTCCGTTCTCTGCGAATAAATGTCACAGAAAGCCGGCGCTTGCGGATAATTGAAATCATACCCAATATCAGGGCAGGAATGTAAAGTATGACTACGGTGACTATGGCTGGCAATAAGTTGTCCAACAGTTCCATCGCTTCACTCGAATTGGTGGTTACCAGATTTAAAAACATATCTACAGCGATGATGGACTGTCCGAACAGATAAAGCAGCACAATCTGAAAGGCGCCGAAAAACAGGAAGATGAACAAAATCCAGAGCATCTTGCCACAGTTGCGGGACAAAGTCATCAGCAGATAGTAACAGGCTAAAGGCAACAAGACATTGCTTACTTTCGCCATCAACGGCAAGGGTTCTGTGAAACACAGAACGATGTTGGGCATTATCAGGATGATCAGAAACAAGTAAAACAAGTGTTCCTGATTTTCAAACCATTTCTTTATGTTCTTAAAAAGCTTCATTGATATTAAATATAAATCCAGTCTGGTGCTTGCCAAACCCTAAATCCAAACGTACATTTACTCTCTTCTTAAATTCCCAGCGATAGCCGAAACCATAATTAGGAAGGATATGCTTCGGCGTAAAGTCGGAGAAGCGCGGAAATACAGTTCCCGCTCCTGCCCATACAGCCACTCCGTTTCGTTTCCATATATGCTGACGGAGTTCTATCTGTGCATCCATCGCACACTTATCACGATAACGCCCTTCATAATAACCACGCATTGAGTAAGAACTTCCGAGGGTTGCCATCAATCCCCACGGAGGATTGCCATAGTTCAGTAAAGTGTGAAACTGTCCTGCAAGGACTCCGCCTTTCCATACCGGATGGTAATAGCTGGTTGTCAGTTCCGTACTGCTAAACGCATATTTATTACCGAGAAAAGCCGGACTAAACCGTTGGTCTATCCGCAAGTAATATCCCTGATAGGCATTGGTCAGAAAATCACGGGAGTCATAAAGAAGGGAAAGGCCGAGACTCGTATTTGTAGTGCGTGCCGACATTCCTTCCCAAAGTTCCGGTTTCTCAAAGTCGCGCCCGTCTATATAATCGAATACAGCCATCGGTCCGATATAGAAACTTTTCGCTACACGAAACATGAAGTCGACTTTCACTTGCGCCTGAAAGCGTTTGTAGTCGCTTTCATTATCAGAGTTCGCTCCATTATCATATCCCCTTCCCCAATAAAGACTGGGGAAAGAATAAAAATAAAGATTATAATTCAACCGGTATTTCTCTTGCGGGAACAGGTGATTGCCTCTTACTCCCAACAGATAAAAACCAACAGTAGAGACATCTCCATAAAGAGAAACATTCGAAGGGGGAAGGATCGAATCATTGCGGTCTGTACGATACAACCCCGCCGCCACCAATCCAAGACCAAACTTGGTATCACTGGAATAATGAGGACCGCCAATCACACTGAAATCGAACTTTTTATTTTTCTTTTCCTTATTGGCGTCATTAAAATAATCAAGAAACTTCTTGAAGAAACTGCGCTTTGTCTGAAGCGAGTCTGAGGTTGCCACAGAGACAGAATCTATCGGCACATCTTTGCCCATAGAATCAGTCTGCGCACTTATAGTGGTTTGTGTCAACAACAATAGCGCCAATAATACAAGTCCGTTTCGTCTAGCATCCATCATAACAAGAAGCAATATTACGGGGACAAAGTTAGCCCCAAACTTCCTATTACAACAGTATTATAGACGCTTTTGTTGTTCCATTCTTCTCTTTTAACGTCTCAAAAGTCGAATAAATTGATTTACATCCTCTTCCGTTGTGTCAAAAGAAGTCACCAGGCGGATTTCGTGATTCGCCTCATTCCAGAAATAAAAGAAATAAGATTCCAGCATCCGGTCGATAGTCGGACGGGGCATGGTCAGAAATAACTGGTTGCTCTCCGGCTTCTGGGTAAAGGTGACTTCGGGCAGTTCCTTAAGTGCCTGATAGAGCTTGCTTGCCATCGCATTGGCATGAGCGGCATTCTTCAGCCACAGGTCATCCGTCAGGTAGGCAGTAAACTGACAGGAAAGGTAACGCATCTTGGAAGCCAGCTGAGCAGATTGTTTCCGGACAAAACGGGCTTCCCGTTGCAGGTCCTTATTAAATATAATCACACATTCCCCCATCATCAGTCCGTTTTTTGTTCCGCCGAAACTAAGGATGTCAATCCCACAGTCTACAGTCAGTTCTTTGAGCGAAAGATGAAGGGCGGCACAGGCATTGGCAATCCTTGCTCCGTCCATGTGTACATACATACCGTTCAGATGGGCAAAGTCAGTCAGCCGTTTCAGTTCTTCGGGTGTATAAATCGTTCCGAGTTCGGTGCATTGGGAAATGTAAAGCGCACGGGGTTGCGAATGATGCTGGTCGCCGAAACCGTGCAGATAAGGCTGCATCAGTTCGGGAGTCAACTTACCGTCGGTTGTGGCAATCGGCCGAATCTGACAACCTGTCATTTTCACGGGAGAGCCGCACTCGTCTACATAAATATGGGCAGTTTCCGCACAGAAGATTGAATGATACGGACGCGTCATTACTTGCAAAGCCACCACATTGCTGCCCGTGCCATTGAATACAAACAAAGGGACACAGTCCGGTGTAAAGATTTCTTTTATCTTGGCTACGGCTTCTTCCGTCCATCGATCATCACCATAACCCAACGCATGATCTGCGTTTGCCCGGCTCAATGCTTCCATCACCAACGGATGCACACCGGAATTATTATCAGAGGCAAAACTTCTCATTGTTTCTTCTTGTTTCTTCGCATTGTTTTAATTGTCATGCAAAGTAACAGAATTATTTCCAGATATACTTCTTGCGCAGCCAATAATCTAATCCGAGCAAGACCAATGCAAGAAGTGCGATATAGACATAAAATGCAAACAAAGAAGAATCCTGCCGGACATTCATTTGCGGCATCACATCGGCAAAGTTAAATTCCAGATAGAAAGTCAGCACATAGACACCCAGCCCTACCAACGCCAAAGCCGATATCAGCAAAGCTGCCCAACCGACTCTCGTTTTCCGCTTCGTCTGCTTCTCAGCCTCCTGATGAACACGCTCCATCATCCGATACGAAAAATTGGAAGACAGTCGTTCCGTTTGCCTCCGTTCCAATGCTTGTTTCAGCATATTGCCCGTATTCTCGTTTATCTTTCTTTCCTCTTCCATATCCTCTCTTCTATTTATTATTCATCAATACACAAATCTTTTTCCGGGTACGATGAAGCCGTACTTTCACATTACTGATCGAAAGTTTCAGCACCTCACCGATCTCTTCCATTGACTTTTCTTCATAATAAAACAAAGTAATCAATGCTTTCTCTTCCCCGCTCAACTGATCTATCGCCATCCCCAAACGAACCAATTGTTCTTCGGTTTCTGCCGGAGCAAGCACATTGTCCGCCATCTCATCGGGTACATTGTTAATCGTATTCTCTTCTATATAAAGAAACTCCTGTTTCTTTTTCCGGGTAGCCGAGATAGCGGTATTGTAAGCGATGCGATAAATCCATGTAGAAAAACGGCACTCGCCTTTATAACGATTCAAGTTGCGGAAAGCTTTCAGAAAAATATCCTGAAGCAGCTCCTCCGCATCTTCGGGACAACCGACGATCTGCACCACCAACGTATACAACGGACGACTGTAGCGGTCAAGAAATACGGAAAAGTATTCCGTCTCTCCATCCAGTATGCGTTCGATATAGTATGATTCGTCTTTCTGTTCCATCTTGACTCTTTAGACGCTGCCCGTTACAAAAGGTTACAGTCCGGGAAAGGAAAAATACAGGATTATAAATTATCCGCTTTTCAGTGTAACCTTTTTCCGTCCACTGCGTCAAACGATACAAAGAACGAAAATATTCACTTAAAAACAGTATAATTATGATGGATTTTATCACCATTCCCTTGGTCGTAGGTACTATTACATTAGGAATCTACAAATTATTTGAACTTTTTGTATGTAAGAAAGAGCGGATAACCATGATTGAAAAGCTGGCTGACAGAGTCAACACAGGAGAAATCAACAGTAACTTATCCCTCAACCTTAATTACTCCCGCTCCCGATTTACCTTCGGTTCTTTAAAAAGCGGTCTGCTGATGCTTGGAATAGGATTAGGTCTACTGGTCGCCTTCTTTATCTGCATCAACTCATTTCCGGGATACACCGCTTCCAGAAACTGGGACGTGGAACGTCAGGCAAGTGTCGTGTATGGCGCATGCGTACTTCTTTTCGGTGGCGCAGGGCTGCTGGCAGCTTTCCTCATCGAAATGAAAATACAGAAGAAAGAGAAGGAATAAAATACCAAAATCCCCGAAGCCTCATCTACAAAGATGTAACTTCGGGGATTTAATCTGTTCTCATTAAAACATCAGACATTCTTTCATCCAATATAAACATTTACGCAGAGATATACATAAAGTTCCTCATCACACTGATCGAACTCTATCTTATTCTCTCTCGATAACCAGCCCAGAGCGGCACCCAATTCTTTATCCTTCAACCCGGACTTTCTCTTTAAGGTACCATAGCCCCATTTCTCATTGTTGCTCAGCAGTTGCCAGACTTTACCAGCATACACACCGATTTGCTTTCTATCCATTTTCTACAGCTATTAAGAGGTTATAAACATTAGGTTAAGATTTCGCCTATAAAGATAACAAATGGATATCACAATTGTTCCCTCCCCGATGCTAAAAAGTTGTTACAAAATTATTTTTAACATAAAACCTGCGATGTGTACCGACACAACGGACTTATTAGCATATGTTAAAACAGAACTTTTCTTGGCATACATCTGTTATTACATTAAGAATCAATCCTAAACCTATTAGAAATATGGCAAAAAAAATAGCAGAACAACTGATCGATACATTAGTTGAATCGGGCGTAGAGCGCATCTATGCCGTGACTGGCGATAGTTTAAATGAAGTAAACGAAGCTGTCAGAAAAAACAATAAGATACAATGGATACATGTACGGCATGAAGAAACCGGAGCCTATGCCGCAGCAGCCGAAGCTCAACTGACCGGACGGATAGGATGCTGCGCAGGCAGTAGCGGACCGGGTCATGTTCACCTCATCAATGGGCTATATGATGCACAACGCTCAGGAGCACCGGTCATTGCCATCGCTTCCACCATCCCCAGCGGAGAATTCGGGACTGAATATTTTCAGGAGACCAATACTATAAAACTCTTTAATGATTGCAGCTACTATAATGAAGTGGCAACTACTCCGGGACAATTCCCGCGTATGCTTCAATCAGCCATTCAGACAGCCATTACCCGAAAAGGGGTAGCTGTTGTAGGCTTACCGGGAGACCTGGCCAAAGCATCTTCAGTTTCTGTCGAATCTTCGGTAAAGAATTATCCGGCTCCGCCTGAAGTCTGTCCGGCGGAAGAAGACTTGGTACAATTGGCGGAGTTGCTGAACCATCATAAACGCATTACTCTTTTCTGCGGCATCGGCTGTCGGGGAGCACATGAGGAAGTGATTGCGCTTTCCGAGAAGCTGAATGCTCCTGTGGTATATACTTTCAAAGGAAAAATGGAAGTACAATATGAAAATCCTTATGAAGTCGGAATGACCGGACTGTTGGGAATGCCTTCCGGATATTACAGTATGCACGAAGCCGAAGTACTTCTTATGCTCGGCACAGACTTTCCTTATTCCGCTTTCCTGCCCGATGACATCAAGATAGCACAGATAGATATCAAACCCGAACGGCTCGGACGCCGTGCCAAAGTGGATATCGGACTTTGCGGAGATATAAGAATGACTATTCAGGCATTATTGCGTATGCTGGACCCCAAGACTGATGATACTTTCCTGCTGAAACAACTGAAAAGATATGAAGGAGTAAAGAAAGACCTGGCAGCCTATACGGAAAATAAAGGAGATATAAAAAAAATCCATCCGGAATATGTGATGTCCGAGATTGATAAACTGGCGTCGGACGATGCAATATTCACCGTAGATACCGGAATGACTTGTGTATGGGGTGCACGTTATCTGCAAGCTACGGGAAAACGGCATATGCTGGGTTCTTTCAATCATGGTTCTATGGCAAATGCTTTACCACAGGCCATCGGGGCAGCACTTGCCTACCCCGACCGTCAGGTAGTGGCGCTCTGTGGTGACGGAGGTCTGTCGATGACTTTAGGAGATCTGGAGACCGTTGTCCAATACAAGTTACCGATTAAGATCATTGTCTTCAATAACCGCTCCCTGGGAATGGTAAAACTGGAAATGGAAGTAGACGGCCTGCCGGACTGGCAGACAAATATGCTGAATCCGGACTTCGCGCAAGTAGCCGAAGCAATGGGAATGACAGGCTTCAATGTCAGCAATCCGGAAGAAGTACTGACTACTTTATTAAATGCATTCGAACTGGATGGTCCGGTACTGGTAAATATCATGACCGATCCGAACGCTCTTGCCATGCCTCCTAAGATAGAGTTGGGGCAGATGGTAGGCTTCGCCCAGTCCATGTATAAACTGTTGATTAACGGACGCTCACAGGAAGTGATCGATACTATTAATTCGAATTATAAACATATACGGGAAGTCTTCTGACAGTTCCTTCTTCAACGATATTTATCCTTGCACACAGACAAGATGATTATCTTCAGAAAGGTATAATCTGATCTCATTACAGACTAACAATGAATCAGATTCTGCCTTTTTTATATATCCAACCGAAAGATAATCATTTTATTTTCTTATGTTTGTAATCATCAAAAAAGAAAAGTACATGGAAAAACCGGACTCTTCACTCCTATTCAGGCAACCGATGTATGCCGATAAAAAACAATGGAAACAATTTCTTTCTATTTTTCTGTTAGCAGCAGGCGTTGGTTTTACGGTAGCAGGAATTATCTTTTTCTTCGCCTATAACTGGGAAGATCTTCCCAAATTCGCCAAACTGGGAATCGTACAAACATTGCTTGTTGCATCTGTTCTGCTAACAGTATTTACCCGATGGAATATACTTATCAAACAGATAATCCTCACCGGAGCCACATTCCTTGTGGGTACACTCTTTGCCGTATTCGGACAAATCTATCAGACAGGCGCTGATGCGTATGACTTATTTCTGGGCTGGACACTGTTCACCATCCTTTGGGCATTCGCCATCCGTTTCACTCCGCTCTGGCTGACGTTTATCGGACTGCTCTGTACTACCATATGGCTATACGCTATGCAAATAGTGCCGGATAACCAATGGGCAGTCACTTTACTGACCAATGCAGTAACCTGGATTTGCGCTTCGGCAACGGTCGTCACAGAATGGATGAGTATCAAAGGTACCCTCAGCCGACAAAACCGTTGGTTTGTCAGCCTGCTTTCTCTGGCGACCATTGTGCATGTGACTTATCTTATGATGGCAGTAATCTGCGAAAAGGATGCAATCGTATCCATTCCGCTCGCAAGTACCGTTCTGCTGTTCTCGGCAGGGTTATGGTTCGGATGGAGACAAAGGAATTTATTCTATCTTTCCGCCATTCCTTTTGCCATACTGATGATTTTACTATCCCTGTTTATCTGTCACAGTAACCTTAGGGACGTCAACATATTCCTCCTCTCAGGAATTATTGTTATCACCGGTACCACTTTATTGATTTATGCAATCCTTCACCTAAAAAAACAATGGTATGGCACAGAAGAGTAACCTGACAATCGAAGTCCTTTCAATTATCGGAGGAGTGCTGACCGCTATCTTCTTTCTGGGATTTCTTGTACTTTCCTCCATTCTCCGATCCGAAACATCCTGCCTGATTACAGGAAGTATCCTGATCATTACTACTTTATTTGTCAATCGCCTCCTGACCAAACCTTTTCTGGATGCGATGAATATTACATGCTACATAGCCGGATGTATATTAGCCGGTTATGGAATGAATAGAAACATGGATGTCCTCTTTATTGTACTGATAGGGATCAGTGTAGTAACGATGCTGTTATCCAAAGGGTTCATCCTGACCTTCCTTTCGGTAATCTCATTCTATATGGCACTGTTCGGAGAGATAACGAATTTATTCTCTTCACTGAATCCGCTGAATGTGGCTGCCGTGCCTATTATAGCAATTTTCTTATTCGTCAATCTATCTGAGACAAAAATACTCAGCTATACGAACGGGGATTTCTCTAAATACAAACCTATTCATTCCGGTCTGTTCGTATCTTGTGTCCTTTCATTGGCCGGATTGTCTGTCAATTACTTGACAAAAAGCACGAATGACTGGATCATATCTGTTTTCATGTTGGTGGGTATCCTTCTGATGGTTTATAAAATCGTGCAGGTGATGCAGGTTAAGAGTCCGGTACATCAGGTGTGCATCTATCTTCTTTGTATCCTGATCTGCTTTCCCAGTCTGCATGCCCCTTATCTATCGGGCAGTATCCTGCTGATACTGATATGTTTTCAGTACGGTTATAAAGCTGAGTCCGCAGTTGCGCTCCTCCTCTTCATCTATTCCATATCCAAATATTACTATGATCTGGATATCACCTTGCTGACGAAATCGATCACCTTGTTCTTTACGGGAATCGCATTGCTCATAGCCTGGTATATTTTCACTCAAAAAAAGACAAGACATGAAAAAATATAGCCGAATACTGATTATCGCTAATTTAATTCTTCTTCTGGGATATTTTAACTGGTCTGTTTATCAGAAAGAACAGACGCTGAAAGAGGGACAACTCGTATTATTGCAACTGGCTCCTGTCGATCCCCGTTCGCTGATGCAAGGAGATTATATGAGACTTAACTATAAAGAAGCAAATTCCGAGTTGATAAACAGACAGAAAGCTAAACGCGGTTATGCTGTGCTCAAGCTTGACAAGAATCACGTCGGAGAAATAATACGTCTTCAGGAATCCCTTGAACCAGTAAATGAAAATGAGATCGTCCTGAAATATAAAACAATAAATGGCAGGTTATTCCTCGGTGCCGAATCCTTCTTTTTTGAAGAAGGACAGGATTCTGTCTATAATCGTGCCGCTTATGGTGGATTGAGAGTAGATAATAAAGGACAGAGTTTACTGGTAGGGCTGTATGACAAGGATTTCCGGCAGATTAAGCCGTACAGAGGCAAACAGTAATATACGAAAGCCCAGACTTTCGCAAGCCCGGGCTTTTGCATTCTTAAGCATCTTCTTATTAGTGGGGAATAAGGGGATTACATTAAAAGTAGTAATCTCGGGAAAATAAGACAGATACGCTAAGATTATAAAGAAAATACCTGTGGGAAATAAGGGAGGTATCTTCTTATCATAGAGATACATATACCAAAAAATACTTTCGCAAGCATAATCTTATTATCTGCTATCTCTCATGCAATCTTCACCATGTAGTGAAGAAAGAAAAGGAAGGGTATCTCCTGGCGTTATGGAATCAGAGATACCCTTTGATTATTATTGGAGAAATAAAATGTTAGCTAACCATCATTTAAACGTAAATAAAATAATTAGTATCCATTTTAATTCTGCTAGTTTACAATTAAATATCCGCAGCGTCTTGAGACAAATCGATCTTAACTGTAACTTCATTATTACTTGCAAAGTCAGTGATTGTACCCCAGTTAGAGACAGCAGCTACATTCACTTTCAGAGTAATTGCAGATGCCAGATTCTTACCTGCATCGGTCAGGGAAATCTTACCATCAGTTGTGATATTTACATATTTAGCTTTATCTGCATCAGCTGTAGCTATACTAAATACAGGTGCGGTGAAACCATATACACTAAGTGGTTTAGCTCCCCATTCAGTAGTACCCTGAGCTTTTTCAGCACCATCTGCCCACATCACTTTACCTCTATAGTCTGTCCAAGAAGCTGTTTTTGCAATATTCAATGTGCTGTTTAGATTATCTTTACCAAATGCTGCTGATTTAATTGTGAATGCCCATGTTCCACTGATCTCAGTCAGATTAATTTTAGTTTCTACTGTACTATTGTCTAATGTAGCTTCGCCATATACAGTCTTGGCAACAATTACAATCGGGTTAATATCATCTGCATGTGCATTGTAAGTCTTGTCTACTGTCAATGTAGTACCATTGATAGAAGCGCCCTTCACAGCATCTTTCAGAGTAAGAGTAATATCTCCGCCTACTTTCTTAACAGCAGCCAACTGCGTAGCATAGTTAGTGTAAAGAGTGGCCAAATCTAAAGTGAAGCCAACACTTGTCGGTTTTTCATATGATCCCTGATAAGTCGGTTTCAATGTCATTGCACCTGCACTAACGATATTTCCATCAATTACAACTTTAATATCCTGATAGCTTACCTTCACGCTAGCTGAAACATTGATAACCTTCACTGCATCTACCTGAATTTTCAATGTTGGAGAATATGTACCGGCTGCAGTTCCTTTAGGAACATTGATAGTCAAAGCATTCTTTTCACCAATAACAAATGTAACTCCCTTATCAGCAGTCGGAGTAAATTTGTCAACAGGAATAGCCTCATAGATATCTTTCGAACCAGCTGAAGTATACAATTCAGTCAGCGCATAAGCACTAGTTGAAGTTACTTTTGTTCCATCATACAAAACGTCAGTAGGAGCTACAGGTGTCAGATTCACTGTACCATCAGTATAATTAGCTGCCGTCACTTTTGCATAAGCTGTAGATTTGAATTCCTTCAAAGTATTGTCACCATCTTTTACAGCAACATAAGCCACAACTGTAGCTTCCTTACCTGCAGATTCAGCTGCATAATTTTTTAAAGACAATACACCATCTTCCAGTTTGTAACTTCCATCGCCATCCAAGATAACCGGAGCATCAGGATTAGTCATGTCTTTATCAAACTCATAACTTGTAACAAGATTAGACAGATCTACATTTTCCGGATCTAAAGTAGCATTTCCACCATCTACAAATCTTGCTTTCAAAGCAACGCCTGCTTTATAATCAATCTTAGATGCCTCTTTGTTGTAATAGATAGAACTAACTGTGCTATTAGTTGATTCTACTTGAATACCACTAATTGTTTTTGTTGTAACGATTACCGGGAAATAATTAGAGTTGATATTCGTAAAGTAGTCCGTACCTTTTATAGCAGTTTCCGCATTCTCCGGAACAGAATTTTTAGCTATGATATTTAAACAAACAGCATGACTCTGTTCGGTAGTAGTAGATATAACAAACGAAATAATACCTTCATCCGCATTTTCCACCTTACCTTCACCTTCAAAAATATTAGCAGCACGTGTAGTAATCTCCTGTGCATCGAATGATGCAGTATAATTATCGAAGAAGTTTTTAGCAGCAGAAACCGGAGAAACACGGAATTTCACAGTCACTGTATTATTAGAAGCTATCAAAGTCTTTTCCGTTTCACCTTCCGACACTACATAATAAGAAGAGAAATACACTTTACCTTCTGAATCTGATGGAACGAATGTTACACTTTGAACCATTGATTTTAGTCCGTCAACATCAATTTCAAGTGCTAACAGACGTTTCTTTATATCTGCAATTTCACCATCATAACCTGCAAATTTGTCTTGTAAATGTGTATCGATCAGTCCACCTAATTCTGTACCTTTTACGTAAGCATCCAAATCTGTGGTCTTCGCACATTTTGCAATTTCAGTTTGCAATGTTGTAATATCTTCCAAAGCACCAACAATTTTGTTTGCATTTTCAATTGTATTGTTCTCAGCAAGAGATGCAACGAGTACCTCAATTGTTTGTTGTTGATAGGTCTGAAGGGCTGTAATATCAGTAAAAATTTTCTTGTATGCAGCATCTTCCTTGCCTACATATGTATCAATCTTTTCCATTAAAGCTTCCATATCTGCGTTATACTTTTCAAGACTCAAGTATTCAGCTTTAATCTCAGCCATAATAGCAGCCTTGAATGTGCCGTCAACATATGTCTTTACAGCATTTACCTGTTCAGTAACTTCGGCAGATGTCAGATAGTCTACAAGAGCTTCATCCACATACGCTTTCACAGCCTCTGAATTCATATAATCATTCAACTGAGAAATGGTAACGAAATTCTTGTCAGCTTCTTCCAAAGCTTCAATTTTAGTTTTGATAGCATCCAAACCTTTGATCTTTTCATACAGATCAGCAATTTTCTCACCGTTTGCATTGATCAGTCCCTGCAATTCAGTTTTAACAGCAGCCAATTCCGTTGCAATCTTTTCTGCAGCATCAGCATCAGCTTTTTCTAAATCGGCTTGCAGTTTGTCAATTTTAGCTTGCAATTCTGTTTTTGCAGCTCCTACACTACTCTCAATAGATGCGTTTACTTTAGCAATAGCCTCATCCAGTTTGGTCTGCAGTTTTGTAAGTTTTATCGCATCTGCTTTGTTATTTAAAGCAGCTTGCAGGTCAGTAACTGTTTTCTTGAGCTCATCAAGTGCTGTTTTGTCTGCTTTACTTGCGATAGCATCCAATTGTGTCTGCAATCCGGCTACTGCGCTATTAATAGCAGCAGTCATTGCTTCAGTTGTAACATCAGCACCTTTCTTGTTGATGGCATCAATCTGTTCCTGCACGTTTTTGATGTCATCATCGTAGTCCTTACAGCCTACGTAGGTGACGGTAGAAAGTGCTAACGCCCCGAAGAACATCACTTTTACAAATTTTCTTTTCATAACTACTTAAAAATTACATTAATAATATATTATTAAACACTAA